>Ga0255346_1006472_pt1 | contig 11423 bp, 9 predicted proteins | sample wastewater_treat_FD_194410 | JGI IMG/M metagenome (GOLD analysis project Ga0255346, IMG submission 194410) | Wastewater microbial communities from Lulu Island WWTP, Vancouver, Canada - plant22 | ecosystem: Engineered > WWTP > Wastewater > Unclassified | place: Canada: Vancouver, British Columbia... | reverse complement strand
CAATGAGAAGAGCATTACGGAATATGTGAAGAAGCAAGGACGAGAAAAGGAGTATAAGAAATTGCATAGTCAGCAACTCGAGTTATTCGGTTTTGATACCCCGTAGCTTGCTGCGGGGTAGTTCATTTTTCCTCTCCTGGCTGTACAGCAGTGGTTGTTGAATAAATTATAACTGTCCCCGCCTGATAAGTCAATAAACTTAAGAAATTAAAGAAACATTTCATTTGCACAGGAAGTGATATCTTTTCATTTCCTATGTTTCATTAATTCATAAAACATTGTAAGATCATCCTCATGGTCAGCACATTACACATCAAGTCGAAAGATGCCATAAGCGTTTTACGCCCGATCAATAATGTGGCGGTTTTTGTGCACGCCGCCGGTGAATACGGTATTCAGCCCCGGGAAATTCTTGCTGGCAGCGGTATCACCATGAGCGATCTGGATGACCCGCATCGTCTTATTACAACAGCGCAGGAGATGATGATCGGCCGTAAACTGGTGCAACGGGCGCCTGACGGCGTGAATGGCCTGGACATAGGGCCTCGCATTCATCTCTTTTCGAAAGGGAAACTGGGTATGGCCGCGCTGTGCAGCGAAACGGCGCTGGATGCCCTGAAGATGATGATTAGATACATTGACCTGACCGCGACATATTTTCAATATGAATTAACGGTGGAGGGGGAACAGGGCAGCGTCCGCATGAAAGCGCTGGTCAATCTGGATGATTTTGGCCGATATGTTTTTGAAACGGAAGTTGTTTCACTGTATACCATGTGCTCCATGATTTTGGATGATATCCATGTATTCAAAGAAATGCACATCGCCTTTCCAGCGCCCGCTTATGCCATGAGGTACGGAGAAGTATTTCATTGCCCCGTGTCATTTGGCGCGCCGCGCCATTGGTTTACATTTGATCCATCCCTGCTTGATAAAGCATTGAAACATTCCAATACGCTCACTCAAAAAGTCCTCGATCAGGAGTGTCGTCAACTGTGCCGGCGTCTCAACGAGCACGCCACAGTCAAGGACAGGATCCGTCATGAGCTGATATTTTCTGAAGATCATTATCCGACACTGGACCAGTTGGCTCAACGCGTCAACATGCCCGAACGCACGATAAGACGCAAACTCACCATGGAAGGTACATCCTATAAGGATATTCTTTCAGAGGTCCGTAAACAAATAGCGCTGGAACTGATTGCCGCCGGTGATGCATCCATGGAGAAAATTGCTGAAAAATTAGGATATAGCGAAGTGGCCGGTTTTTACCACGCGTTTAAAACCTGGACAGGAACAACTCCGGCGCGTTATCGCAACAGAAAATAACGCGGTGGCCGTTTTTATCAATACAAATGTCCGTTCAAGTCATTGACTCTCTTTACCGGTTTCGGTAATTTGGGCATCATCAGTAGAAGGCAGAAAATGTCATTTCCAATACGGCACAGGAGATTGCCGTTAGTCGATATGACATCGTTATATGAAATACAACACCGGGAGGTCTTTATGCAAAAGGATTTATCAGGCGCTCAAGTGTTGGCGCGTTGTCTTTCTTCTCTGGGAATCCGGTTTTTCTTCACGGTACCAACGCCAAGGTTAAAGTTGCTGCTTTGCGCTTTGGAAAACGAAGACGATGTCCAGGTCATCACCGCACACAATGAAACGGCAGCGGCGTTGATGGCGGAAGGTTATGTCCGACGGTCAAGGCGTCAGGCGGCAGTCCTGACCGACGCGAAAGCCCGGGCGATATCTCAAATCTGTGGAGTTACCAACGCCTGGGCGGATAAGGTGCCGCTGGTGTCGTTGTCGTTGTGTGAGGATGAGGAACCGGACAGTAACAAGTCTGTTGAGCGGTGGCGTTATGATCAGAAGGCTGCGTTTCAGGCGGTGACCAGCTGGAACATCCGCCTGAAAAGTCTGAAAGAGGCTCCCGACCAGATGATGAAGGCGCTCAACGAATCGTGTCATCACAAGATGGGGCCGGTGCATATTGATATTCCGCTCAAATTGCTGAATGAAACGATTTCTGAAGATGAGATCATTTTTCCGAAAAATACAGACGGCAGGCCCATTGAGCCGGTTCGGATGAGAGGGGATGGTGAATCTATTCAAGCGGCAGCCCGGCTGTTAATGGGTGCGAAAAAACCGCTTGTATTCTGCGGAGGCGGTGTCAAGGTGTCAGAGGCCTGTCCTGAACTGATGAATTTTGTGGAAACATACAGAATTCCTGTTGCCACCTCCATGGCAGGAATCGGAAGTGTGCCGATCAGTCATTCTCTTTGCCTGGGCGGACCCAGCTATATTTCCGGTGAAGTCTTTCACGTTGCCATTCAGGAAACAGACATGGTTCTTGCGCTTGGCGCGGCTTTCAGCGGCCTCGACGGTTTCGGCCTTCCGCCTTTGTGGTCGGGGAAGATCAAGTTCATTCATGTGGATATCGATCCCCTGCAGCTGGGTTTGAACGTACAGCCGGAAGTATCTGTTCATGCGGATGTCAAAACATTCCTGAACCAGCTTACTGCTGCATTGAACCAAGAGCATTTCAAAAGCAGCAAGACATGGGACGCATGGGTCAAAACTTTACAGGGCCTGAAGCGCGGTCGCGCAGCCCGGCTGGAGAAAGATGCCGAAAGCAACTGCCAGTTCATGCATCAGGCCAAATTGGCCAAGGAGCTTGGCAGGTTGAAATCCCAGATGGGGGAAGATCCCATTCTGGTGATGGATGGCGGCAACACCGTTTTATATATGGCGATGTATGCTCCGGATCTTGATCCCTGGCAGGTGTTTTACCCTTTTGGGATGGCCGCGCTGGGCGGTGGTATTCCTTATGCGATAGGAGCGGCGCTGGCGTCACCCGGAACCCATGTGTTTTTGGTAACCGGTGACGGATCGTTCATGTACAATGTTCAGGAACTGGAAACCATCAAGCGTCTGAATCTTCCCATCACGATCGTCATCAACAATGACAGCGCGTGGAATATGATCCGTTCCATGCAGAACTCTTTCTTTGCCCAGAACTTTGTCGGCACGGATCTCGATGGTGTCGAATACGTTCCGATCGCCCGCGGTTTCGGGATACAAGCTGAAAAGGTGACCAGAGCCGAAGATTTTTTTGCCGCGTATGAAACAGTGCGCCGCGATGGGGGACCGGGCCTGATTGAATGCATAACCGATAAAACCAACACCCCGGACAGTCTGTTGAGCTTTGCGCTGGTGGAATTCGATGGCGCCCTGAAGTATCTGAATCCCTTCAGATTCGTGCAGAGTGTCTGGCTGATGCGGAAAATGGGGCTATGGCGCAACGTATATCAGTTAACCTATATCGTCAAAGCGCTGCTGCGCATGAACCCGCGGACAGGGAGGTTATAGTATGAACTTGATTACCGGAGGAGAAGTTTTAGTGGATTGTCTGAGGAAGCAGGGCGTTCGACATGTGTTTTCCATTATCGGAGGGCAGATGGGCACTATCTACGATACCATCGGCCGTCGGGACGATATTGATTTATTCACTCCCCGTTGCGAAACCGTCACGCCTCTGATGGCAGCCGGTTACGCTGCCACTACCGGAAAGCCGGTGGCGTCTCTGACCACCGTGGGCGCGGGGGTTGTCTATGAGGTTGCAGGATTAGCTTATGCGTGGCTGAATTACCTGCCGGTTATTTCTCTGGCGCCGCAGGTACAGAGCTGGAAAACCAAACCGCATCAGGAGAGTCTCCAGGCATGTAACCAGGATGAAATTTATTACCCGCTGACCAAGTGGAATACGATCGTCTATCACTGGCGACGCATTCCGAAAATGCTGACACGGGGATTTCGTGAAGCCTATACAGGCATTCCCGGACCGGTACACATCGATATCCCGGTAGATATCTTATTCAAAAGGTGGCTCTGGGGTTTACGTGATCTGAATAAAATTCCGGTCGTCAAACGGGAGTCGATTATCGCGGGAGTTGCCACGCAGGTTCAGGAAGCCGTGTCTGTTCTGAACAAGGCCGACAGGGTTTTGGTCGTTCTGGGGCAGGGGATCGGCAGAGAAGGGCGTTACAGAAACATCCGCTCTCTTTTAAATCAGTCCGGGTGGCCTGTGATCACAACGCGCTTCAGTACCGGCGTTATGTGCGCTGCCGATACCGCTTATGCCGGTCCTGCCTCTCTTTTTGCGGAACATGATAAGGGGAGGGCGTTTCTGGAAAATGCGGATGCCCTTTTATTGATCGGTGTGGATCCCGAAACGATCGCCCTGGTTGAAAAATGCGGCTGGAAAGCAAAGCCGATCATTCAGATCGAGAGCGATCCGTCCGCGTTTCTCACCTACACACGTTATCCGGTGCATGCCGATCCGGTCAGTGCCATCTCCGAAATGCTCGAATCGGTCGGGATGAACGAAAAAGCAAAAACATGGCTGGAAAACTTCCGGGAAACCGCTTCTCGACTGACCGGAGAGCTGTGTCCACCGGACAGCGGAATCCATCAGGCCATCGCCTCGCTGGCTAAAACATTGAACGCGCATGACATCGTGGTTGCCGATGGCGCAGAGGTATCCCGCGCGGCTGCTTATATTTTACGCGATGCCGAATATCGCGATTTATTCTGTCTTGACGGAAACGATATGCCGGGAGTCGGGTTGCCCTTCGCGATCGGCGCGGCTATCGGCAATCCCGCCGCCGGTGTGACATTGATTTGTGACAAGGAAGCTTTGTTCGCGCATATACGGGAACTGTCTCCCGCGGTACAGGCGGGCATCGGTCTTCGGATTATCGTGTGCGACGAGGAAAATGCCGAAATCAACTGTGCCGAGACCTCCTCTGTGCTGGAAGGTTTGGGTTGTGTTGTGAAAAAGTATGCAATGAGCGATGCCGGCGTTTCGATTCCGGAATTCAAGGAAAAGACAATAACCGCTTGTGTCCTTCAGCCTCAACCGGAAAAGGTGAAGGTGAGGGTGAAGACGCGGGAGGTGGAACAGGTTTTTATAAGATAGGGAAATGGATGATGCGCGGAATCACGGATTTCAAAGGTAAAAACGCGATTGTGACGGGCGCCGGTTCCGGCATCGGCAGGGAACTGGCACTGCAGCTCGCCGACAAGGGCTGCCGTGTTATAATTACTGATATTCACCGTGAAAGAATCGATGAAGTGCTATCCCAAATCAAGGCGAAAGGTCTAGAGGCAGAGGGATACTGCATTGATCATTCTCGATTTGAAGAGGTTGAAAACTTCGCACGCGAGTATTTTGAGCGTTGGGGCCGTATTGATATCCTGTGCTCCAATGCCGGTATCGGAGTTGGCAGTCATTTCAGAGAACTGACCATCAAAGACTGGGAATGGGTCATGGGCATTAATCTCTGGGGGGCGATTTACATGCTCCACCATTTTGTGCCGAAGATGATCGATCAGCGCGGCGGGAGCATTTTGATTACAGCCAGCGGTGCGGGACTCATCGGGTTGCCCGGCATGGCGCCTTACTGCACCAGCAAATTCGCAATGTTAGGGCTTGCGGAGTCATTGCGCGGCGAGTTGTACAAATACAATATCAAAGTGAGTGCCCTGTGTCCGGGCATTATCAATACCAACATCATCCGGGACGGTAAAATCATGTTTGCCGATGCCTCCGGAAGCAGCAGGCAGTCTCTGGTGGACAAGTTTTACCAGACGTTTGGCGTATTGCCAGCCGTGGTGGCGAAGCAGGGCATCAGCGCCTTGCGCTGTGACACGGGAATCAAGGTGTCTCCGCGCTTACAGATGTGGCCGGTGTATATTTTAAAACGGTTGTCGCCGACGGTCTATCAGGGCATCAGCAGATTATTCTTTAAGTATCTGGTGTTTCGTGATAGCGGATAAGTATCACTTTTTTAAAATCGAGACATGGTATCTATTCTGATTGAACGTTATCAGGAGGAAACAGGAAATGAGCCAATGGACACATTTTTCTATCCGGCGTGAAAATTCAACTCTCTGGCTGGAAATGAAAAACCCTCCGGTCAATTTCCTGACCGTGGCGATGCTTGAAGAACTGTTTGCCATTGTCAGGCAGGTGTCCGTGGATGAATCGGTCAGGGTTTTCATCCTGACAGGCGGGATCGAAGATGTTTACATTATGCATTTTTCCATTCCCGAACTTCTCACCCTGTCAAGAGATAATAAAAAAGTCCTTCTTCATCTCTTTGTTAAAACAAAAATAACCTCCGCCATTTTAAAATATATTACAGCTTCCACCAACCGGCTGATGGACAGGTTCAGATGGTATGAAACACTGACGCTGAAAATTGCCAGAATGATTTGGGGTTATTCGTCGAGTATGTACCTGTGGTTGATCATGCACAGGACTTATCTTGCGATCGAGCGGCTCAATAAAATAACAGTCACCGCGATCAACGGAAACTGCAACGGCGGCGGTACTGAACTTTCCGCCTGCTTCGACTTCCGTTTCATGGTGGGTGACCAGAGCTTTACGATTGGCCAGCCGGAGGTGCTGGTCAATATTGTGCCGGGCGGAGGATCGACCCAGCGGCTGCCGCGGCTGATCGGCAGGGCCAGGGCGCTGGAATTGATGTTGAGCGGAAACCAGTGGGAGGCTCAGGAAGCAAAGCGTGTCGGTTTAATTACGGAATGTTTCAACAAAACACAATTCATAACCAGCGTACAGGCATTTGCCGACCGGATGAGTAAGCGTCCCATGACGGCCGTAAGCGCGATTAAAAAATGCGTTCATCAGGGAACGGAAACAACATTATTGCGCGGCTTAAGTATCGAAATGGAACAGAGTATCCGCTGCCTTGATACGGAAGATACCGTAAATGCCATGCAGTCGTATATCCGTTATCTGGACAAGCATGTCAATACCATAGACCGCCAGGCGATAACCACCGCAGAACTCAATCGGGCCGTCCAGGAAACCGTTAAGCATATGGATGAAGGTAATCTTTATAAATTTATACGTTGACAGAGAATATTAAAGAAATGCTTTAATGATGGAAATCAAGGGTTTCGAGAACAAGGTCGTCGTTCTCACCGGAGCGGGTTTCCAGGTTGGACGCGCCACGAATCTGGCTTTAACAGAAAAAGAGTGGATTGGATTATCGGGATACATTACAGTATATTATTAAGGAAATCACCGCGATTTCGTAAAGAAAATTAGGGATGGACACATCATACCAGGTCCCCAAAAGGAGGTTGTTATGCTAAAAATATCAAAGATTTGTTTCATTGTGTCAGGATTTCTCCTGCTTGTAGATTCCACATTAATGATTCTCAAAAAGCCAAACCCTCTGGGACTTCCGCTTCCCTGTCCGATAACCCTGATGATCTTGGGGGCGGGTTTGATCCTGTTTTCGCTTGCTAAAAAGTAAAAACGGTGCTTTTCATTTAATTCTTATTGGATGATATGATGAAGGGATAAACGGAGATCACTTGTAGCCAGGATAGTCATCGAAAACGCCGACGCACCTGTCCTTCGCAAAGGCAATGGATTCGGCTCTTTTAAAACAGTGATGGGCGGTACCGGTTAAGCAGACGCCGTAAAAAAATGAGCATGGAAACGGATTAATGGATGATATTGCCGTGCTGCATTGAATTTTGTCCTGATACGGTTATTGCTCTGAAGAAAGGGAAATAAATGTGGATGCCGGGATTTAACACGTCCGGATGATTATGATATTTTTGAAAAAGAAAGCAAAGGCCAATGTTCAGGATTATCAGAATAGCCCAAACGAATTCAGCCATTGAGAAGGCTGAAACCGAGCTGATGGAGATTGAGCGGAAGTGTTTTCATCCGGATGTTCAAGAGACATGGGAATCGAAAAAGAAATTATTACAATCTTCCGTATCGTGTTTTTTTGCTTATTGCGAAGACACGATCATTGGCGAGGCTTATACGGTAGATAAGGAATCTATTCGCATCAGTGATGCGTATCACAAAGATCAGGATAATTTTAATCAGCTCATTGCCATGATGACGGAGAAAGACGTTTATTTATTTTCTTTCGGCGTATTACCCCGATATCATGAGCAAGGGGTGGGGCGGTCTCTTATTTCAAAAATCATCCTTGATACCATAGATAAAGGCTATACGATGGGATATGCTTATGCGGATTCAAGAATTTCTCAGCATCTGTGCAAGAAATTTCGCGGTAAAATTGTAGCCGAACATAAAAGCTGGTTTGGCGCGAAAAGCACTCGAATTCTATACAAAGTCGGCTGAACAAAATCGTTTAAGTGATCCAGGTATCTTTTCTTTTCATTCGGTTATTCTGTTATAATGCCTTTCAAATGATTTCAAAAAATAACTTGGCATAAGAAGGAGGGAGTCATGTTTGATTATATAATGACCAGAGAACAGTTGAAAATCAGGGATGAAGTACGGGATTTCGTCAAGTGGGTGCCGCGCCAGATGATTCTGGACATGGACACGGATAAAATCAAGTTTCCGAAGGAGTTTTTACAGGAAGCCGGCCGGCGTAATCTCATGGGCTGCCGCTATCCAAAAAAATGGGGCGGCCGCGATATGGATTGGGTGACCACCTGCATGGTCATGGAGGAAGTGGGAACTTTGGGCTACGAGCTGGCCTGTGTTTTCGGCGTGGGCGCGGAGCTGGTCTGCGATGCGATCATTCAGCACGGCACCGATGAACAAAAGGAAAAATATGTTAAGCCACTGTTGGAAGGTAAAATATTTGCCGCGGAGTGTCTCACGGAGCCCCGCGGCGGGTCGGATTTTTTCGGAGCGACAACAAAAGCCGAGGACATGGGTGATCATTATCTCCTCAATGGCATGAAGAGATTCATTGTCGGCGCAGAGGGAGCCGATTACTTTCTTGTGTACGCCAAAACGAATCCTGAAGCCAAGCCGCGTGAGTCCATAACCTGCTTTATTGTAGATCGGACAGAGGGAGTGGAGGTGAAGTATCTTTATGGCTTGATGGGCTGTCGGGGCGGTGGAACCGGAAGGCTTGTTTTTCGCAATGTGAAAGTTCCCAAAGAAAATATCGTGGGAAAATTAAACGGAGCCTATGCCGTTTTCAATACGATGATGATTCCGGAGCGGCTGGGGACGGCAGCAATGACCATCGGGGCCGCACGGCCGGCGCTGGAGATTGCCACAAATTATACATCCCGGAGAAAGGCGTTCGGCCAGATCATTGCTCAATTTGAGGGCGTAAGTTTTCAGATTGCGGACGCGGCTATGCTTCTGGACGCGGCAAGAGCAATGGCCCATGTGACTGCCAGTGCCGTGGACAAGGGGGTGGACAGGCACAGAATTCGGCGAATGGTTTCACAGAGCAAGAAGTTTATCACCGAATCCTGTCAGAAAGTTGTGCATAATGCCATGCAGGTGATGGGCGGCATTGCCTACACCAATGTTTTTCCGATAGAACGCATTTATCGTGACGTCCGACTCGCATCGATCTGGACGGGAACCAGCGAAGTCATGTCCATGATTGCCGCGCATGAATGGTACCGGGAATATTTTATGGAAAAGGCCAAAGCGGCCACCCGTGATCTGGAACTCGACGCCCAGGAAGCCAACGAGGACGAAAAGATCTATGACGATGGAGATATGTGGCAAAAAGGCTGGTAAATATCCAATCGCAGAAGGTCACTGTCATGCAGGTGAATATTGCATGTCCGGATCTTTTTGAAGCCTGCCTGCGGAAAACATCAGGTCGCCTTCTTTAAAAACCATCCGGGGGTTTCTCAAGGCGCGGATATCTTCCAGCGGGTTGGTGTCCAGGACCACCATGTCCGCGAATTTGCCCTTTTCGAGAGAGCCGGTCTTATCGGCGATGTTGAGAATCTTTGCGTTGTTAATGGTAGCGCACCGCAAAATTTCAATAGGGGTAAATCCCGCCCGCAGCAGTATTTCGTATTCCCTGTAGTTGCCGCCAAAGTAATTCAAGGGCATGCCCGCATCGATACCGCATCCGATAAGGATCCCTGCCTGGTTCATCTTTTGAAGGCTCTTCAATCCGTTACTGATCATATTAAAGTAAATTTCGGGATTCACAAGAAATTTCTTTTTCTCCCAGAGATTTTCACAGCCGATGGTTTTGTAGTATTGCAGCGCTGAAATATTTTGTTCGTGCAGTACTGGATCGCAATGAGCGGTGGCTTCTTTTTCAAAGTATTCTTTCCTGACCTGAAGTTCCCTGACAATTTCCGGTGTATGATACTGTTCAGGCAGCGGATCAAACGCCTCTTCCATCATATAGGACTGTCCAACCGTCATGGTAGGCACAATTGCCAGATTACGCCGGGCCATTTTTATGATTTCATGATCGGAAATCACAGCGTCTGTTGCCATATGTTCGATGGAGTGGAAGGGATATTCCAGCGCGCGGTCAAACCCGAATTTAAACTGATGGTGCCCGGAAACCGGCAGATTGTGTTTTTCGGAAAAATCGAAAATTCTGTCCAGTTGATCTTTGGTGTAAACAGGAATTTTCCTGTTTTTCTTGCAAAAAATCGTCTGGTCATCCAGCGTCAGTTTAATAAACGAAGCGCCCCTGGCGTTTTCCCGAAGGCATTGCTCCATTTCGGCGGTGTCTTTGAAATTATTCATCGTCATGCCGACGAGCCACGATACCGGGCGGGCAAACATATTGATATCCGAAGGGGGAATGTCGGGATGAGAGCCCATGATGTTCAGGATGGAATTGCAATACAGAACACGCGGCCCGGGTATGTTTCCTGCTTCAATATCGCGGATGAACCTGTGAAGCAGGACAGGAAACGAACCCATATCTCGAATGGTTGTAATGCCGGATTCAATAGCTGAAATAAAGTTCTGTTTTTGCTGGCGGGCGTGAATCAGCAGGTCCATCATTCTCATGAAAAAAACCGGAGAAACCGTGGCGTGGCAGTGGGCGTCAATCAGTCCGGGAATCAGATACCTGCCTTGAAGGTCAAAAACAATGCCCCGCTGATTGATTGTCGCACGACTGTTATCAACGACCGCTATTTTTCCATCCTTAACGATCAACCAGGCGTTCCTGACAATCTGGCCGGAGACGACGTCAACCACAGACGCGTTTTTGAGTAGAAAAGTTTTATATTCCAGAGGGGGGACATTTTTTCTGGGAATTGCGCACCCTTGAAAAGAGGGAAGAGCAAGGGCTCCCGCCAGAAGACAAGAATATTTAATAAAATCTCTTCTGCCGAAATGATGAAATCTTTCATCTGTCATGTTGATCTCCAGGACACAGGCCGCAAGCCGGATCGGGAGTATAATGACAAGCATTTTGAGTGTCAAGTGATATGTGGCGATCGAGTTGCCTCAAATAAAATGTTACCGAAGGGTTGCATAAAAAGGATACGTTGACTCATAAACCGATGTTACCGAGAAAAGATTCGGAAACGGAGGTTTAGCTATGAGTCCCCAATCCAAGAAAGAGTATTTTGAGGTTCTTTATAAGCGATATAAAGAGGCA
>Ga0255346_1006471_pt1 | contig 11426 bp, 6 predicted proteins | sample wastewater_treat_FD_194410 | JGI IMG/M metagenome (GOLD analysis project Ga0255346, IMG submission 194410) | Wastewater microbial communities from Lulu Island WWTP, Vancouver, Canada - plant22 | ecosystem: Engineered > WWTP > Wastewater > Unclassified | place: Canada: Vancouver, British Columbia... | reverse complement strand
TAGGGCACCAGACTGTAAAACGAGGTGAAGAATGCGAAGCGGTTCTTGTCCGGATCGCCGCGCCGCAGATCCGGCATCGAGGCTTTGCGCGTTTCACCGTGACAGCCGACGCACTTGGCGTCAAGTACCGGCTGTACCAGCCGGGGATAATTGTAGGGATTAGAGCCGTCCGGCCCCGCGGTCAGGCGCGATGGCGGACGCCGCATGGCCAGCGGCGAGGCGGCGGCGCGCAGTCCGCTTATGGCCGCCCCGGTACGCGCTTCGTGGCAGCCGTTGCACATCAGGGTCTCGCCGGGCGCGACATAGGTCACGCTGCGCATGCCCTGCACAGCGACGCCGCGTTCGTTCACTGCATGGAAGAGGATCGGAACTCCGGCAGGTGCCTCGAAGAGTGCACTGCCGTCCTCCTCGACCGGTACACTCCCGAGGTACTGCCGTCCGGGGGTCTGGTCGCAAACACCGAGTCGTGGTTCGCCGACCATCGGTTTGAGCTTCGGCAGGATCTGCCACACGCGCAACGCCGCGATGCGCGTGCCTTCTGGAAATGGCCGCCGCGAGTTGTAGACGTTCACCAGACCGATGGTTGCGGTTTTTGGCAACTGTTCATCCGACACCGGTGCGGGCTTTGTGCCGTCTGGCAGACAGGGACGCCCCACCAGCGTGCCATGCGTCAGCATCGGCGGGCGGGGCCGCGCGTGCAACGGCATCGGACTGAGGCAGGAGATCTGCGGATGCGTGTAAAGCGGTATCTTGTTGCCGAAGGCATCCAGCAGCGTCACCGCATAACGCCGTTTTGAACAGTCGATCGCGCCGTACTGGGAGTTCGCATTGCCGTCGTACACGCACAGGTAATACGTTTCGCTCAGCGGCCATGGAGAGGCGTAGGCGGCCGAGCCCTTGGCCGTCCGCCAATCGTAAAACTCCGCCTCCGGCAACAGTTGGTCAGGCGTGAGCCGCCGGATTTGCGACATCGCGCCGTCGTCGGCTACCGAGGTGTCGATCACGATCAGCGACCCGCGCGCTTCCGTATGGTGCCCACAGGCAACGGCCACGTATTTGGAGGACCCGGGGATCGCGCGGATGTCCATGATCATGTGCGGCGCGGTACGTTCCGAAAGGTGCGTGTTGCCGTTCAACTCACGTGCGTCGCGTCCGTCGGGGTAGGTGATCCAAGGGTGGTGCGCCTGATTGAAGCCGCGATCCACATAATCCCAGCGCGTGTAAACGATCATGCCGTTGTTGTCGACACTCGGCTGCCATTCGTTGGTTTCGTGAGCGCTCAGGGCCACGATGTCCGAGCCATCACCGAACATGCTGTGCAGTGTGAAGGTGGGGACCTCGCGCCGGTGGCAACGGCCGAAGCCACCGCGCCGTTCTGAAATGAAGGCGATCCGCCCGTTCGGCAGCCAGCATGGATCGAAATCGTTCATCGGGCCGTCCGTAAGCTGCACGAGGCCGGAGCCATCGGCGTTGCAGCGGAAGATGTGAAAGGTCGTGCGTGTGTTCCAGACTCGGATCGCGGGGTCGCCGTCGGTGTAGGCGAAGAGAATCTGCCGGCCGTCGTACGATACGTCCGGCGCGAGAAAGCCACCGTTTTCCAAGCGTTCGCCGCGGCGCGGTCCCGCCACGACCGTTGATTCGGCGAGCAGGTTGCGCGCGTGCGGCTGCGCCGACCAAGGTGCCTCCAGCACATAGAGGCCGTTCCCCTGTGTGGTGCCATGCAGCGTGGCGTGAAACCCGAAATACTGGTCGCACATGTGTACGCCCCAGTGGTATTCGTCCGGCGGGAGGGCTTCGCGCGTGATAAACAGAATCTTAGAGATCGACGTCAGCAGCGGATTGGCGAATGCGATTTCGCGGCGTAAGTCCAATAGGCGTTGCAGCAGTTCGATCCGCGCCTCCAGCGCGTCGGGCTGCACGCGTGCGGCTGCTTGCTCTAAGGCGGCGAGCCGTTCGCCTTGCGGGGCGAGGTCGGTCCGCCGTGCGAGGTCCTCGAACAGTGCGCGCGTGCGGCGCAGCACAATGTCGAGCGGGTCGCGGTCTTCCGGCAGAATCGTTGCCTGCGGATGGAAGGCTTGGTTGCGTCGCGCGGCTTCATCAAAAATCCCGTTGTGTGTGCGGGGCTTCTGCGTACGCTCGCGTTCGAGCAGACGATACTCGCGCAGGGTGTCAACGCCGTAGCGCGCGCTCAGCGCATCAAGGCGCTGCGCCGACAACGGCTCAGCTGCTACGGCACATGCCGCCCAGACACCCGCTAACACCCATCCCCATGCCGATTTTGCAGCCATTGTTTCTCACTTGATACGTGGATAGAGCATGATGTTACGATACTCGACCGATGTATGGTCGCCTTGGAAGTAGATCGGTCCCGGCAGGGTGTCGTCTGAGGTCAAGGCTCCGCCGGTGCAACCTTCGAGCGGATGGTTGTCGATCACGAGGCGGTCATTCAACCGGACGGTGATGTGGCGGTCGGCCAAAATGATGTCGAACGTCTGCCATTCGCCCGCCGGACGAGCGGCGTTCTCCAGCGGGACGATGCGGGAGTAGACGCCGCCGATGCCGCCCCAGCTCGGTGGCCGGCCGTGGTAGTCGCACACCTGCACCTCGTAGCGGCCGCGCAGATAAATGCCGCTGTTGCCGCCTTTCGGCAACCGGACTTCCAGCGTGAGACGGAAATCCTCGAATTCGCGATCAGTGCGGATGTTGCCGAACTGTTTTGCCGTCGGCCCCTCTTCCAATTGCGGCGTGTTCACCAGCATGCCGTCGCGCGCCGACCAGGCGTTGTTGTCGGCGGGATTTGTCAGGCGCCATCCCGACAGGCTTTGGCCGTCGAAAAGCGCGATCGGCTCAGCGAAACGCAACGTCGCCAGATCAGGGCGGGGCGGCAGCGGCGCTTGCCGCTTGCCGCGCATCGTTTGCACGGGCAGCCGGGTGCCGTCTTTGAGTGCGCGCGCCAGTTCGATCGTCATGGCGTCGCCCTGTACGGTCGCGCGCAACGTGTCGGTCCCGAGGATGTCGCGCCGCATGCCCTTGGCCGTCATATACCAACGGTCGTGCGGTCGTTCCATGACGAGCACTTCGCCTTCGAGCGCGGCTTGCTTGATCGGCTCGACGCCGCCGATCTCCCACATGGTCTTGACGGATGGTGCGCCCTGATTCATCTCCACGTGCATCCAGACCGCGCCGCCGGACGGGGAGGTCAGGCACCACGCGCCTTCGAAGGGCGACGCAGCCATCACACAGCCTGCCGCACATACTCCCGCCACCACACTCCCGATCTTTTGCTTCATCCGTTCTCCTTGACCTGCCATTCTCTGTGTTTCTCCTCTCACCGCTTCAGCAGCATCACAATCGCTCTGGCCAACTTGTCGCGGTGCGTCTCCATCGGCGCCGGATCAGTCGTGAAACTCGTCAGGCTGGCGGAGACATCGGTCGGCACCGTCAGCAGCGCTGTGAGATTCTCACGCTCGCGCGGTGTCAGACCTGCGCCTTTTTCCGCGAGCAGACGTTTCAGTATCACGAAATACTCGTAGTCCTCAAGGCCATCGCGCAGCATCGCCAAGCGGAAGCTGATGACCGGCGGATCCAGTACCGGTGCCGTCGGCTTGCCGTTCGCCGCAGCAAGGGGCGGATAGAGGAAGCGCCCGTCGCCATTGCCCCACGCTTGCTTGGTGCCAGGCTTGAAGTCGTATCCAGACACCCAGCTCATCGGATCCAGATACGGGTTCTGCGGCTCTTGCGGATCTGGATACGCAGCGTTGCTGGTCCAGTACACCGTCTCCCAGATGAGAATGCCGGTGACACGTTCCGCCCATGTCTGCCACAGCCACAAGCGCATCTCTGTGCCGGGGTGGTCAATGAACTCGGTCACGTACGGCGCCTTCGGCCCGCAGCAGACATACCACCAGAATTGATCGCCCGCCGCGCGCCGCTCCTCCGCGCCCGGCACGTTCAACGACGGTGTCAGCGGGCACCAGAGATTGGGGCCGCCGACCAACTCTTCTTCGACCTGCTCGGTCAGCATGCGGCGCAGACCGGGCGCATGGCGCTTGAGCTTTTGGAACCCATTCATCACAAATGCGTAGTCCTTGGGATCCGGCTCATCGAACCAGTAGACGAACGCTTTGTCCAGCCAGCCTTTCTCCTTGAGGTGCGCCTCGATTCCACGCAGATATTTGCCGAACAGGATGTCGTACTCGGGCACGGTTTCCGGGTAGCCCATGAAGGTCGGCTCATACCTCGAATGAAACGTGCCGCCGCCGAGCCCGTGTATCCCTATCCGGAAGGTGTTCATGCGGTACACCTCGAAGGCATGCTCCATCGCGGCGTCCCAGCGCGTCCAGTCAAACACCGGCGTCATGGCGGCAACGTCCAGCGGCTCGAAGTCGCCGCCCTCCACCAACTTCTTGCCGGTCTCCGCATCCACCACGGAGAGCGCGTCCACCCACAGCGTGCCCGTGGTCACCCCCGGCTCTTTGTATTCGGCCGCATACAGGGTGAAGTGGCACGCCTTAGCACCGGCGGGGAATTTGGCGTACACCGTCTCAAAACGCTGCCACTCTGGGGTGCCATTCACGCGGATATCTGTGTTGCGCCCCGGCATCCATTTGCCGTCCGCCCCCAGATAGTTGATCGAGAAAAGGAAGGGGTGGGGGACGTCGGTGCGGTGCATGAACGTGATCTTGAACCCCTTCTCGGGCAACGCGACCGCGTGGGGATAGCGCGCACTCACGTTAGCGCTCGGGCTGTCGTCCACGATCTGCAGCGACCCCTTGCCCTCTGCTTTCACATCTGTCACGATGCGTCCGCCCTGCCAGGGGTTCGCGCCCGTCCAGCTTACGCTCCAGCCATCCAGTGGCGCGGGGTTGTAGACGGAGATGCCGTGTTCGCCAAGCGCGCGCAGATAGGCGTCCAGTACGGTGCGGCGTTGCTCCGGCTCGCGTACACCATGATAGCGCCAGACGGTTGACGGACTGAAGCCGAACGCGGTTTCGCAGGTCAGCGTGTCGGGTAGCGCAAAGCCGTAGATCTCGACATTCAGCCCCGCCGTGACGCTCACGCCCTCCGCCTGGACCGTGACCGTGCCGCGATAGATACCGGGCGCGGCCTCGCGCGGTGCCTTGACGCGGATCCAGTACGGTTGCTGGCGGCCGGGCGGCAGCATCGTCGACGCGGTTTGCGGCAACAACGGGTCTGGCCAATTCGCGAGGGTACTGGTGCGGTCGGTCTTGTGCGTCACCGGCACATAGCCGACTTGCAGCACTTGGATCTGCCCCGCATCAATCACATGCGAGCCAGACCGCAAGTCAGATGCCGATACCGTCACATTCGTGAGTGCGATATTCGGCGCGACCACCAACTGTACCGCCTCCATCTCATTTGCGGCCAGTCGCAGCGACAGCGCCTTGGCGATCTGGCGCGGCAGCGCGCGGTACTCGGGGATTTTCCAGCCCGATGATGCGCGCCAGAGATTGAGTGCGGGATGGTTGGACGGCAGCAACTCGCCATAGCTGTCATCGTAGAACTCCGGCACATGGATCGAACTGCGCGCCGTGAAGGCGTCGCCCAGTTCGACGGCCATCTGCCACAGGCCGACCCCTGGTACCTCGTAAGGGATTTGCACGTCATAAGCACCGCCGCCGGGAAAACTCACATCGACCGCATTGGTACGTGGAACATCGCCCGGATGGGAAAAGATCACGCGCGCCTGTGTCTCCAAGGGTGCGCCGGTCGCATTTTGCACACGCAGGTCCACTTGGTTGGCACCGCCCGGCAGCGCCTCGCCCACGCCCCGCACTGTCACCCGCACGCGCGGTTCATGAGTTTCGGTTTCGATATATCGCGTCGAGCCTGTGAGTGTAATCGGATCGCCCTCAACATCGCCCTCAAAGTGGTATCCGTGCACCTGCAGGTTGCAAGGCGACTTTGCACCGCGCAACCGCACCCAGAGCAACTCGGCCGGGAACAACGTGGCGGGCAGGTCGATCTTCACCGCGCCGCTGTTGGTGAGCTGTCCTACATGCTCCCACGCCTTGCCGTCCTTCGAGGCATCGATCACCAACCGCCCCGAGACATAGTAACCACTGTTCACCTCGATCATGCCGTTGAGCAACGGACGCCCGCCGCCATCATGTCGGTAGGTCACGAAGCTCCCCTCGCCGAAACACCAGCGGTCGCTGTTGAAGCCCGCCGTGAAACCTAACAGCGGACGGCTGTGGTTGCGTCCCTCGCCGTTCAGCGGCGCGTTGAAGCGGTAGCGACGGCCATCACGCCGTTCTCCTTCGCCCAGCGCGGACTCGCCGAGCGGTGTATGCACCGCGATCACCGGCGCGACACGCACCGCATCAAAAAAGATCTGCCCCTTCACGTGCCACTGGCCGAGGCGCACCGGTGCTGTCAACTGCTCCTTGCGCACCGGCACCGCAAAAACATGCTCGTAGAGCCGCCACGTCGTACTCGGCACGCCGACATCCACGTTCGCGAACGACGGTCCGCTGACTGCGGTCCCACCGCTTGCCTCACCAGCGCGCGCCAAAAAAGAGAGCCGGTAGAGATGACCGGGCTTGAACGCCACCGGGTCCGACAGCCACGCATTGTCGCCCTCACCGTCGCCGCTGACCGCTATGCACGCACTGCCGTCGATGCCTTCTGTGCGCAACCAATCGCCGCCTTTCTTGGCCAGCATCCAGCCGACCGGAGTCTTCTCGCCCACCTCGAAATGTCCGTTGGTCAGCAGGTTGACCTGCCCCAGCAGCGTCAAAGACGCGAGTTGCAACGAAACCGCAAAGACCGTGATTCTACCGATGTTCATAAAGTCCCCTTTCATTGTCCCGCGCTCAGTGTACCAAGTTCCACAATACGATGCAAAGCGGGCGTCGGGCAAAGCCCTTCTATACAAAACAATAACCAGCAAAACCAATTATCCCCAATCAAGTTATCCTTGCACCAAATCCCAAAATCTTCTATACGGGAGAGAAACCTGTGGCCGGTTTGTCCTGCTGGCCGCATCGGATCAAGGTGCGCCATCGAGAAGCGGATGAATGGCGATCTCTAAACAACGGACAACATGGGGTTTTGAAAGGATACGGGAATGGACAGACGCGGATTCTTGAAAGGGGCGGCGGTTGCCGCAGTAGGAACTGGGATTCCGTTTGGCGTACGGGCGGAGACACCGGCCGTGCGTAACGGGCAGGTGACGTATTCGCGCACTTTCCCTGTCAAGATCGAGACGGATGTCATGGTCTGTGGCGGCGGTCCGGCCGGCGTTGCGGCGGCGGTCGCGGCTCGGGCCGCGGGGGCGCGTGTCTTTCTGGCGGAGGCGTTCACCTGCTTCGGCGGCATGGGTACGGCCGCCCGGGTGCCGGTTTACATGCAGTTCGGCGACGGGATCCGTCCGCTCGCCGCCGGTTTCGGCACGCGTTTCCGCGAACGCCTCTTGAAGGCCGGCGCGATATCCAGCAACTATGGGTCTTTCGACTTCGAGGCCGTTAAGCGCGAATATGACGCGGTGATGGTCGAGTCGGGTGCGGACTTCCTCTTCCACACGAAGGTCATCGACGTCATTCGTGAAGGTGACGCGATCCAGTATGCCATCTGCGCGTCGCAAAGCGGCATCTGGGCGGTGAAGGCGAAGGTCTATGTTGATGCGACCGGCAATGGTGACGTCGCCGTGCAGTCGGGCGTGCCGTTCGAGAAGGGCGATTCGACGGGCAAGATGATGCCGGCGTCGTTGCTCTCCTCCTGGATCGGCATTGACTGGGACCAGTGGCGGAAAGAGCGGCTGTCGTTCAATGCCGAAATCGACCGGGCACTGGCGGACGGCGTGTTCAAGGTTCCGGATCGCCACATGACGGGCATCTTTAAGTCCGCGAACGGTCTTGGGAACGCCAATATCGGGCACGTCTACGATCTGGACGGCACGGACGAACGTTCGCTGACGAAGGGCTATCTGCGCGGACGCGAGTCGATGCAGGAGTATCAGCGCTATTTCAGCGAGTACCTGAAGCACGGGCTTGAGAACATCCGCCTTATCGAGACCGGTGCGCTGATGGGCGTCCGCGAGACGCGCCGGATAACGGGCGACTACGTGATGACACTCGACGACTACGTAAAGCGCGCGGTTTTCCCCGACGAGATCGGACGCTACGCCTACCCGATCGACATCCATCCGTTGACCGCGGACAAGGCGGCTTACGCGCAACACCGCGAGGAGTTCGACCGGCTCTACAAGTATCAGAAGGGCGAGAGCTACGGCATTCCCTATCGTATCCTCTGCGCGAAGGACGTGAAGAACTTGCTCGTCGCCGGACGGTGCGTTTCGACTGACCAGAAGGTGCAGGCGTCGATCCGGGTGATGCCGGCGTGCTACATCATGGGGCAGGCCGCCGGCTTCGCCGCTGCGATGGCAGCGGACGGTACGGGTGATATCCGCAGAGTCCGCGTGCCCGAACTCCAGAAGAAACTGAAGGACTTTGGCGCCTATCTGCCGAACGCTTGATTTGCGGCTGTCTTGACTATCCGTTGCGACTGTGTTTCACTGTTCGGCCACTACTCGCCACCACCCTCGTTCGCCACGCGCGCGAGCGTCTGCGCGTGGAGAGCCGCGGCTCTTCCGTTGTGCCGCATAGATGCCAAGAAGGACAATTAGACTTATGTTTAGCAAAAAGAAGAAGGATACTGAACCCGATGCCGCAGCGACCCCTGTGACGCCTGACCCGACCGCGACGCCGGACACGGATGCCCCGACGAACGAAGCTGACGATGTTGCCCCGACCGAGTCCGCAGACGCCGTAGAGACGGACGCCTCGGACGAATCTGCCACCACGACCACCTCGGGAAACGAGGAACTGCTGACACTGAAAGACCGCTACACGCGCCTGATGGCCGACTTCGACAACTTCCGCAAGCGCCAGCTTCGCGAGCGTGAAGAATGGGTCAAACGCGCCAACGAGGATCTGCTCAGTGACCTGCTTCCGGTGCTCGACCATCTCGAACTGGCGCTGGCCCAGGCCGCCGACCCCGACTCTCCGTTTGTCGTCGGCGTCCAAATGGTCTACGATCAATTTATCGCTCTGCTCGACCGTTACGACATGGTGCCGCTGGATGCGCTGGGCGAACCCTTTGATCCTACCTACCATGAGGCACTCGCACAGGCGAGTTCCGATACGGTCCCCGCCGACGTCGTCATGGAGCAGTATCGCCGCGGCTGGCTGCTCAAAGGACGCCTCCTGCGCCCCGCGCAGGTGATCGTCTCCTCCGGTGCCGCCGAACCCGCGAGCGACGATGCCGAGCCGTCGGATGTGACGGACTAACCCGATACTAGACACCAGCCAGACAGAACCCGCTATATGGCTACCAACAAACGCGATTATTACGAGTTGCTCGGCGTCAGCAAGACCGCGAGCGCTGACGAAATTAAAAAGGCCTACCGCAAGTTGGCCATGAAGTACCACCCTGACCGCAACCCCGACGACAAAGAAGCGGCTGAGAAATTCAAAGAGGTCAGCGAAGCCTATGAGGTTCTCAACGACGCCGAAAAACGCCAGCGTTACGACCAGTTCGGTCACGCCGGTATGAAGTCAGCTTTCGGGCCGGGGGGGTTTGACTTCCGACGCGACTTCTCTCACATGCAGGACATCGACCTACAAGACATCCTCGGCAGCTTTTTCGGTGGCGGCTTTGGCGGTGCTTTCGGCGATATCTTCGGGAGTGGGGACGGTAGCCGTAGCCGCCGTTCCCGCGATCCGGACGCTGCGCAGCGCGGTGACGATCTGCGCTTTGACCTTGAGATTGATCTTGAAGAGGCGATTTTCGGTTCCGAACGCGAAGTCGACCTGAACATCAACGACGCCTGCCCGACCTGTCGCGGCACCGGCGCCGCATCAGGTTCTTCACGCGAGACTTGCCGCCAATGCGGCGGACACGGTGTTGTGGTCGTCGGTGGCGGTTTCCTCCAGATGCGTCAGACCTGTCCGGTCTGTCGGGGTGCGGGCACGATCATCCGTAATCCCTGCAAGACCTGCAACGGTGCCGGCCGCGTGAAAACCCCGCGCCACATCGCCCTCCGTATTCCCAAGGGCGTCGAAACCGGCTCACGTCTGCGCCTCGCTGGCAAGGGCGAGAGTGGTCTGCGCGGCGGTGAGCCCGGCGACCTCTATGTGGTGTTGCATGTGCGCGAGCACGAGTTGTTTCAGCGGCAGGATGACGATCTGGCCTGCACGGTTCATGTCTCTCCCCTGCTCGCCGCGCTGGGCGGGGAGGTCGAAGCCCCCACGCCCGACGGCCACGCTCGTATCCGTCTTCCGGCTGGCACGCCTGACGGTAAGGTCTTCCGCCTGCGCGGCAAAGGCATGCCCAACCTGCAAGGCGGCGTTGGCGACCTTCATGTGCGTGTGGTGTTTGAGGTGCCCGTCCGTCTCACCTCCAAACAGAAGCGGATGCTTGAAGAGTTCAACGCCTCGATCGAAACCGAAAACTTTCCGGTCGCCGCGCGTGAGCGCAAGACCGCTGAGGCCTTTTTCGCCCGTCGCGACACCCTGCGCGAACACACGAGCAAGTAACACCGCGTCCCTTCAGTATGCACCGCTGTCTGGTCACAACCGAAGAGCTGCTCGCAGACACCTGTGCGCTCGACCGCAAGGTGGCGCGCCATCTGCAAACCGTGCTGCGCATTCGTCCCGGTGCCTCGGTTATGCTCTTCGACGGTCATGGCCGTACACGTACCGCAACCGTCAGCACTGCCGACCGGAACGGCTTGGTGCTCACGGCCGACACGCCCGTTCGCGAACATCCGCGTCCCGCTTGCGCGCTCACGCTCTTCGCTTGCGTCAGTAAGGGTGCGCGTATGGAGTGGACTGTCGAAAAGGCCACGGAATTGGGCGCGACACGCATCGTGCCGGTACTCTCCGCGCGTACGGTCTCGCGTCCGGCGGAGGCCACGCGCTGGCGGCGTATCGCCGAAGAAGCGGCACGCCAGTGCGGGACCGCATGGTTGCCCGAGATCACAGACCCGCTCGCGTTTGATGCGGCCCTTGCTCTTGCCGCGCAAATCCGTCCGCTCTTTGTCGCCGCGCTGACGCCCGAGGCCCGGCCGCTGCGCGATGCGCTTACAGCTTTCAGCGCGCCGCCGTCGGCTGGATGGTTCGTGGGACCGGAGGGGGATTTCACTCCCGACGAACTCGCTTCGCTCACGGCAACCGGCGCGATTCCTGTGAGTCTCGGCTCTCTGATCCTGCGCGCCGAAACCGCCTGCCTGTACGGGCTTAGCGTCCTCTCCTGCGCTTGGGGAGAGTTCGTTAGTGCATGAGTTCGGTATAGATTGTTGCGGCCACTGTTCGCCGGTTACTTTTTCATTGACTGTTTTACCCCCTCCCGCATAATGGGTGCTTATTATGCGTGGAAACGTCTCGCGTATCATCTGCCTCATC
>Ga0255346_1006470_pt1 | contig 11426 bp, 12 predicted proteins | sample wastewater_treat_FD_194410 | JGI IMG/M metagenome (GOLD analysis project Ga0255346, IMG submission 194410) | Wastewater microbial communities from Lulu Island WWTP, Vancouver, Canada - plant22 | ecosystem: Engineered > WWTP > Wastewater > Unclassified | place: Canada: Vancouver, British Columbia... | reverse complement strand
ATCCGGAGACAAGATGAACATCCACCAGGTACATATTTTCAACATCGCGGCAAAGACCTTGAGCATCACCAAGACGGCCAAGAAGATGCGCCTTTCCCAGCCTTCGGTGAGCATTCAGATAAAAGACCTGGAAGACTCTTTGAACGTGAAGCTCTTCGAGAGGATCAACCGCAAGATCACCCTGACCGACGCGGGCAAGGTCTTCTACTCATACTCGGAAAAGCTCTTGTCAATGCCGGTTTAAAATGTCCCCTTTTTGCCGGAATAAAATGTCCCCTGATTGCCGGTTTCACTCTGAGAGATTTTCGGGTTCGGGGTGTTCCTCATCCCCCTTTGGAGAAGGCCCGAACATGCCTGCTTTTCGCTTTTCCTTGAGCCGGTAGCTCTCCCCTTTGATGTTGAGCGTGGTACAGTGATGAAGCAGTCGATCGAGAATAGCCGTTGCCAGAACCTGATCATTGAAGATCTCCCCCCAGTCAACGAACCCTTTGTTGGAGGTAATGATCGTGGATGCCTTCTCGTAGCGCCTGGTCAGCAGCCGAAAGAACAGACCGGCTTCGTCCCGGCTCATGGGAAGGTAGCCCATCTCGTCGATGATCAGCAGCTTGGGATAGCCAAACTGCTGAAGCTGCCTCTCCACCCGGTTCTCCGCACGTGCCCTGGTCAGACGGGTGACCAGAGACTCCAGGCTCAAGAAGAGCACGCTCTGCCCCGTCTCGATGGCTTTGACCCCCAGGGCAATGGCCAGGTGGGTCTTGCCCACCCCAGGAGGCCCCAGCAGGATCACGTTCTCGCAGCGATCCACAAAGCCCAGGCCGCTGAGCTCCCGGATCACCTTGCGGTCGATGCTCGGCTGAAAGCCAAAGTCGAACTGCTCAATGGTCTTGACCCAGGGAAAGCGGGCAAGCTTCAACCTCGCCTCCACGCCCTTGAGATGACGCCCGCTCCACTCGGTCTGCAGCGCATCCAGCAGGAACTCCCGGTACCCAAGGTCCTTCTTGGCCGCCTGCTCGCACAGTGCATCGAGCTGGTAGCCAAGGTGCTCCATCTTGAGCTTCTCGAGCAGACCCGTCAGCTGCATAGCCCCACCTCCTCATACACAGACAGATCCCGCCTCTGTACGGTAAAGGTGCTCTGCCACAGATCCTGATGATGATCCCTCACGCTCACCCAGCCATCGGTTGCGCTGCGAAGAACATGCTCGGCAACCCTGATGTCATCGGCATACACGCTCAGCCTGCCATCCAGGCTGATGCGGACCAGAACATCTCTGCCGCACAGATTGGCAGGCACGCTGTAGCGGTTCCCCCGCACATCGATGTAGCCGTCCCAGTGGACCAGCCTGCGCTCCCGGTAGGAGGTATCAAACCGGGCGGCAGGCAAGGCCATCAGCGCAGGCGCTTCCCGATCAAACCGCTCGGCCACCACCTCCTTCAAAGTCCCGTGCATCCTCTTGTCCGCTTCCTCTTGGAGCCACTGCTCGGCCAATGCGTTCATGTGCTCGATGCTCTCGAAGCTCCGGTAGCGCACAAAGAAGTTGCCCTTGATGTACCCCACCATCCGCTCGTCCTTGCCCTTGGTCTGCGGCCGATACGGGCGGCAGGCACGAGGAGTAAACCCGTAGTGACCCGCAAGGTCGATGAAGCGCTCGTTGAACCGCACGCCATCTTTGATGCGGTGCTCGATCACCAGGCTCTTCTGGTTGTCTACCAGCACCTCTTTGGGCACACCGCCAAAGTACTCCAGGGAGCGGATGATCCCCTCATAGGTGTGCTCGGCATCCTCACACCCGCTGCACCAGAAGTGAAACCTCCGGGAGTACCCCAGGGTGTTGACGGTGAAATGCACCTTCTGAAGACGGCCGCCTATAAGGGTGGTTTTTGCTCCCCAGTCGTTTTGCATCTGATGGCCGGGCTCGGTCTCGAAACGCACCGTGGCACGGGTCTGCCTCAAGGGTCGCTTCGGATAGATATAGTCCCTGATAATCGTGTAACCTCCGGTGTATCCCCGCTGCCGGCACTCCATCAGAATCACCTTCGCGTTCCATACGCCATCCCGCAAAAGCTCATCGATAAACGGCTTGAACGCATCGAGCTTGCTCTTCCTCGCATTGGGCCTTTTCCCCGAAGGCGGACCCTGCCGGGCAATTGCCCGGCGTATCGTCTTGGGGTGCACCCCAAGATCACTCGCAATGTCCTTCTGATAGACTCCCCTTGCAATCTGTGCTTTAATCTCCATCCAGTCCTCCTTGTTGAGCATCGGCGCCCCCTCCAGAGTTTCTTCTTTCGTCCTCTGAAGGTACAACGCCTCGCTCAATTCGGGGGACTTTTTATTCCGATACTTTTGGGACTTTTAGCACCGGCAATGACACCTTCTCTTCCTGGGCTCGCTCCATGGCCTTGAGCTGATTCTCTGTGAGAACGTGGCCGGTCTTCGCCACATGCACTTCCAAAGCTTTAAGACGCTTCTGAAAGACTTCCAGGCCATGGCGAAGCCATACACATCGAACTCCTGCAGCCGACACGAAGACGCCTTTCCTCCTGAGTTCATCACTCACCCGTTTCTGCCCCAGGGCAGGGTTCTCAAGGGTGAGGTCGAGGATCGCTTCCTCGACATCTTCAGGAATGCGGTTCTTGAGGTTGGGCATGCGCTTGCTCTTCTCCGTGAGGGCTTCCATCCCTCCATCCTCGTACGCATTCTTCACCCGGTAAAACGTGTCCCTGCTGTAGCCCATTACTCGGCATGCCTCGGATACATTCTTCAGGTAGCTGGCTAGATCTAGTAATCCCAATTTGTTTCTGATAAGCTTCTGATCGGTAGTCATGGTTCATTCTCCTTTCTTCAGTTTTTCGCAGAACTTCAGAAAGGTTAACCATGACTACCACCTACTGGCAATCACTTACTGTCCGATCAAGTCGTGACTAATACATTTTATGTGGGTGTTACTCGTGCACGAAAACATCTCCATTTGGTCTTTAGAAACAAATACCATTCACCTTTTGTGCAAGAATTATATAACCGGATAACCAGTTAGAATTGGTATCTGGATAGAATAACCTGACTCCTCAAAGTCCGCATGTTGGACACGTTGAAAAAGTGCTTAGTATAAAAAATCATGCTAACGTGAGGGAATATGGGTTACCCGAACTGCAGATATCTTCCTCATATCATAATAAGTATAACTAATATAACCACTTAAGATAACTATAAGAACTCGAAACTCCGGCAAGAATGCAAGTACCTGTAATGGATAGAAGCTTTTTAGTGGCCCGAAAAGTCAGGGGCTCCGAATGGTATCGAAAAGCGTCCATTTCTCTCAGTCCAGGTTTCGAGAGCCTCACGCAATATGGAGTCTAGGCAGTGGTCCTTTATATCCTATTGGGTTTCCTGTTCCCATGGTGATCGTCAAATAACCATAGGAACAGGAACCTGGCAAAATATTACTACCCAAAGAAGATAGTTTACTTTGCCTTCTTCTTTACAGTCTTTGCGGCTACCTTCGGTTTTACAGCCTTTGCTGCTGCCTTCGATTTCGCAGCCTTCGCTGCCGCTTTCGGTTTAGCAGTCTTTACCGCTGTCTTTGGATTCGAGACGGTCGCTGCTGCCTTCGGTTTCGCAGTTTTCGCCGTTGCCTTTGGCTTTACAGCCTTTGTTGTTGCCTTTGGTTTCTCGGCTTTTCCTGCTGCTTTAGGCTTTGCCGCCTTTACCGTTGTCTTTTTTACTTCCTTCTTAGCAACTGCCGCTTTTGCCATTAAACTCTCCCCTCTTATATTTATTCTTACCTGCAATTTTATATCGTTTTAACGATATAAATACATTAATAAAAATTATAGCTAATGGGAGCGATGCGTTTAAAAATAGTCTGGTTTAGAAAGTAAAGGTGATGCCAGCCTGAAAGCATGTCAACGATCTCGACACCGTCTCTGAGGCAGTACATCCCCCATGGATAGCCTGATTATCCAGTTGCCCCGCGGCATCCGCTCGCACTCAACCCTCGGTAAATCTTTTAAGTTATCGGTATATCCAGGATCATTTTGCCTGCAACAGGTCAATATTCTACTCTTTGTTGAAAAAAGGCTCATCAGAGACCCGTCATAGCATTTATTTTGGATGAACTATCCCTGAACATCAATTTTGTATTCTAGGCACCCTGAGGGCTTTTTAAACAGCTCTTTTATGGCGAATCAGCGGCCCTTCCCTTCCTGATAGAGCTGCTCACTGGTTGTTTCCGTCATCCTCTCCGATAGGAGGGTTCCATGTCTGCTCTCCTGTTTTCAGGTTCATGGTCAGCGTTCTCACCTCCCTTATCTCGCCAGGCCTCTCCCCTGGCTCGACCAGTACGATCTCGATCACTTTAGGCGTGGTATCAATATCCTCCCTGGTTTTGATTGCCTCCAAGCGCTCAAGACGCCGAGTGATTGATTTCCTCATGACTCTCTCCTTAATCGCCAAGGTCTGAACGGTCGCGTCCGTTATCCGGGAGAAGGATCACCGCCTCTTCTTCGCCATGTGCTCTTCCAAGGCACAGAGGCGTTCCTCGATTTCTGCAAGCTCGATAATCTTGCGTTTGGATTCGAGTATCTTCGCCAGGGCATCTGCCTCGGATGGCGTGATCACTCCACCCGCTAGCGCACGGATGACCATGTCAATGTCTGTGGCAAGCTTCCCGGTAAGGGTTATCCCACCGGGCAGGGGCATATCCCTGCGTACTGGTACAATCCTCTCCAGGCAGAGCCTCAAGGCCGTGGTGTCGCCCTCAAGGGCCTGCTTGATGCACCTACTGGTGATTGCCTCGGCCTGGCCATCGAGGAGTGCCATGGCCGCCACGGTCGTCTTGTGACGGGCTCCCTTGGGTCGCCCGGGATTGCCCGGAACAAAGCGACCTTTCTCGTCTCGCCCCGTTTTCATTCCGTTTTTACGGTCGTTGCACATGGTTCACACTCCATACACCCGTTGTCGTGCCCTGGCAGCGTTTGCGAGAACGCCTACTTGGACATCCACGTAATCGTATATCTGCGCCTTATCCTTGCCCGGTGCGGGCCTGAGCACTCGCCCAAGGTACTGGATCAGGCGTCCGCTGAACTTGATGGGGGTCGCGAGGAACAATGTTGAAAGCTCTCGGCAGTCGAACCCCTCACCGATGAGCTGCCCCGTGGCGACGAGCACCTGGACCTTACCGGCATTGACCCGCTTGATAATATCCTGACGCTTGCGCATGCCAAAACCACCGATGAGAACCTCTGTACTGATTTCATGTTCAGCGAGCATCTTTGTGAGCTCCATGCAGTGGTCCTTTCTGTCGGACAGCACCAGGCATGTGCCATAGCCACTCTGTACCTCCTTTACCACGTCAGCAATAATCCCCTCGTTTCTTTCATAATCCCAGATGAGCTCGGATATCATGCTCTGGTACTCGCTCGATGCATCACAGGTTGGGATGAATCTGGTCTCTCTGGAAATTACCTCGGCCCTGAGAACATCCCCCGACTCTTGTAAGGAGACCTGCGAGATTTCATGGACCTTGTTGCCCAAGTGCCAGTAAATCAGCTTGGTGAGCTTGTCGCGCCTGAATGGCGTGGCCGAGAGCCCGAGCATGTACTTACAATCGAACGCGCTTACTGCCTCGCTAAACGTCCTGGATGGGCATCTGTGGCATTCGTCCACGATAAGGTGGCCCACGTGTTCCCTGACCTGCTTGGCAATCGGATAGAGGCTGTTGACAATCGCCACAGTCAGCTCTCTGCCCAGGCGCTTCTTACCGTCGCCAATGATGCCGATTTCCTGGCGGGGTATTCCCAGGAAGCTCTCTATCCGATCTACCCACTGGTACAGCAATTCCTTGGTATGAACGATGACCAAGGCGGGCTGCTTGCGTGCAGCGATGATGTACAGGGCCATAACGGTCTTTCCCGAACCGGTTGGTGCTGAAAGCGTACCGAATTGGCGGCCAATCATGGCATCTACAGCAGCCTGCTGGTAGTCCCTGAGCTGCCCCTGGAAGGCAAGCTCAACCGGGGGACAGGCTCTTCGATTGTCTGTTATGTGGTAAGGGGCTCTTTCACTCTTCAGGAGAAAGAGAACCTGTCTGATTGCTCCCCGAGGAAGCATCAAAGTGTTACCAGCCCACTCGTAGGCCATGATGTATCGGGGCACATTCCTTGTACTGGATCCGCGCCGTTCCGCATCGAGGAATTTCGGATTTTCGAAGGTAAACCTGTCTTCAATCTTGGTAATCAAATAGTGGGGCAAACAACCTCCGATTCGAACCCTGTTATCGATTGTTATGCTCACTTGGCTCATCATGACTACACATTTCTCCCAAACAGCTTGTACAGCTGCTCCAAGATGCTCCTGACTTCTGCATCCCATGGATCACCAGAACCTTTCTCGATCTCCACTGCCAGGTTCTCATATGACGCTGCCGGGGTCGCCCATATCACCTGCGACCCTTTGCCTTGGTCAAAGATGAACCGTTCCTTTGGGCAGAATTCTCTTGTGATGGCTGCATGACCGTGAAATCCATAGGCGGCTCTTCGAACTAAAGGCATAAAAGCTACTGGATCTGCTCCCATTACTCTGTCTCTTGCGGAGATGCACACCCTGTGGGATAACCGCCTTGTCCCTTTCCGTTGCCTTGTGGTGAGAGGGGAATCTTTTGCCCCTACCCCTGGCATACTAGATAGTACTGTCACCCATGACACCCATCGGCGATTTATGGCTAACGGAGGGCATGCACGCCCTAAAGAGGCGTGCATGCTTGTTATGCCGGCTTTGGGTGCATTATTTTCGGCTGTCATCCATACCATCCCTGCTTTCACCACGATTGAGCCTTCAGTTGTCGTCTGTGACAATGGTTCGGTTGTCATCCATGACACACGAAATATTTTCATTCGCCTCACCACGTGCTTTCCTGGCTGCTTTGGCCCTGTTGTATCTCGCCAATGAATCGCTGGGGCACACGCCCTTTGGTACTCTCCTTGGGGTAAACTGGGGGGTGCCATACAGTTTCCAGTCATCGATGAGATCATATACGCTGCATTCCCGATGGCCGTGCAATTGACCGCCTTGGTGCACTACCTCAAGAAAACCGTGCTCGATAAGCCGGGTAATGCACCGCCTGAACTGCTTTTCCCCGATACCGTACTCCTTTGCCTCGGAATAGGGGAACTTAAGCTCTGTGTTATGAAAAATTTGTATTTTCTTACGTCCTTTCCCCTCGTAGCGCCATTCTCGACGGGAAAGGAACAGCATTAATACAACCATAGAAGTTTGTGTCAGAGAGAGAAATGCTGTTGAACGCAGCATTTCCTGAGGCATCCGTAAATCGCGATTATGATACCAGCGCTTGGCTTTGAGCACTTTTATGTCAGGGGCTTTCATTTGCTCCTCCAACGACGCCGATTCTTGTGTAGAATAAGCATCAGCACGATTTTGGCATTATCAGAGAGCGACTGGTAAGCCTCCGAATTTATTATTTCAGCAGATAAAGGAAACTTCCTTTCCAACCACTTTCGTCGCTCGCTTGCTGTTTTGAGATCATCTGGGCATCTCATGGTAGTCCCCCCTCTCCCTCAGGGTGAATCTCCTCATCTCTCGTCCTGCCATCAAAATTGCCCCCGTATATGTCGTTTTTTTGCAAAAGAGGGGCATTCTGGCGATCTGTCTTACCCATCCTGAATGGATGTAAGGGGCATTCCTCGTTCTGACAAAGTCTGACCTCTTTTGGTTGGCTACTACAGCACCACAGGCAGTAAGCTCGGATTGCCCTAGTTCTCGCCCCCGGGTTCTGCTTTCCCCTGCTCATTCGGTAAGGGTACAGCGAACACGTGGCCATCAGACATTGAGCCACTTCTTTGGTGCTCCGTGCTGTGCAGTGCAAGCACCGTTCGCGAATTGCCCGCCGCCTGCTGAGCTTGTTTCGTGGGGCATCTTTTGAAAAGTTTCGCGATCCATCTCCCTGAGAGCCTGACTGCTCTCGAACAACATCGATAGCAGGGGCAGGGGGCCGTTGGTCGTTATGGACGTCCATCACGCTCCCCCTTGTCAGAGGTGCTGGTCCGAGCAGATTTCTCTATGAAATCCAGCACATCTCCACGGCGATACCGAACGACCCGCCCGATTTTGTAGTAGCGAGGACCTTTGCCCTGAACCCTCCAACATTCCAATGTATTAGGCTTAAGGCAAAGAATTTGCGCCGTTTCTCTGTTGCTGAGAAGTTGTTCCATGTTGCCCTCCTTTTTTGAAGGAGCACCACAATGGAGCTCCTTCGTGTTTCAGGAGGCACAATACAGGACGCAGTTCCCCGCATGGCGCATTTCGGGAAAATTAAATTTGATTCATTACAATTTTTATAAGAGGATGCGTTGTAAGTTGTTGTATTGAGGGAAGGTTATCGATAATCCTTTTTTATATTGGTAAGCCGATTCAGTATTGTCTTGAACGAGATAATCTTCCCAAGATCCTTATCCAGTATCTCAACTGTCTCTTCATCCCAATTCACTTCATAAAAAAAACCCTTTCCACATCGTTTTTCAATTTTCTTCATGACAGTTGGTTTTTGAGTGCCTTCATTCTGTGTTTCTTTACTATGAAAGACGGCATCACGCCCCAAGATGTCCAGTATTTCCCTGAGCTCCCTATCAAGGCGTTCGTTTCTTTTGAATCTTTGTCCAGGCTTTCTCCCGGCAAATTTTCTCCCATGCTCGATGACAGGCTCCATCGATGCCAGGTCGAGTACCTCTTCCACTCTTTCTCGCTGCTGGGAAGTACCTTCACCACGGCAGTACCATATAAGCAAGCCCGCTCTTTGAAGTGCATGCTGAATCTTTGATGCCTTCTTAGATGCCTTAGATAGGGGTATTGTGTGCCACACCTGCCAATGTCGGGGGGAGCGATCGCTTGGCACGATTGACACATCGTTCATGAGATACTTTAAGGACTTCCTGGTTTCCTTCATGGCTTGTGTTATTATGGTGTTATCTTTCAAAAGATTTCGAAGCTGCTTATCATTGAGATGTTTACAGGGATTCTCTTCGATCTCATCATCTTCAAGTCTTGGTTCCTCACTAGAGGCCCTTGGTTTGTTTGAGTAGATGTATTCTAACGCTTTCTTGCGAGCCTCCGCTGTCTTCGCTTTGAGCGCATCCAAATCATTTTGACCATCTTTCCCATCTGACTTCTTCTTAAAACCATGTTTTCCTCCCTTGGCGAGCTTCATATCGACTACTTTGTCGGTGGCGGCTATCCGTGCCTGCCGTTCTATCCAGTCGCCGATTCGCTGCGCCTCTGGTTTCAGATATCTAAGGTCACTTTTCTCGGTATAACTTCCCAACGTCACATCACCACTCAGCTTGTGGTTCATAAGCAGTTTGGTACGCCAGAGTTCTATCCCTACCTCGGCAGCGATTGCCCTAAAAGTACGCCGAAGATCATGAGGTGAAATCTCTATGCTTAGAGCTCTTGAAACTTGATTCGTGATATATCGCCCCGGACCAATGTGACCGGTCCTGCTCTTGGACGAGCAGAAGACATATGGGTTCCCATCAATTCTTGGTCTGCCATCGAGCATGGTCTTGGCTTGTGATGACAGGGGCAGAGTCACTGGTTGTCGGTTCTTGGGGTCCGGCAAAAACCACGTTCCATAGTCGAGATTCACCCGGTCCCAAGTCAGTGCCGTTACCTCTCCCCATCTGGCACCGGTAAGCAGGCAGAAACGCACGGCATCGACCATCGAGTGCCCGGCTGTCTCTATCGCCGGGTCGGCCCGCAAGGCCTCCAGCAGAAGCCACGCCATTCCCACCTTCTCAAGTGGGATTCGCCGGTTCTTGGGCTGAATGACATGCCAGAGCTTGGCCTCGCTTAAGACCTTGACGGGGTTCTCGATGATTATGGGTCTGCCCCCCGGTCGGTAGGTCGCCTGGGCGTAGTTCAAAAGGGCTCGCAGTATCCGGAAGGCCTGGTTGGCCTGTGCCTTGCCCTTCTCGGAAAGCTCGCGGAACCGGTCCAAGACGGCGTCACGGGTTATCCTGGTGACTGGCTGGTCCTTCCATCCCTGAAAAGAACCATCCAGATGTTTGTGAATGTCCCGGATGCTATTGGCCTTCAAGTCGCGGTCGCTGGTGTATGCCTTGACAACATCTTCCAGGGTCACGCCTTGGACCTTTTTTCGCCGTTTTTCCAGTGTCGGGTCGATTCCCTTGGACATGTTGTGCAGGTGCTCAAGCGCCTGCTTACGGGCTTTATCCGGTGCAAAGGGGCCATGCTTGCCTATGGTGACCCGCCTGGTCTGGCCGTTTACCCTGGCTTGGACTATGTAGGATATTCCCTTCGGGGTCAACCTCACGCCAAAGCCTTTGAGTTCCGAGTCCCAGATGAACACCTGTCCGGTCTGAGGAAGCGGCAGCTTATCCACTTCTTTTTTGGTCAGCTTATACTTTTCTTTTTTATTAGTCTTCATGCCTCACCCTTGAGCCGGTTATATTTTGTAAGCACATTGTAAGCAACTGGCGTAAAGTTTCATCAACCATCATAGGATTTAATTAGCCTATAGTCCGGCTTACTGTCAAGGTTTGTAAAGATTACAAAAGCATGGTAAACTATGATAAAAACCTAGTTCTTAGGACTGAAAATCCTCGTGTCGGCGGTTCAACTCCGTCCCTCGGCACCACACAAGCAGCCTCTTCCCGCCATATCAAAGCCCTCATTGACTCCGGCCTGCCAGAATGTCACGCACGAGTGAGAGCAGGGGCGTGGGTTTTGCCAATTTGGCACAGGTCGGGCTCCGGTGAGGCGTGCTGGTGCCATTCTGACAGAAACCCCGGTTTCCTCATCCAAGCATCTCCAGTTATTTCATTGACATACACAGAGCCTGTCCCTGGCATGCCTCTTGATATATACCAGGCAGACACCATTAAAAAGGAGGGCAAGACAATGATGACACTCTGGATCGTAATCGGCTGCCTGTTCATGACCGGCATCGGCATCAGATTCACCTACAGGGTCCTGGGGCTCACCAAGGTGGAAGCCGCCGCAGTGTTCGTGCTCATCGTCCTGCTCGTGGGCGTCAACACCGCTCCGGCACGTGAAGCCCTCATGAGGCTCCTCTACTGACAGCACCTCTTCTCTTCGCCAAGGCGTGAAGCACTGCACAAGGAGGCGTGCCATGAAGAAGACGAAAAAGTTCAAAATCCCAAGGGCCCTGGCAAACAGGCTCACCCGCATCAGCGCCTACAGCATCGTGCTGGTGGCCATGACCTTCCTGGGCCTCTACGCAGGGCTGTGGCTCGACAGGCTCACCGGCATGGCCCCCAACTTCACGCTCCTGCTGCTGATCTTAGGCATCGTGCTGGGGTTCAAAGGATTCATCCAGGAAGTCGTGATCGAACGGAGGAAACGCGCATGACGCTGGCATTCGTCATCATGGGCGC
>Ga0255346_1006459_pt1 | contig 11440 bp, 12 predicted proteins | sample wastewater_treat_FD_194410 | JGI IMG/M metagenome (GOLD analysis project Ga0255346, IMG submission 194410) | Wastewater microbial communities from Lulu Island WWTP, Vancouver, Canada - plant22 | ecosystem: Engineered > WWTP > Wastewater > Unclassified | place: Canada: Vancouver, British Columbia... | reverse complement strand
AGCTGTTGTCTTTCGGGTGCATAATATTGCCGGTTTTTAGCTCCTTTTCCTAAATTTCCGGCAATTATATCTCATATAAATACGTTAATCAAGTAATAATATCAATGTGTTAAATGTTTTTCAGGGATGACTAAGTGCCTGCACACGAAAACGGTTGACATAAAACCGGCATCTCATATATCGTATATAGCGAGCGTGTCATTTGAAAATTACCACGCAGAATATCAAGGCCGCGACCAAGTGGATCGCGCGGAAAATCTGCCCGGGGCTTTGCGGACATTGAGTTGATCAAAAAGAATATAAGTTTCAAGGAGGTTTGAGATGAGTGTTTTTACCGCAAGTGAAATAATAGATTTCGCCGAAAGAATTCATGAAAACGGCGCCAATTTTTATCAGTATGCCATTCAGCTTGTGCAAAATCAGGAAGCCAAAGAGCTGTTTGAGGAACTCGCCATGGAGGAACGCTCGCATAAAATAGAGATTGCCAGAATTTTTGCCGGAATAGAAAAAAGCATCCCCCCGGAAACGTATGAAGGTGAATATGCCCAGTACCTGCGCAACTACATCGACAACAATGTGACTTTCACGAAAGAAGCTATGGATAAAGGCTTGACACAGGTCAAAGATGCCTGTTCAGCCATTGACTTTGCGCTCCAAATGAAGCAGGACTCTATTAACTATTACCAGAATGTTAAAGAACTGGTTCCGAAGCCCCAACACGATCTGATCGACTCGCTGATCTGTGAAGAAAGAAATCACTACGTGAAACTCGCCAATCTGCGAAAATGCGTGCTGTAGGTGAATCAATCAGAAATAATCGATCAATAAAATAGATAGAGCTGTTAGGATGACGACACTTCTCGTGATCGGAAAGATTAAAATACAACACGGGTACATACAGCAGGTGATCCAAAACAAAATCCGGTATTTGGAAAGCCATAAACTATTTTGTACGATTAAGAATATTGCATCAATCTGAGGCAGCAAGTTCCGACTCATGCTTTTTTAAAAGAATGATTGATTCTAAATATCTCCTTCCTGAAGAACGCGGCCATATCCGTTACTTTCCAGATACCAGTATGTGAAATGTTTGGATAGCCAACTTGCGGCCTTTTCTTCGGCTAATGGACGATGAAGGGATGTATAGATTACCGGGATTCCGAAACGTGCTTCCAGGGCATCGAGGGTTTCTGAAACAGCGTTTGGATGAGCGAGTGTATTGTATTCATCATAATCATAAGGTGTCTTGATATCCTCATAACTTGCTTCAATCAGAAGTGCGCGCCAGCGGTATTTTGTCATTTTTTCGCATAGTTTGAAAAATCTTTCTCGCTGTTGAATGACGGTGGTTATCAGATCGGTCAGTGTTTTGCGCTCCAGAACAAGCAATGATTCCATCCCTTCTACGCTGTAATCTCCAGCTTTCAGGGCTTGGTTCTTTGTATCAGCAACCCAGTTTTTGAATCTGGTAAAGTCAAAAGGATATTTTTCGCGGGTATCAACAAGCACTATGGGTTTGGGTATTTGCCGTGTGATGCTGTGCCCGCCCCGCTTGACTATTAAGCGACATTTTGGTGGCGGGGCTGGTTCATAATGCCTGTGTAAAGAAACGTCAGGATCAAATATCTCATCGCTTTTTTTTACTTCATCTGTATTGGTCATTGGTAGGTTCACTCCTTTGGCTACACGACTAATTTTAAACGCCTGCATAACAATTTACTAATTTAGTAATTTTTGATTTTAATTCCTTCACCAGCCATTCCGGTTTGATTAGTTTGGCCTGTTCCCCGAAGGAAAGCAGCCAGCTCATTAATTCCGGCTCAGACGATGCAGTAAATTTCAGAAGTATCTTGTTCTTGCCTTTTTTCAGTATTTTCTGATCGGGGCTCCATATTCGCTCCGACACGTAGGCAGCCGACCAACCAGTAAAGGCCACTTCCACTTCAAATATATCATCCTTGATAATGCCAAACTGCTGATTAAAAGATTTCTCGAAATCAAATTTGTCAGGATGAAATTTAATATCAGTCATTTCAACCGATTTCATCCGGTGTACTGCCAGAAGTGGATCAAATTTTGGCGCGCGATAGGGTTTCCCCGGCTCTTTAGCTTTTTGTGCGTGGAGATAAACTGCGTCACGATGGGAAAAAAGCTTCAGCGGTTTTATGTAGAATGATTTCGGTCGCGGAGCGATTAAGGCTTGATAGGTCAGTTTGCAGACCTTATGTTTTTCCATCGCGTCAATCAGAGTGTGGATGATCTGGTGCTGCGGTGTGTAATCAATGGTGCCGGGACGAAAAGAGGCAAAATGGCATTCGCTTATCTGCTGGCCGCCGGCGAGAGCGGCCTTGCTTTTAAAGATGGCCTGTGTCGCTTCTTCATAGAGCTTTTTGCCGACCAGATGCTGGGTAAATGACTTGCACATTTGCAGGGCCTGAAGCTCGGCTTCCGTCAAGGGTATATTTTGCAGAGATGCGATGGATTTTCTGATCCGGTAAAAGCTTCTGTTTCCCTGCTTGGTCTCTTCGATATTGATGCCATAGGATTTTTCAATATCATCAAGTAATCTCAGAATCGTCTGCTTGGAGCAGTCGAGCATCCGCGCCAGGTCTGTCAGGGAATGGCTTTCGCCGGAAAAAAGCAGACGGGCGAACAATCCGATCAGTTTCTCGCCATAACTTTTATAAGGATCAATTTTTTCAGGCATAGTTTCCTCCGTTTTTTATTTGTGAGAAATATAACCCATCAAAAATGCGAAGTAAATATGAAAATCAAAAACATGCCGCAATATGGAACGATATGATGAGAGAATATCTTCAAATAAATACCAGGCAAGAAACCTATATGGACCGATGCTCGATTATTATCGAAGATAAAAACATACACCATGCCTTGATTGACAAGACGATAAAAATCATAAAAGAAAAATATGATTGTAGATTCTCTGTTGATCAATTGAATTCATTTTTGTCATTTTCAGGTGAAGAAAAAGAGTATCTGAAAAGACTATTCTCCTCTGATGTTAATGAACTGATAATCTGGGATGAACACCATTTCTACCGTGCAGAAAATGTCTGGGAATACAGCAACCCCAGTTACTTCGATTATAGCAGAACTATGCGGATAATAATGCGTTTGCCTTATAAAAGTAAGATCAATCTCGGCACAATGGTCTATACCAATGATTATCATCTGCTATCAAATCTGTGGCATGCTTGGGAAACTTTATGTGAGGATCAGCCAGATGATATCTATTGGAAAAATCGAACATATGAAACGAATTATGCCGTCGTCGAATTTATATCACATAGTTTGAGACATAGAGTCGGTGAATCCTGTAGATTTGACTTTGAATTTATCAGAGCTTTTGTGGAAGCAAGACATGACTATTTTAATAAGAAAATCAAAAATGCGATTTTCGGAATAGCCAATATAGCAATTGATTAAGAAGAATAGACGAAAAGGGGGCGAAGATTATGTGGCTTTATCTTAGAACAGGTTTCTACTCTGTCGTGCATAAAGAGCCGTGCAAAAAAGACGAGCTGCTGGTCAGGGCCAGAACGAGCGAAGATATGGAGGCCCTTCAAAAACTGCTGAAAGAAAAATATCAATTTGAAGGAGAAGTCATAAACTCTCCGCATGCCGATTACGCATACCGTATGGTCGTTCCCCGGGAGACATTTGCATTGTTTATTTTAAATGTCGCCATTGAAGTGCGCTACGACAATTTCAAAAATACAATCAGGGGCGAGGATTATAAGCGGCATGAAGCCTATATGCGATGCTGGGAGGCGATGTACGAGTGGCAAAGAGATTTGCAAAGGGTAGGGAAAAAATGATTGCATATAAAGCGTCATCAATCTAAAAAACACATACTAAAATCGTGAAAGTGAATGGCAATATTTTGTATTAATCATTTGCATAAAGCGACGAAATGTGTTAGTTTACGCCAACTATCCATACAATGGAGGCAAAATGCTGGCTGACTTTGTTCAAGACCTGGTCGCAAGAGGGCATGTCTCTTTCAGCGTCAAGGATGTTCAAAAAAATAAAAAGTCTTCAACCGAGGCGGTTCAGGCGGCCTTGCGTCGCTTGCAGAAAAAAGGTGGTATTGCCATACCCTATCGGGGGTTCTATGTGATTGTTTCCCCGGAATACCGGACCTCTGGTTGTCTTCCTCCGGAACAATTTATTCCTGATCTCATGGCGCATCTCGGAGAGATTTATTATGCGGGGCTTTTAACCGCTGCTGAATATCATGGAGCGGCGCATCAGCGTCCTCAAATATTTCAGGTCGTTGCGGCAAAAAGCCGCAGGCCGATTTCATGCGGAAAGATGCGTGTCGGTTTTATCTTCCGAAAAAATGCCAAAAAAATCCCCACGGAAAAAATCAATACTCCAGCCGGAGAGCTAAAAATATCTTCTCCTGAGGCGACGGCTTTTGACCTCGTGGGTTACGTTCATCATTGTGCGGGACTGAATAATGTCGCAACGGTTCTGGCTGAACTTGCGGAAAAAATCGATGCTGAAAAATTACAAAAACTTGTCGCATTGTCTCCGATTGCCTGGGGGCAGCGGTTGGGTTATCTGCTTGATCTGGTGGGGGCAAATGAGAAGGCGCTGGGCATTGCCAAATATGTGAAAAAAAAGCAGCCGGTGCGTACGCCGTTATCGCCTGCGCTAAAAATCAGCGGGGCAAAGACGGACAGCCGCTGGCGCGTTTTTGTCAACACTAAAGTGGAGCCGGATATATGATCTCGGAAGCCTACATCAAGGAATGGCGGGCGAAAGCTCCCTGGCCGAAAAACGATCAGGTGGAGCAGGATCTGATTATCAATCGGGCACTGGTGATTATTTTCAACCATCCGTCCGTTGTTGAAAATCTGGCATTCCGCGGCGGAACCGCCCTATATAAATTACATGTGCCTACGGTTCGCTATTCGGAAGACATTGATCTGGTGCAATTGAAAGCAGGTGCTATAGGACCATTGCTGGATGCTCTCAAAGAGGTGCTCGATCCATGGCTGGGCAATCCGAAACGTAAACAATCTGAAGGACGGATCACGCTGACTTATCGAATGACTGCGGAAAGCGGTTTGCCGCTCAAACTCAAGGTGGAGATTAATTCCCGAGAGCATTTCAACGTATTGGGACTGGAAAAAAGAAAACTGGAGATACAATCCCGCTGGTTTTCCGGCAGTGCAATTATTACGACGTATCAACTGGAAGAATTGCTGGGGACCAAAATGCGGGCGCTGTATCAACGCAAAAAAGGTCGTGATCTTTTTGATTTATGGCAGGCATTGACAACCACCAACGTCAATCTTCAATCGGTGGTTGATTGTTTCCTTCATTACGTGGAGCATGAAGGTCACAAGATATCACGGGCGGAGTTTGAGGAGAATCTCCTTGTAAAGCTCGAAGATGCCGATTTTGTAGCAGACGTATCGCCGTTGCTGATTGCAGGTACCGTTTTTGATTTCCGGGAGGCGGCGCATTATTTGATGAATCAATTATTCCCCCTCATGCCGGGTGAGCCATGGCAAGGTAAGGCTAAAGGGAAAGGTGATCAGAAGCAACCATGAACATCAGAATATCCAAAACTAAATACCTCAACGGTCTCCAATGTAAAAAACTGCTTTGGTATATTTACAATGAACCAGAAGCCATTCCCGCACCTGACGAAGCGACGCAGGCGATCTTTGATCAGGGCCATCTGGTGGGAGACTATGCCAAGAAACTTTATCCAGATGGCGTGGAGGTTGATCATACCGGGACATTTGATGCTGGCCTGAAATCGACCAGGGAATTGATATCAAAGAGAGTGCCGATATTTGAAGCAGCTTTAACCTATAAGAATTGCTATGCCAGAGCTGATATTCTAGAGCCGGTCGGATCAGATGAATGGAACCTGATTGAAGTGAAAAGCTCCACGGAGCTGAAGGATGTCAACTATCACGATATTGGATTTCAATTTTATCTTTATACCGGAGCGGGGCTGAAGATCAATAAATGTTATCTGATGTGCGTTGATAATACGTATGTCCGCAAGAGCGCAATAGAGCCGGGTAAATTATTGAAGAAGATAGACGTGACCGATGCCATCAAAGCAACATACAGCAAGACGATTAAGGCCAATGTGGCGGAAATGCAGCACGCCATTGCCGCGGACATATTTATCGAGCCGGGTATCGGTCCGCATTGCAGCACTCCATATCAATGCCCTTTGACAGGAAAGTGCTGGGCTTTCCTGCCGCAGAGAAACGTGTTTCTTCTCTACAGAAACAATAGGCTGCCGGCAGAATTAATCAAAGACGGCATTCTGAAGCTTGCAGAAATACCTGACAGCGTCGAGCTCAACGAAAAGAATCAAATACAGGTCGATTGCGAAAAGACGAGTCAACCGTATCTTGATCAAGAAAAGATAAAAGCTTTTTTGGAGACCATTCAATATCCGGTCTATTATATGGATTTTGAAACATGCAGCTCGGCGATTCCACTTTTTGACAATTCCAGCCCGTATCAGCAGATCCCCTTTCAGTTCTCCGTTCATGTTGTGCTAGAGAGAGGAGCGCAACCGGAGCATTTTTCTTATCTGGCTGATGGCAGAGATGATCCGCGTCCTGAGTTTATGGCCAGGCTGAAAGAGGTTATGGGCGCGAAAGGATCAGTCATTGCCTACAACGCCGGTTTTGAAATGAACATTCTTAAAAAATGCGCAGAAGTATTTCCGGAATATAAAAGCTGGGTAGAATCCATCGGGGAAAGAATCATTGACCTGATCCAGCCTTTCAGGGATTTTGCCTATTATCATCCCAAACAGGATGGCAGTTGCTCACTCAAGAAAGTCCTGCCGGTTCTGACCGGTAAATCCTACGATGATATGGAAATCGGCGACGGAGCGACCGCCAGCTCCGAATATTGCCGCGTTACATTTACGGAAGATAACAGGGACAAAGAAAAAGTCCGGAAGCTGCTGGAAGAATACTGCGGCCTCGATACCATGGGCATGGTGGATATCGTTGAACAATTATATTTTTTAAATGGCAGCATCAAAGGAGTAACAAAATGAACGATGACAATCAACCTGTTCGCTGGAATGGTTTTGACGCATTGGATATAGCCGCATTTGCCATGGATGAAGAAGTACTAAAGGCTGAACCTGCACTGCAAAACAGATTATCGGTTCGTTACTGGCAGTGCATGGAGGAATTATGTAAGCGTTTCGATTACATAATATTAGCAAGTCGTTCAGAGGACTGGGATTTTACACCCAGGGGATTCAATATCATTGGCAACACAGGTATCGGTTATTGGGAATGTGAAAATCTGACAGCCAAATGGTGCGTAGGTTGGCATGCATGGGAGATGGATATGCTCATGGCGAAGCAAGCCCTTAAAGAAAAAGGAGAAAGGGCATGTGAACAACTGGCAGCAGACCTGACAGAAAGTCGGATTGCACAAGGCCTCACTGTTGGCATCCAGGCAGTGCAACGATTCCAATACGCCACTGCAACAGATAGTACATGGTTTGGAGAGAGCTCTTTTTCAATCGCCGGTACGCAAAATGCCGCAGACACATTGAAGTCAATATGGAATCAAGAATTGGCAATGCTTAATGGATTTCATAATCGACGCGGTCTTGAAGTCACATCCGCAGAAGCTTTGGAGATAAAAAGAGATATTTTTAAAATTAGGGAACCGCATAATCCTAATCTGCCATCTGAGATGAAAACTAAACATGAGACATGGAAACTGTTTGCAGCCTTGAACGTATTTGTCCACATTGCCCCTGATATCTTTTCTAAAGGTATGAAAGGAGCCTTTATGACTAAAGAAGAGCAACTTGATGAAATGGACAAAATCATCAGGTTGCTGGCTAGTTTTGCTGAACAAATCTCTATCTAGCGATATTCTCTTACAGAGAAAGGAAAGTGTTAAAATGAAAATGTATCTATAAATTGTCCAAAGATGGACTTAAATTAACAGCTTTATCAAAAAGCTTTTGCGTTTCTATTATAACGTCCAAAGTCTTTTTCAAATCAATTATTCCATTTTTATCAGCCCTACGGTAGTTACCATCAACAACAGCGACAGTGATGGCGTCATCATTTTGAAATAATGGAGTGACAACCTTTATAGCGGTTACTGCGGATGCCTTAATGAATCTGTCGCTCCATCTCAATTTCAAATCGGTCCGTTTCCTTTTGTCGTGCACTCTGATTTTAAAACAAAGATCCTCTTTTTCCAATTGCAGGTATTGTTCACAGTCGCGGTCACTGTGCCAATTCCACCAAAATCCCAGAAAACTGTTACTGGAATTTGTTATGGCATCCCATTCGCCATCCTTTAGTTCCGACTGTAGGTAATTATAGAAACCCTGCCAGGAATATAAATGCCACCGATCCAAACTGAGAAGCCGGAAGCTCTGCATGTCAGTTTCAAGTTGTTTCAGATATTCAATATAGTCATGCAAAATATCATTTTTTATGGTCTGTCCTGAATTTAGCACATTCAGGAGCTCCTTTAAGGAAAAAGGTATAAATCCTATTTCCATCAGTTTTTTATGATTTCCCTGAGTGCCTGTCTGTAAATAAATCGGCAGTATATTTTCTTCTGGATGTCCGTCGTCTTTGAGAACTTGGATATATTTCAACAATTGATCAGGACTCTCTCTATTATAAATTTTGTCCTGGATGGGAATAATGATCGTATTGTTTATTATCAAGAGCATATCAATGTCACAATACCCACCGAGTAAATCAATTTTCTCGATCTGCGACGGAAGCTTCTGGTTGTGTTTATTAAAAAGAGCTTTAATTAGATTATGTGACAACTTGTGGAGTTTAGCATTAATGATCGAGGCTTCGGGATCACTCCATTGCAAAAGCCAAAAAATAAAGGCTTCCTGTGACATTTCGCGCGTCGCACAATTGAAAATATTAGGTCTGTTCATATGTTTTCTTCTGATGATTTTTAAAAAGCGATGGCAGTCTTTTATCCATTTCCGTTTTCATTTCTGTGATTGTTTTAATAATGGTTGGAATGGATTCTTCATCATTCAAATTAAATTGATAAACATATTTCTTTTTGGGCAAGGGAAGATCGTGAATATTATCTATAATGAAGCAAGGGATATCATCGCCATTTATGTCTGAATATTCAACATACTCATTCCACAGGTCAAATCCAACCGAGTTTCTATCCACAATCATGATAAAAGCAGGGCAGGCATGAATATCCGGATTGCCATTTACACCATAAAATATTGTGCAATCTGTTTCGATGGCACACTTTTCTATCGACGCTTTAAGACCAGCATGATCGAATTGGCAAAAAATATTCCGTCGCCAGGTTATGCCCGACCTTGTTGGCCCAACGGGCCGGTCTTTTTCTACTTCTTTCGACAAATTTACTGCTGCTGCAATATTGTGAGAAGGTAATATTACGCAACAACCTATGGTGGTCACAGCCGATTTTAAAAATTTTCTTCTACTTTTCATGATTAAAATCTCCTTGCATTAGAATTATATTAAATCAAAAGTTCTCAATTAAAAACCATCATCTATTGTTTATGGGTATTATAAGACAACATCATTCCATATAGAGGAATGATTAATAATTATTATCATTGTAATTAATGTTAAAATCATAAATTATATAATCGTCAAAACATATCGAATTCGTTCATTTTATGCTGAATTACACAAAATGTGATATTATTTAAAAAATAGAGATTTTATATCGAAATTATGAGATGGTTAACCAATGTGAGATATATAATCAGATCGAGAAACAGGAGGATGTATGAATATCGAAGATAAAGTCTACGCGAATGCAATACGTGTTGGATTTGTTGACCCAATAACAAAATTACCCCCGAAAGATGAACGTGCAATATCGGCTTTAATGTGTATCTATCATCAGCAAAAAAAGATTTCATGGGACAAAGTGAATTTGCTTGACATAGATTGTGCTTTAACTGGCAGAATGGCTTCTGATATCTTTGAACAGTCAGGTTCTATATGCACGGAATATCCTTTGTTTTGGAGTAACAAAGAGGAGTGTGATGCCTATGGAGATATGCGTCCAGATTTTGTATATCTTTCCAATAATCTTCAAATGACGGCAATAATTGAAAACAAACTGGGTGCCTCTGATACTCATTCAGGCGATCAGTATGGCGGACAGTTTGGTCGTTATATTCAATATCTTAAACAATCCCCTGCACTTGAAAAGTACATTGTTTTGCTGACATCGCGATATTTTTTATCAAAGACGCCGCCCTGGTACGTCAAGGAATTGGCTGATGCAGAGAGAATCCAAGCTTCTAATAAGACCATTAAAGCCAGGATCATTCAATTGGACGAAATTCTTGAAGCATTTTGTGAATGATGTTTGATTTTGACACGCCGATAAACCGCAAAGGCACCGGCAGCATTAAATGGGATATCTATCGAGACTGTGATGTGCTGCCGTTGTGGGTGGCGGATATGGATTTTGCCTCGCCGCCGCCGGTGATAGCGGCCCTGCATGAGCGCATCGACCACGGCATCTTCGGCTATACCTTCGCGCCCCGAGAACTCAATAAGACAATCATCGAAAGGCTCCGGACAAGTCACAACTGGGATGTGCAAGCCGATTGGCTTGTCTGGCTGCCGGGTTTGGTCACGGGCATCAACATCGCCAGCCGTGCTGCCTGTTCTCCGGGCGATGCCATCCTGACTACCATCCCGGCGTATCCGCCTTTCCTATCAGCTCCGGGACTGGCCGGATGCGAGCTGATCACCGTGGAGCATCCCAACCGTGACGGAGCCTATCAGATGGATTTTGAAGCTATCAATGCCGCCATCACGGAGCGCACCAGGCTCTTCATCCTCTGCAATCCGCACAATCCTACGGGTCGCGTTTTTACGAGAGAAGAGCTTTCCGCACTGGCCGAAATCTGCCTGTGCCGCAATTTCATCATTTGCGCTGACGAAATCCACTGCGAACTGGTTCTGGACGAAGATAAGCGCCATCTCTCGATTGCGTCACTTGATCAAACGATAGCCGCGCGCACGATTACTTTGCTGTCGCCCAGCAAGACCTTCAATATTCCCGGTCTGGGCTGTTCACTGGCGGTCATTCCGGATGACGGATTGCGCGAGCGTTTTACCAACGTGATGCAGGGCATCGTGCCGCATGTGAATATTCTGGGATACACCGCCGCGCTGGCTGCTTATCGTGACAGCGAATGCTGGCATCTCGAGTTGATTGATTATCTACGTCGGAATCGTGATGAAGTGGAGGCTTTCGTCGGCTCAACGCCGGCGGTGTCTGTCAAGATACTTGTCGCACAAAGTCATGCTGCCCGGGCTGATGTTTGTTTTCTATCGGCATCAGCTGGCGGGTTTAGCCAGACTTCAGCAACTGGCTCCCAGTTGCGGATGTTGCCACT
>Ga0255346_1006450_pt1 | contig 11455 bp, 11 predicted proteins | sample wastewater_treat_FD_194410 | JGI IMG/M metagenome (GOLD analysis project Ga0255346, IMG submission 194410) | Wastewater microbial communities from Lulu Island WWTP, Vancouver, Canada - plant22 | ecosystem: Engineered > WWTP > Wastewater > Unclassified | place: Canada: Vancouver, British Columbia... | reverse complement strand
GCGCATCTATTACTTATAAACATAATGCAACTGCTGAAGGCTGGGTCAAATCTCTCGGATTCACATATATTTCATCTCATAACAAAGAAGAATTTGATGCTAATATCGAAAGATTCACTTCAGATGAGGACACACCAATGTTCTTTGAAGTATTTTGTTAAGGAGGGATAATACAATGAAGGCAGCAAAAATACTATTTACAGAAGTAGGAAAGGTTGCTTTTACGGAATATGAGGCATCCCATCCTAAAGATGATCAAGTATTGATAGAAACAGTATATTCATTAGTGTCAGCAGGAACAGAAAAATCTGTCCTCAGAGGTGATCCTAATTCAGCAGCCGATAGAGGATTTCCTCGAGTTGAGGGCTATTCTGCTGTTGGATATGTTAAAGAAATAGGATCAAAGATTAAATCTTTTAAAGTTGGCGATAGAGTTTTTGTAGAGTATGGCGGTCATAGGTCGATTATAGTAAAGGGTGTGAAAAATATCTATAAAATACCCGATAAAGTTTCATTTGAAGATGCTGTATTTACAAAAGTCGCAGGTTTCCCACTTGCAGCCATTAGAAGAGCTCGATTAGAAATAGGCGAAGCTATTGTTGTTGTAGGCCTTGGAATGCTCGGATTATTTGGAGTTCAATTTGCAAAAATTGCAGGTGGTTTACCTGTAATTGCAGTAGGCAATAGGGATATTCGCAGAGAGAAAGCGTTACAACTTGGAGCGGATTATGTATTTTCGCCTGACGAACCTGATCTGACTAAAAAGATAAACGAATTGACTGAAACTATTACATCAATAAAAGGAGCAAGTGTTATCATCGAGACATCCGGATCGGAGGATGCACTTATAAATGCCCTTGAATATTCTGCCAAAAGAGGAAGAGTAATGTTAAGCGGATGTAATCGTGTAACAACAAAACCACTGGATTTGTATAATTGTATACATGTAAAAGGAGTTCAAATTGTTGGTGTACATGGCCAGACTCGTTATCCATCAAATTCTGCTCCGGGAAATTGGACTGTAAAACGTGATCACATTACTGTACTTAGAATGATGGAGAACGGTAGGCTCAACACAAAAAGCATACTCTCTGAATTTGATGATCCAAGAAACTGTTCGGATGTATATAACAGACTGCTTAATGACAGAGATTTTCCTCTTGGTGTTGTATTTGATTGGAGAAAATTAAAATAATTATTTAGAAGGTGATATTGCATGGCTACATTACAGGAATTAGAAGAAAAAATTAATCACTTGGAAAGTGAACTATATGAAACAAAAATGATCGCATATAGTAGCTTTAACAGTTTGAAATCCAGCAATTTTGCACTGGGGTATCGTTTCAATTTATTAAATCCCAAAACTTTAAATGGAAAATTAAACTGGCTTGCATTAAATTACTGAATGAAGCGAGAAGAGGTCAAGACCATCATCTTCAGATATATCTTCGGCTACTACAACACCCAGAGAATCAACAGCTTTAATGCAGGCGGTCCCCCCACCTGTGGCACTAAGAACTTCAACAGGGCTGGCTCATCATGCCGCCTGATACCTGCATATCCATGATTTTGGGTATTCTCCGACTGCACATTTCTTGACAATTCCAAACAAAAGTGCATATATCTGAGGAAACAGAAAAGCCGTAAATACGCTGTTTAACGTATCTACGGCTTTTTTCATGCGATTTTTTTACTTTAAAAATACGCATATTCAATTGGTGGAGGCGATGCACGCCCCTCATTTTCTGCTTATTTTCAAGATTTCCGAAGTGCGACACCTCGATGTTTCGGCGTTTTCGGGACGTCGGGAGTTCAGAAAAGCTGTAATGCATTTAGATCTCAGAAGCTCTTTTTATGAGAGAGGAACGTAATGCCATCAACAGTCTCACTTTTCAGCGCCGTGCGTTGTTATTACTGAAGCCGTTCTCAGCTATATATTCCTCAATATCATTCATCAGGTATTCTTCACCAACAGTATGAAGTGCGCCATAGCATTTGATAATGTACTCATTAACTCCGCTTTTCTCGAAGATCTCCGCAACTTCCTTTCCGGAAAGTTTTTTATAGTAGCGATAACGCTCCATGCAGTATATCAGGAATTCACTTTCTCTGCTCATGGTCAAGCCTCCTTTGGAATTTTATATATCCAAGTGATTTTTCAGACGTGAACACAAGTTGATTGTACAGCTTCTTATTTTTTATGCAGATTCAAATCCTTTCAAGCAATTCTGACGGTTTCAATGCAGGTACCTTACTGTCTTTGAAATCACGGATATTTCTTGTAATGATATAGTCTGCACCTATTCTGTTTGCCTGACACATCTGTAAGGCATCTTCATAATCAGAAGTAAACATTTCGGCAGCAGCTTTCAGGTCGGACGATTTCAGGTCAACGATCTTAAAGATCATCGTGATCTGCTGAATGAGCTGTTCCGTTTTCTGTGGAGTCAGTTCCTTGCGGAGAATATACACGATGTTCGGAACAGATAACGCAGAAATATACCCCTCGATCTGATCGACTTCGCAATACTTCCACACTTTTGATGAGGCTTCAACAAACTCAGGACGGTTGCAAAGCACATCAAGAATCACATTGGTATCAACCAAGATTTTCATGTGCTTCTATCCTTTCTGCACGAATTGCTTTATCATCATAATCATTTTTAAGAACGCCCGTAAGCGAATCAGTAAGGAAAGAAACACTTGATTCACGGGAAACGAGTCTGGCAACTTCCTTTCCGTTCTTGAGAATGATGATCTCGTCACCCTGCTGAACAGCTTGCAGATAATGACCAAAATTATTCTGAATATCAGTAGCGGTTACAGTGATCATAATAACACCTCCAAACGCTTTTCACTAATATTAGTATAGCATATTTTAGCTAAAATGTCAATGGTTAATTTTAGGGAAACAAGAGAGATCGTATCACATCAGCCCCATAAACGCAATATATTTGCAAAAGAATCCTCATTGTACTTCTCGTAGGTTTTTCAGAATCAGAAAAAAGCACCTTTGTTAGTTTCGCAAATCTTCTTCAAAAGTAATTGCATTCCATACACCATGCTGATAAAATAATGATGACCGGTCCAAAAATGCGAAAGGAATGCAGACAATGGATAACAAACCGCTAAGAGTAGCCTGTTATGCAAGGTACTCAACAAGTATGCAGAGAGAGGAATCGATCTCAGCACAGCTCAGGGCAATGAAGAAGTTCTGTGCAGACAACGGCTGGAAGATCGTAGGAAAATATGTTGATGAGGCTTATAGTGCGACTACCGACAAGCGTCCGCAGTTTCAGCAGATGATAGCAGATTCCAACAAGAGAGAGTTCGACATCGTGCTTGTGCATAAGCTGGATAGATTTGCAAGAAACCGCTATGATTCAAGCCTTTATAAGCAAAAACTCCGCAAGAACGGAGTAAAGCTGTGCAGTGTACTGGAGAGGCTCGACAGCAGTCCTGAGTCCATACTTCTGGAAGGACTTCTCGAATCGATCAACGAATTCTATTCAGCTAATTTAGCAAGAGAAAGCATGAAGGGGATGAAGGAGAACGCCTACAAGTGTTTATTCAACGGCGGCTGTCCCGGACTTGGATATGATATTGATGAGTCACAGCACTATGTGATCAATGAACAGGAAGCAAAGGCAGTCATGCTGATTTTCAGTATGTATCTCTGCGACTATTCTTATCAGCAGATAGCCGATGCACTGAATGCTGACGGATTTCTCACAAAGATCGGCAAGCCTTTTACAAGAAATTCTTTCATTGAGATCCTGAGGAACGAAAAGTATACAGGTGTGTATATCTTTAACCGTTCGGAATCTAAGGGATATGACAACAAACGCAACAGCCACAGGAACAAACCGTCTGAGGAGATCATTCGCATTGAAGGCGGTATACCTGCTATTATCAGCCGTGAGACATGGGCGGCTGCTCAGAAAAAACGTATCGCTCATATGCACCGTTCAAGGCATTGCAACTGTGTGTATCTGCTCAGCAAATTAGTTATATGCGGAGTATGCCATCACTCAATGAATGGCGCTATACGGTTAAGACCAACTCTTCCGTCTTATCATACCTACACCTGTGCTACGAAAAAAGCTGACTGCGATAATCCGAAAGAGATCGAAAAGAACAGCCTTGAAGAGTATGTCATAGAGCTTGTCAGGAAGAAGTGCCTTGACTATGCTGAACCGTCCGTCAAAGAGAGTTTCCTTGCCCTTGACAGGGACTCCTACTAATTCAGAACACTCCTTCAACGTTTTATAGATCAGGTCGAGGTATATCCGGAAAACGTCGTAGTGAAGCTGTTTGTCAAAGGGAATGTCAAGTCGTTCAGGCATAACCGCAGAGCTTTCAAGACTCCTTCACAGAGGTGTTTCAAGGACAAGAAATAACGTCACCACTATTATTTTTTACTTATTTTTGCAATCGCTTTCTTATTCAACATCATAATTCTACCACGAAAGCAACAGCAACCCTTATGGCTATTTTATGGGATATTCTGAGAAATCTCTTTATGAGCCATAAGGGTTGCTGTTTTTTTGTGTTTGTTTTTTAGTATATATTTCCATCACTATTATATTTATATTATTTTTATATTTATATAAATATTATTACTAATATAAAGATGATAGATAGAATAATTTAATACTTATAAAAGATTGCCCTCGTAAGAGGGCTGACAGCAGACGAGCGTCAGCGAGTGTATGCTGGCATTGCTCAGCGCAGCTGCCTGCACGGAGTGCCACTGCCCGTGGAGGGCATTATAGTATCATTAATTGTTCAAGAAGCTGTTTACTCTCTCTCCAATCAGGCAGCATTACCTGTAAAAGAGAGTAGAACTGCTTTGAATGATTAGGATGAATAAAATGACAAAACTCATGATACACCACATATTCAACGCAGTTCTTAGGAGCTTCGATCAATCGCTTATTAAGCGTTATTATACCTTTATTCGGCAGACAGCTGCCCCAACGGGAAGTCATATAGCGAAGTTTCAACTGAGGAAAATCAACTCCATACGGAATGAATTTCTGATGAACTTCATGCATTATTTCATTGAAGATGATACTGCACTGTTCATTCAGCCAGTTGTTGAGAAGATTCTTTTTTCTGTTATAATAGTCGAGACGTCTTACATGGATGTAAACATATATGCCGTCGGTATTAACATACTCCTCTGTATCTTTGATAATGCTTATTCGCATATTCTTTCCGAGAAGTGTAACATTTTCACCGCTGACATATTTCATTTCAGCCTTAGGTATCTCATTGCTTTCAAAAGTATCAACAGCATTTCTGATATACCTGCACTTACTGATAACAAAAGAATCTGCTATACTCTCAGCAACATTCTCAGGCACTGAAACAAAAATACTTCCGTTATGACGTATTCTGAGATTTATGTTTTTGATATTCTTGCGCTCAAAAATGTATTCAATATCTCCGCACTCGGTTTTTACTTTTCTTGTTTCTGTTGACAGTATTTTCATTAAAACCTCCTGAGTGCAATGGTTTTAACATTGTCAATGATCTTATCCATAATCTCAAAGCTAAGATCCCAGTTATTATTGTCGCTGTAATCGTAAAGCAGATCGTCCAGTGCATGAGATATCTTCTTGTGAATATCAATGTTTGAGGTCCAGTCTACTTTGCTGTATTCCTTTATGATGTCTGTTATATCCGCAGACAGGTCAGCTACTATATCTCTGTTTTCTGAAAGTGGTATTACTTCATCAAGTATAGCCGAAACAACTCCATAGAACGCCTGAGCATGAACATTGTCTTTAATACTTTCAGGATACTTGAGTTCAGTTTTTCCGCTGCGGTACTCCTCCATGATCTTAGTCATCTTTTCAAGATACTCTGCCTCGCTTATTACTTGCTTTTTGTACAGTTCGAGAGCTTCTTTTATTTTCTTTGAGAAATTATCATAATAAGCAGGGTTTTCATCGTATTTTTCGGATATGCTTTTTGTCATTCTGGAACGAATGGCATCTGCCTTTGATCTTGCTGAACCAAGTTCGTTCAGTTCCTTTTCAAGTCCGTCTGAATCCAGAATATCAACCGGAGCTGTAACGATTTTTAAGCCTGTTACTGAAAGATTCTGATCAAGCAAATTCTGCATTATAGGCTCATATTCCTTATTATCGATAGCATCAGCATAGCGGAGTTTTACAGACTTTCTAATCTTAGAGAACATGATGAATTCAGATTTATACTTATTTATCTCATCACGGGGTACAGCTTCGTAAGCCTTCTCGGAATTGACTACAATAGCAAGAGCTTTTCCGAATTTACAGAGAAGATTGTAGAAGTCATTACGAAGATCATCATCTTCCAGCTTGTCCTCGTATTCGTTGGTATCATCCTTATTTCTGATTCCGACGAAAAGATCCCATAGCTGAGAATATGCTTCTCGAAGTTCTCCTACAACTGTCATAACGTCAACGATAGCTCCTGAAAGATCAGTGCCTTCATAGTTTTCAAGACCTGCACCACTGTACATATTCATAGCAGTATCGAGTTTTTGAATAAGTCCTCGATAGTCAACAATGAGACCATAAACCTTGCCGTCATACAGTCTGTTTGTACGGGCAATAGCCTGAAGCAAGCCGTGTTCTTTCAATTCTTTATCAATGTATAAAACCTGACACACAGGTGCATCAAAACCCGTAAGCAGCTTACTGCAAACAATAAGGATATCGATGTCACCGTCACAGAATTTATTCTTGATAGTTTCTTCGTATGTATCAGCATCGCCATACTGTTTCATCATCTTGTTCCAGAATGCTATGACTTTGTTATCTGTTTCGGACAGTATATCGTCTTCACCCTCACGCATATCGGGAGCTGATATAACAACAGCGCAGTTAAGACTTCCAAGCTGCTCAAATACTTCAAGATAACGTACAGCATCACGCTTGAAATTTGTTGCAAGCATCGCTTTCATACCCGTATTCTTTACGCTGTCTGTAAAGTGTTCTTCAATATCAAGAGCTATCCTGCGGATTCTCGCATCGGTAGAAGTCAGGCGCTTGATGCTGCTCCATTTCTGCTTCAGATCTTCACGCTCACGCTCGTTAAGACGGCGAGTAGTTTTCTCAAACCACAGGTCTATATTATCTTCATCGACTTTCTGATCTACAAAACGTCCCTCATAAATGAGCGGAACTATCGCTTTATCATCAACGGCATCCTTGATAGTATACTTATGGATATAGTCACCTCCGCCGAAACGTCCGACAGTGGATTTCTCCTTTTTCATCAGCGGAGTACCTGTAAAGCCTATGTAACATCCACAAGGGAAAACTATTCGCATTTTAGTCGCAAGTGTTCCATAGTTACTGCGGTGACTTTCGTCTACAAGTACAAATATATTGCGATCATTAATCTTGACTTTCTGATTTTCAGCAGTATTGAATTTATTGATTATCGTTGTCACAACATCAGCTTTATCGCTCTGTATCAGCTCAACAAGATGCTTTCCAGATGTGGCTTTTGCTGGCGAAAGTCTAGTGTGTGCAAATGTCTTGGCTATCTGGTTATCAAGGTCTTTACGGTCGGTAACTATGATAACTTTCGGGTGACAGCTTGTAAGTTCCATGAGGATATACTTTGCCAGCATTACCATTGTTAGGGACTTTCCGCTGCCCTGAGTGTGCCATATAACACCACTCTGACGGTTGCCGTTCTCATCGTCGGTGTTGATAGTCTTTATTATCTTTCGGATAGCGAAAAACTGCTGATGTCGGCATATCTTCTTTATGTTCGCATCAAAGACTATGAAATACTTTGTAAGCTCCATAAGTCTATGCCTGTCAAAGAGCGACACGATATCCCTGTCCTGTGGAGTAATACTGCGGTCGGTGATATGCTGTGAAAGCAGTCCGTCAAGCCACTCGGTATCTTCTTCTCGCCATACGTTCCAGAACTTCTTCGCAGTTCCTGTGGTCGCATATTTGAAGAAGTTTTTATTTGTTGCGGCGACGATCTGAGCGAACTTGAAAAGCTGCGGAGTGTATTCCTGTTTCTGATTGCGGATAGTCTGCTCAACTGCCTGTTCTACGGAGATTGTCGGAGCTTTGCACTCTATCACTGCAAATGGAATTCCGTTGACAAAGAGAACAATGTCGGGACGGGTATCATGCTGACGGTCTGCGCTGTGAACAGTAAACTCCTCAGTAACATGAAAGACGTTGTTTGAAATATCGTCCCAGTCGATGTATTTCAGATTAAAATTCATAGTTCTGCCGTCGGAGAGAGTTTCGGGATAGCTTCGTCCGAGCATGATATCATTGTAGACCTTTTCACTGGACACAACAAGATTATCCGCCAGCGGCTCGTCTATCTCATCGACTGCTCGCTGTATGTTCTCATTTGAAAATTTATACTCCTTACCGCCGAAAGTATAGCTGTTCAGTTTTTCAAGCTGTGAGCGGAGGATATCTTTGAGAATAACGTTGTAAAGTCCGCCACGCTGAGCCTCACATTCTTCGGGTGAAAGATATGTATAGCCCAGCTTCTGTAATAATTCAAGGGCAGGCTTTTGACTTGTATTATACTCATCATAAGTTGATTCGGTCATTCTTATTCCCTCCTTCATTCCTGTTCTATAAAGCAAATAGAATATTTAAATCTTGTTCTATTTAAGCTTTGACAAGTTAACATAAGGTTAACCTTGCTAAAAAAGAAAAGCTTATCTCGTGAACAGTCTGATTTCTTTGCTATTATTGCATATATAATCTCAAATTCATTTGATTCTGGAATGCTTTTATAGTCAAATATTGATGTTCCAAGTTTAACTTTTACCAAATCATATACTTGTTTACGAAAATATTCGTCAGACAAAAAACATTCAGAAGCAACTCTGCCTTGAGAAAACAAGTGGCTTAATTGAGAAGAGGCACTTCTTTTTTTATATGAATCATCTGTTTGTCTTTTGAAAATAAATCACAGGATTCGATTTCTTGGGGGCCGCCTTTAACTCTACTTAGTTGACTGTCCAATACGCAGTAATCATTACTACTATTTGCAGCTCTTAAACTATAGTTTCCTTCACTTTCTCCTTTAGAACATTTGGGAAGTGATATATTACTCAAAGGTATATTATTGACAAACGTATTTACCTTATTAAAGAAATTAGCCTCAATATAGTACCAAGCTCCACTCCAAAGAATATATGTCTTGTTATTATGCGTACATTGCCAAACTATAGCGTTATATACACTACAAATAGCATTTCTGATGCCATTAAAGTCAATTGAGAACAACTTGTCTCTACGTATTTTTTCAAGGACTTGTTTAGCATCTTTTTCATCGAAACTCTTAATATACTCTTCAATATCTGGTTCATATGAATAGTTTTCAATATTATTGATATCTTTTCGTATTCCTGAAAAGCAAAATCCGAAAATCTTTTCAGGATCTATAATCTCAGGAGGAGTAATATACAGATTCTGAAGATCTTTTCTTAACAGGGCAGTTGCAAAAAAAGTGTTAAGCCTATTCTTCATTTCTGCATCTCGAACTTCATTGATATTATCGACCCAACTAAAACCTATATCTTGATATCTAGTACCTTGATATGCATCAAGATATAATTCAAGCTTTTCGCCCAATTCTTCTATATTCATGGCAACTGAAACAGATAGCGTATCTTTTCCACTAACTGTATTTCCATAGTCTTCGTTACATGCTTTACCGGAAACACTACGTAGAATATCACTAAAAGTGTTCAAATCAAATTCATCTTGAGATGTGCGGCGACTTGCTTGTTTATGTGTAGATACTATCATATCTTCAATAGTAGCAGATTGAACACTTCGCATTTCTTTTTCAGAAATCAGATTGAGAGCAGCCTTTAATCCAAAGTTTTTTTCTAATTTATCTTCACGTAATAATACTCTTCCGTAACCTAATACAACTGCCATAAACCTTTCTTTTACTTTTACAATTATAACTGCTTTATTTGATGTGTTTGATGAAATATCAATTCTTGTCTCTGACAATTCATCAACCATAGATTTCCATTTGGGTATAGTTTCCTTACTGTCACTATATACTATTTTACCTTCAAAGCCATATTCTTCTTTTATATCAACTTTATGTAAGGTATTATAGTTTTCACAAGTTTCTGAGTAATCTGTTACGTTTCCTTTAAAAAGAACAATCGTCAGATTCATTATACTTTTTTCTTCATCCATTCAATCACCTCTTTCATATGAAATAATTACTTGGAAACAGTGCTGTATATTTACTCTATATTCCCCGGAAGGAACTCTTTCATCTCTTTAATGGCATTTTCTAAATCCCTTTTCATTTTTTTAGGTGTTTGTTCGTTAACAAGTGAATTCATTTTCTCGATTGCTTTTATTGTACCGAACATCGATGCATCTAAGTTCAAAATTCTCTGATCTGTCTTCATTTTTTCCTTAGCAGCAACAGTGTCAACTATTTTCTTAACATACTGCATCAACTCGCCTCGAGAAGAATAATCTGCTGGTGCATAGTAGTTAATTCTACCATCATTGAAAAGCTGATATACTTTTTTACGCATATCCTTTTCCGGATCATAAACACCTATAGAGAAACCACCTTTGCTTTTAACAAGACGCATACATGGGATATCTGTTGCACTGTCGCCTATATAAACAATATTTTCATAAGGTATGTACAGCTCGTTTTCTGGCATCGAATCATTAACGCTCTCATCATATTCCTCAAAAATACCTTTAGCGATTCTGAATATAAACTGTGTTTTATTTGTATAGTTTACAGCTTGTGCAGGCCATTCAGCTATTCCGTCAGAAGAATAGTAATATGAAGAAGCATAAATGCGATTGAATTTATCAGCAATAGCACTTCCTTCGATTATTTCTTTGAGTCCCGAAGAAATAATGTAATGCTCGAGGATGATACCTTGTTTTTCGGCATAATCGTTCATTCTGTCAAACCACCTATCTACACCTTTATAGAGCTTTACGTCTTTTCCGATTGCCTGGAAATACTCTTTCTTTATGGACTTGTCCTTAAACTTGGAACGCTTAATTAGCTGAAACATCCATGCAAGATTGTTATCCATAATATTATCATGAGCCAGTTTCCCTGTTTCTGCCCAGAATGAATCCTTATCGATATTAAACGAAGGGATGAGCGTGAAAGTCTGCATATCATCGGGAGAGAGTGTTTTGTCAAAATCATAGCAGATTGCCATGCGAGGTTTTCTGTTTTTAATTGTTTCTATTTCTTTTAATTTTAATTCCTGAGCCACAATTGTTTTATCTTCCATTATTTACACCTAACCTTTCCTGTAAGCAATAATTGTGACCCGCCCCCTGTCAAGTAGACAGCGCAAAAAACAAAAATAATCTATGTAGTAACCAAAAGCAGTCTGTGCAATTTGTGCAGGCTGCTTTGTCGTTGGCAGCAATTGGCAAGCACCTTTTGG
>Ga0255346_1006448_pt1 | contig 11458 bp, 11 predicted proteins | sample wastewater_treat_FD_194410 | JGI IMG/M metagenome (GOLD analysis project Ga0255346, IMG submission 194410) | Wastewater microbial communities from Lulu Island WWTP, Vancouver, Canada - plant22 | ecosystem: Engineered > WWTP > Wastewater > Unclassified | place: Canada: Vancouver, British Columbia... | reverse complement strand
CTTAGAGTGGTTTCCGATACGATGGCCACAGCCGCCACCAGCACTGTGTTTGCAAATACCAATGGAAATACGTTGGGCAATATATGCCTTGCCATGATGTGGCCGCTGCCCGCTCCGACGGATATCGCTCTCTCCACATACTGCCTTTCTTTTACCGACAGGGTCTGGGAGCGTACCACCCTTGCTGTTCCTGCCCAGCCTGTGATACCAATTACAAAAATGATATTCCAAAGACTGGTTCCAAGTATTGCCGCCAGCACCATCATCAACGGGAGCCATGGAATGACCAGGAAAAAATCGGTGAACCTCATCAATGCATTGTCCACGGCCTTTCCAAAATAGCCTGAGACTATCCCTATCAGGGTGCCTATGCCCATGGATATGGCAGTGGCGACGCCGCCTATCATAAGAGATATCCTGGCACCCGATATAAGGTTTGCCAGCACGTCGCGGCCCATATCGTCGGTGCCCAGCAGATGCTTAGGTGAAGGTGGGTTCAGAATGTCCTCCACCTCACCGAAATCAAGAGTGGAAAAAGGCATAAATACAGGCCCGAAAATGGCGATCAAAATAAATGCAGCAAGAACTACTGCCCCTGTGAGAGCCATCTTGTTTTTTCTTACTGCAAAGAGAAATTTTAATATCCTCTTTTTCCTCAAGCTCCAATGCAAGGCTGCCACCTCTCAGTTTTTTACTCTGGGATCGATGTATGAATAGGTGATGTCCGCCAGCAGGTTGGCAAGCACCACACTCACCGTAACCAACAGGAAAATACCCTGAAGCAAGGGATAATCCCGTGCGTTCAGGGCTTCATACATCAGTCTACCCAGACCTGGCCATGAAAAAATCGTTTCTATTTGTATAGCCCCCGCAACGACAAATCCGATATTGATGGCAACTATGGTTATCATCGGAAGGAGCCCGTTGGGCAAGGCGTGTTTAAAAAGCACATATCTTTCGCGGAAACCCTTTGCCCTGGCCGTAACGATATAATCCTCCGATAAAACGTCTATGAGGGTGTTTCTCATAGTCAGCGCATATTCACCTATCAAAACCAGGCTCATAGTCAATATAGGGAGAACGGCATGGCGCAGAAGATCATGGAGCATGGCTGCCGTTGTGGCAAAGCTTTTCCCCGGAGTAAACATCCCGCTGGTGGGAAACAGTCTAAGACCTACGCAGAATATGACCAGCATGATCATGCCGAGCCAAAAGGTAGGGACAGAGTAAGTGACCAAGGAAAAACCCAGAGTCCCTACGTCAAGCTTGCTGCCCCGCTTCCATGCGGCGATGATGCCGATGCCTATGCCCACTGCTATGGCTATAAGCTCTGCAATCCCCACCAAGAGTAACGTTGGCAGGATCCTGGCGGCAATGACCTGGGAAACCGGGGCTTTGAAAACAAAGGATATGCCCAGGTCCCCTTTAAACAGGTTACGGAAGTAGGTGAAAAACTGCACATACCATTCCTGATCAAGCCCGTAAAAACGCCTGATTCCTTCGATCACTTCCTCGGTGGCTCTGGGGTTTCGCATCATCATGGCCAGCGGGTTTCCCGGTAACACCCGAAATAATATATAATTGAATACCAACACTGCCAATATTGTGATCAAAGCATACAGAAGTTTCTTGACCATATCCCCTTTGTGCATGGAATGACCTCGCTCTAATACTGTATCGTGTTTATTCCGCCGGCTTGATATCTCTGTAATTCAGATCCGTCAGGTTGAAGAAATACAGGCCTCCTTCGGGGATCTGCCTGAAACCTTCCCAGCGGTCAGAACGTATCGCCTGGATGTTGTTGGAATAGGTAAGAATAATGTATGGAGATTCATCATATACGATTTTTTGCATCTCAAAGATCATTTGCTGCCTTGCAGTCTCATCCATCTCCGCCTGCTGGGCTATATAAAGCTCATCATACCTGGCGTTTGAGAAGAAGGGTTCGTTGTTCCCGCCGATCTGATCTGTGGTCAGTATCCCGAGAATGGAAGTGGGATCCACATCCGCTCCCCAGCCCCAGATAAACATATCATAATTTCCCTCGATGATCCTGTCATAAAGCGCGCCGCTGTCCATGGTGGTGCTCTTGATCTTTATCCCGATAGCGGCACAATCGGAAGCGATCATCTGACCGCTCTTTACTTCCTCAACATTGTCGGCGATGGTGATGAATTCAAATTCCATCGGAGACCCGTCCTTTGCCTCCCTGAAACCGTCGCCGTTCTTATCGATATATCCGGCGGCGTCAAGGAGGGCTTTGGCCGTATCGGGATCGTAAGTCCTAAGTTCATTTGCCGCAGGTTCATAATGGAAGAAGTCTCCGGGATTGATGAGCGTAGTGCCTGCTGTGCCTTGTCCGCTGTAAGCCATATCGACGATTTTCTGCTTATTTATCCCGTAGTCCATGGCCTGTCTTATGGTTCTGTCGAGAAGGATAGGGTTTCCTCCGCTGGCCGGATCGGTCCAGCAGTTTATCCCCACCTGCATAAAGCCCAACTCCTGACCGGAGATCACTTCAATATTTTTATCATTTTGCAGCTGAGAAAGCTGTGCCGGGTTCATGTTTGTCGCCCCGTCGATTTCTCCCAGCATTAGGGACTGGGCCATGGCATCGACGTTTTCGTAGTCAACGAAAATGAATTCGTCCATAGTCGGCAATTTACCGAAATAGCCCTCGTTTTTAACGATTTTTACGAAATTATCTCCCTTTGAATCGAACTTGTAAGGACCTGTCCCCACGGGAGATTCATTTTCCCATACTTCCAAATTCTCTTCGGGGATCGCAGCTATGAGATGCTCAGGCAGGATGGGAGTCGTATTCATCAGCATATTGGCTTTCGGAGTTTCCGTTGTGATGACCACGGTGTCAGCATCGGGGCATTGGATATCGGTGATGCCGTCGAGATAAAAACTGTACATATAACCGAGCCCTGTATCCATCATAAGCTCATAAGTAAACTTCACATCGGCTGAGGTAAAAGGTTCGCCGTCATGCCAGGTCACGCCCTCCGCCAGATTGAAAGTCCATTGCAGCTCGTCCTCGCTGACGGACCAATCTTCGGCAAGACACGGCACCGGGTCATAGTTTTCGTCATACCTGACAAGAGGATCATAAACCAGCAGGAAGAACTCATATGTAACCTGCATATAGGACGATAACGGATTCAACGTATCAAAAGCAGTACTTGACCCTAAGCGAAATGTACTGATGCCCTCATCGGCGCCAGATCCGCCGCAGCCTGTGGGTATGAAGCATAGTGCCGCAACCAGCAATGCACTGACAAAAATCTTAGTGGTTCTTTTCATTTTTCCCCTCCTTGATTACATCGGATGGATAACTAAGATACACCGCTTTCCAACACTTCAAAACTCTTTCGGTCCGCATCCAGACGGACTTTAATCCCTAAAGGCAGGGTTGCCAGATCCTTTGTATGGCCAAAAGGCAATCCGTAAAGCACCGGAATGCCTAAGGGTTTCAAATAGTATTCAAGTACATCCTCAAGGCTTGTATCGCAATAGTAACCGGGATGATGCTTAAAAGGTTCGCAGTTATGGCACTCTCCGATCACAATGCCTCTGACCCCGTCAAGCCGGCCGGCATTTCTAAGGTGAGACATCATGTGGTCAAAAATCCAAGGTTCTGTATCAACATCTTCGATCAACAATATTTTATCCTTTGTGTCAATAGCATACCCGGTACCCAAACTGGCACATACTAATGTAAGATTTCCGCCGGTCAACTCTCCCTCAGCGAATCCACTGCCGAAAGCATGGAGCCATTTCTTTTTGTCTGCCAATGGTATATTGCCTATGGGCTCCCTTTCGGATACGGCTTTAAAAAAGTATTCCTTCGTATAATCGGTGAGTTCCTCGGGGTTGAAACGGGACATGCCCGGTCCGTGAAAAGTAACAAGGCCGGCATATTTATGAAGTGCCAGATGAAGTGAAGTTATATCGCTGAAGCCGGTGAAAATTTTAGGATTTTTTCTGACCGCCTCAAAATCTATGTAGCGTATTATTTGTGCAGAGCCGTACCCGCCCTGTGTAACAAACACAGCGTCGATGTCGTCTCTTATAAACATTTCGTTGAAATCCGATGCCCGTTCCTCTTCGGAAGCGGCTACGAAGCCTTTGCTCTTGTTGACATTTTTGCCTATGACTACCCGATAACCCCATTCTTCGAGGGTCTCAGCTGCTCTTTGTACCTCGCTTTTTTTTTCGGAAGGGCTGGCAGGAGAAATGACACCTATCGTGGCTCCGTTACATAAGTGTTTTGGACATATCATAGGCTGCCTCCTGTATGTGCCTTAGCTGACGTATACGCCGTTTTGCAAAGCATCATATTATATTTCAGTTTACTACCAATTGTAAATTGGGTCAATTGAAAAATTCCGACTCCCGCATCCTTATGATTTCAATCAGTTTTTCGCACACCAGCTTAGAACAGTAGCTTTCAACAGCGAATCCTAAAGCCATATCAATTATCTGTTTTTCATCAGGATCCGTCTCAAGCTTTTTAGCAATGCCGCTCAGGGTTTTATCCAGCACTTCTGTAAAATTGCCGTAAAAGCTTTCGATGCTGTTGTTTTCTGTTTCCGCCGAAAGCAAATACCCTATATCCTTCACGGGCAAAACCTGCTTCAACAGGCTTATCTCGGTGAGCAGCGCCAGATGTTCCCTGTTATATTTTTTCCCATCGGCTTTTGGAAGCAGCTTATCCTTGACATAGTTGCTGATCATTGCCGGTGTCAACTGCCCATCGCTTTCAGTGTTGATAAGCTGTCTCTTAAGATATGCAACAATCTGGTCTTTATAAAGGCCGATATCCGGGAAATTCTCCCACTCGACAGGCCGCTCTGTTTCTAAACGCCGTTTTAATGATTCTAATTCCTCCATTGCCGCCTCCGTTTCTTTTCTCAAAATATACTAAATGACATCTAATAACGTCTTATCTCTTATGCAGTATTGTATCAGCAAAACATTCGTTTTGCAATCGAATACTAAATATCGGATATTGTATTTGACATATCTGATATTAGTTTATATAATATTAATAATTAGATTCAGAGGACAAATATTTCTGCATCTCCAGGAGGATAGCGATGACCGATACCATAGGTGTTTTCGGAGATTCTATAATGAAAGGTGTTGTGTACGATGACAAAAAAGGCAAGTATATCTATTTAGAGGATTCCTTTGTAAAAGCCTTTACAAATATGACAGGCATTGCCGTAGACAATTATGCAAAGTTTGGTTGCACACTGGCAAAAGGTGAAAAGATTATAGAAAAACTCTCATCCGGATTATCCCGTTACAGTTTAATAGGCCTTGAGTTCGGCGGAAATGACTGCGATTTCTTCTGGCCTGCTATATCGCAAAATCCTTTGATTCAGCATCTGCCTAATACTCCCATCGATGTTTTTGAGAACCTCTATTCAAAGATAATAGATACCCTCATTTCCCGCAGCTGCCGGCCCGTACTTTTTTCTTTGCCTCCACTTGAGCCCAATAAATATTTTGCATGGATAACCAGAGGGCTTAATGCCGAAAACATCCTGAAGTGGATGGGGGACATCGGATTTATCTACAGATGGCAGGAAATGTACAACATTGCGGTGGTCAAGCTGACCACCGCAAAGCGTGTTCCCCTTATCGATATACGAAGTGCTTTCCTCAAAATACCAAACTACCAAAGTCTTCTGTGCGAGGATGGCATCCATCCCAATGAAGCCGGTCATTCGCTGATACTTAAAACGATCGCCCGGTACATCCCCTCCGGACTGTAACCCAGCGGAGCTTACCCGCAGATGTTTACCGAGGCCGATGCTCCGATTCGGTCCGCACCCGCTTCTATCATCTCCAAGGCCTTGGCCTTATCCCTTATGCCACCGGAAGCCTTTACAAAAAGCTTGTCTCCCACCGTGTCCTTCATCAATCTGACATGATGCGCCGTCGCACCCGCAGCGGAAAAGCCTGTAGATGTCTTCACAAAGGCAGCTCCTGCGGACTTAGCCAATTTACATGCCTTTACAACTTCTTCGTCTGTTAGAAGACAGGTCTCCAGGATGACTTTCACAATGGCGCCGCCCTTTTCCGCAGCTTTCACCACTGCTCTGATATCCTCCTCCGCAAAGCGGTAACGCCCTTCCTTAAGAGCCCCGATGTTCAGTACCATATCTATCTCATCGGCGCCTTCCGATACCGCGATTTCTGTCTCGCAGACTTTAGCCGCCGTATGTACGGCCCCAAGAGGAAAGCCCACCACAGAAGCAAGCTTGACTTCGCTGCATTTTAATTCCTCGGCTGCTAAAAGCACATGTGCGGAGTTTACACAAACCGCATAAAAACCATGCTGTATTGCCTCCTCGCATAGTTTTTTTATGTCCTCTTCCGTAGCTTCCGCCTTGAGTATCGTATGGTCGATGTATTTGTTCAAGGGCTTCATGCTATTAATTCTCCGAGATCGCCGCTTTTTAATCCTGCTGCATTCCCTTCATCCGTATCTAAATGGATCTCCGAATCGTGGCCTTCCCCTGAGCGGACAAGAACATTGTCGAATACCAAGCCTCTTTCTCCGCCAAAACGGATGCTGATCATCTGCTTATCCACAACGCCTGCTTCTTTGGCTTGGTCGACAGACAGGTGGACATGGCGCAGTGCTACAATAGCGCCGTGATCGATCTCCACTTCCCCTGCGGGACCAACGAGCTTAAGTCCGGGGGTGCCCGCAAGCTTTCCGGATTCTTTTACGGGAGCGTCGACTCCTATCGTACGGGCATCCGTCATGGCAAGCTCCACCTGAGTCTCTTTTCTGACCGGTCCCAGGATCCTTACTGCTTTAAGCATCCCTTTTGGCCCAACTACGTCCACTTTTTCTTCCGATGCATATTGCCCGGGTTGTTTCAGGGACTTGTAAGGGGTCAGGGCATAGCCTTTCCCGAAAAGGACTTCAAGGTCATCGGCACAAATGTGCACATGCTTGTTGGATAAACCCACAGGTACTTTGTAAGACATGTTTTTTTCCTCCGCTATTCTTCTTCTAAATAACTTATGTATGGCAGGTTGCGATACTTCTGATCGTAATCCAGTCCATAGCCTACAATAAACTTGTTTTCTATAGAGAAACCTACATAATCCGCTCTGATATCCGTTGCCCTTCTCTCCGGCTTGTCCAAAAGAGTGCAGATCTTCAGGCTTTTTGGGTTTCTCGCCAAAAGATATTCCTTCAGGTATTTCAATGTCAGCCCCGAATCTATGATATCTTCGACTATGATGACATTTTCTCCTTCGATGTTGGAATCCAAATCTTTCAGTATCCTTACGACCCCGGTGCTTTTGGTCGATGCACCGTAGCTTGAAACAGCCATGAAATCTATCTTGGTTTCCACATTGAGCTCCCTGATAAGGTCGCTCATAAAGAGAACCGCTCCTTTCAGCACGCAAATCGCCAGGATCGATTCTCCTTTATAATCTTTTGATATCTCGGCGCCTAACTCTGAAACCCGTTTTTTTATCTCTTCTTTGTTGATCATTACATCGCCGAATACGTATTGTTTCTCCATGCTTCGCCTCTTTATCGCTATTTTTCTGCCGTATCGTTTTCTGCGTGGCTTCCACGGTCGTTGGCAGTCTCGTCCTTCACCTCAAATTTTACATCATTTATGATCTCTTTTCCATGAAATCTTTCTTTAGGATCTATTTCTTTTTCGCCGAGCCAGTATTTGTCAAGTTCATCTCTCAGATAGAAGATGATGAAACCCCAAAGGACGATATCATCGACTATTCCAAAAAGAAGGATCGGAGCCGGAATCAGATCGATGGGCGATAAAAGATATGCGATCCCTAAAACTATCACCAATTTCTTTCTGATCGGTACTGCTTTATCCCTCAGGAAAGGGATGATGGCTTTTATACGCCGCATCAGCACCCGCATAAATATATATTGCATTTCTCACCCCTCCTCAAGTATTGAACCCAAAGCGGTAAGCAGCTCTTCATGCCCCGTCCGCTTCAGGGCGGAGACAGCTATCACTTTGTCCCTTTCACCAAGCTTCAGCGATTTGCGGATAGCATTGATGTTTCCCGCCAATTCGGACTTTGAAACCTTATCCGCCTTCGTGGCCACTACCAAACCGTCCAGACCGTAATGGCGTATCCATTCATACATCATTATGTCCATTGCTGTCGGGATATGACGTATATCCACGAGCTGGATCGCCTTTACAATGTTCGGCCGGTCTGACAGATATCCTTCTATCATATCCTTCCAGCTTTCGCTGATTTTTTGAGATACTTTTGCATAGCCGTAACCCGGGAGATCTACTATACGAAAACTGTCGTTCACATCATAAAAGTTTATAGTTCTGGTCTTGCCCGGGCTCCCGCTTACTCTTGCGAGGCTTTTCCGGTTCAAAAGCAGATTGATCAGCGAAGATTTTCCCACATTGGAGCGCCCTGCGATGACTATCTCCTTTTTATCCGGCACAGGGTACTGACTTTTATTGACCGCTGTGGCCGACAGTTCCGCCTTCTTTATGATCATTATTTCACCAGCGCCTCTTTTAAGATCTCATCCAGTGATTCAACCAGAACAAGCCTGATCCTCCTGCGTACCTTTGATGGTATCTCTTCTATATCGGCCTCGTTTTCCTTTGGCAGAATTACTGTCGTTATGCCCGCCCTGTGAGCTGCCAGCACTTTTTCCCTTATGCCGCCCACAGGCAAAACTTTGCCCCGCAGTGTTATCTCCCCGGTCATGGCAAGATCTTTCTTTACAGGGATAGCCGTCAAGGCTGATATCACGGAAGTGCACATGGTAACACCGGCGGATGGTCCGTCCTTCGGAGTGGCTCCTTCCGGTATGTGGATATGCAGATCCTTTTCTTTATAGAAGTTTTCATCGATACCGAGCTCTTTGGCTTTTGAACGGATATAGCTGATGCCCGCTTTCGCCGACTCCTGCATGACCTCCCCTAACTGTCCCGTCAGGACCAGCGTCCCGTTTCCCGGCAGCACGGCAGTCTCGATTGACAGGGTGTCTCCGCCCACCACGGTCCATGCCAGGCCCGTGGTCACGCCTGTTTCATTCTCTCCTTCTATTTTATCATAATGAAATCGTTTCTTTCCAAGGTATTTTTCAATATTCGCCGCAGTGATATTGATCGGGCCTGTATGCTTCTCCGCCACCTTCCTTGCCGACTTTCTGCAGACATTGGCTATTTCCCTCTCCAGGTTCCGGACGCCCGACTCTCTTGTATAGTTGTTTATGATGGCCCGGATAGACGTCTCTGAAAAATTGACATCTCCTTCTTTAAGACCATGCTCGGATATTTTTTTAGGGATCAGGTACTGTTGAGCAATGCTGACTTTTTCCTCTTCCGTATAGCCCGTGACAGGAATAACTTCCATCCTGTCTAAAAGAGGCCTCGGTATAGTGTCTGTAGTGTTGGCGGTTGTAATGAACATCACTTTAGAAAGATCGAAAGGAACCTCAAGATAATGGTCAGTAAAATCTTTGTTCTGCTCCGGATCAAGCACCTCCAGCAAAGCAGAAGAAGGATCCCCTCGAAAATCCGTACCGATTTTGTCCACTTCATCAAAGAGAAACACCGGATTGTTGGTTTTCCCCTCTTTTATAGCAGTTATTATCCTCCCCGGTATTGCCCCGATATAAGTCCTCCTGTGTCCGCGTATTTCCGCCTCATCCCTTACCCCGCCCAGTGACATGCGGACGAAATTGCGGTCAAGGGCACGGGCTATGGACTTTGCGATGGAAGTTTTCCCTGTGCCCGGAGGCCCGACGAGGCATAGAATGGGTCCCTTCATGCTTTTTGAAAGCTGGACTACCGCAAGATACTCGAGCACTCTTTCTTTAACCTTCGCAAGGCCGTAATGGTCTTCGTCGAGTATGGTCTCGGCCAGTTTGATGTCTTTGCTGTCCTTGGAGGATTTGTTCCAGGGAAGTGCCAGGATCCACTCCACATAAGTGCGGATGACTCCGCCCTCAGCGGAATTACCGGAGATTTTTCTAAGCCTTTTGATCTCCTTTTCGACCTTCTCGTGTACAACAGGCTGCAGTTTCAGTCTTTTCAGCTGCTGAAGCCACTTACGAATCTCGTCTTCGGAATCCTCGTCCTCCCCCAGTTCCTCCTGGATGACCCTGAGCTGTTCTTTCAGATAGTATTCCCTCTGACTCTTGTTGATTTGTGTCCTGACCTTATTGGTGATAGAGCTTTCGATCTTCAGTATCTCTATTTCTTTCGTCAATATGGTGCTTAGGATCTCCAAGCGCCCTTCGACATCGAAAGCTTCCAGCACCTGCTGTTTCTCTTCGGTCCTGATATCCAGATGTGAAGTGATCACGTCGGCCAGTCGTCCCGGCTGCTCCACCGAGGCCACGGAGGGGAAGACCTCCTGTGATATCCTCGGGCTATAGTTTATATATTCCTCAAAGGATGACAATACTGTCCGCATCAGAGCCACTACCCGCGGCGGAATGCTTTCATACTCCCCTTCCTCGATGGCTGTTACTCTGCATTTAAAATAGGGCACCTCAAAGATGAATTCTTCTATCTGTCCCCTGCTCACGCCCTCCACCAGCACTCGTATAGTGTCTCCCGGCAGACGCAGCATTTGCTTGATCTTAGCTATCGTCCCCACCTGATAAAAATCGTCCCGCGTGGGCAGATCCGTCTCTGCATTGATCTGTGCCGACAAGAATACGGTTTGATTCATCATCATGGCCTTTTCCAGAGCGCTTATGGATTTCTCCCGTCCTATATCAAAATGAAGCACCATATAGGGGAAAATCGACAAACCGCGTAAGGGGATCATCGGCATGACCTCTTTATGACCCTCGTATTCTCCGACTTCTTCTTTTTCGATTTCCTTAAAGTCTTCTTTTGTTTTTTTCAATCTAAACACCTCCCCAGCTTAAAAACAGGCGGCTGCAGCCGTCTGTTTTTTGTGTTCATGATGCAGATTCTTCCTTCTTTCCGTGTCTCTTTGCATCTCTCAGAACTAAAGTCGGCCCAGTATTATGGTCTATAGTACTCTTTGTTATTATGCATTTTCTGATGTCGGTCCTTGAAGGTATATCGTACATGATATCCGTCATAACGTGTTCCATGATGCTTCGAAGTCCCCTGGCTCCTGTTTTCCTTTCTATGGCCTTTTCCGCCAGCCTGAGGACAGCGTCCTCCTCGATCTCAAGCTCAACACCGTCCAGCTGGAACAGTTTTTTATATTGCTTCAGCAAAGCGTTTTTGGGTTCTTTGATGATACGCACAAGGGCTTCTGTTGAGAGCTCATCAAGGGTCACCATAACCGGGAGCCTTCCGATAAACTCTGGTATCAATCCGTATTTCAAAAGGTCTTCCGCTTGGACTGATTTCAATACTTCGGCGCCCTCCGCTTTTGAAGATTTTATCTGTGAGTTAAAACCGATGGTTTTTTC
>Ga0255346_1006447_pt1 | contig 11460 bp, 8 predicted proteins | sample wastewater_treat_FD_194410 | JGI IMG/M metagenome (GOLD analysis project Ga0255346, IMG submission 194410) | Wastewater microbial communities from Lulu Island WWTP, Vancouver, Canada - plant22 | ecosystem: Engineered > WWTP > Wastewater > Unclassified | place: Canada: Vancouver, British Columbia... | reverse complement strand
TCAACCGGGTCATCGCCGACGAGCGGTCCGACGTCCTCGACCGGCTCGGGCTCGCTCCCGGCGACTACCTGGTCCTCACCGTCCACCGCGCCTCGAACACCGACGACCCCTCCGTGCTCGGTGCGATCCTCTCGGCGATCGATGCGATCGACCGTCCGGTCGTCTTCCCCGTCCACCCGCGGACGAGGCATGCGATGGCCGAGAATGGTCTCGAGTTCCCGGCCAACGTCCGGGCAGTGGAGCCCCTGGGGTACCTCGATATGATCCGCCTGCTCTCGTCCGCCGAGCGGCTCCTGACCGATTCGGGCGGGATGCAGAAGGAGGCGTACGTGCTGGGTGTGCCGTGCGTCACGCTCCGGGACACCACCGAGTGGATCGAGACGCTGGAAGACGGGTGGAACGTGCTCGCCGGAACGGACCACGACACGATCCTGGAGGCGGTCCGGCGGCCGTTCCCATCGGCCGAGCGGCTGCCCGTCTACGGCGACGGCCGGGCGAGCGAGGCGATCGTGGAGGCGATCGGGTCGTTTTTCAATTGAGAAAATTACAGCCGATCACGCACTCTTCCACTTTTCCGGCAGAAGATCCTGGATCAGCGACCGTAAGAAGGCGATATCCGAGCGGTTCGGGAAGAGTTCGCGGATGGATGCCCCTGATTGTTGGACGAAGAACCGTACCTGCACCAGGGATGTCAGGATATACGCGATGCTCGAGGTGATGCCGGCACCGATATACCCGTAGCGCGGTATGAGGATCACGCTCAGCACGGCGGTGGCGATCAGACCGCACAACGATGCGAAGGTGTTGATGTGGTAGCGGCCGAGCCCGGCAAAGTAATGGCTGATCATGATCGTATAGCCGAAAGCAATGATACCCAGCGCCATCGAGGCGATAACGAAATAGACCTGGGAGAAATCACGCCCAAAGATCATCCCAAAGAACTGCGGCGGGACAACCAGCAGAATCCCCACCAGCACGGTGGTTACCAGTACGCCCGCTTTGGATAGCTGGAGGGTTAATACACGGCAGTACTCGAGATCGTCGGTGTTCGCAATTCGTGCATACTGCACGAGCGAGATCGACTGGGCGGCGATCCAGATGCTCTCGGATAACGTGACTCCGACGGAATACACCCCGACCGCAGCGACCCCGGCGTAAAAATTGATGAGAAAAAAGCTGAGGCGGTAGTTGAGGAACTGGATCACGTTCCCGAGCTGGGATAGAAACCCGTACCGGATGGAGGAGCTGATAGTTAGGCGAATCTCTGCCAGTGTGCCAATCTGCCCACCAAAATACCGTCGAACCATCAGGAACTCCAGCACCAGCGCAATGGTACCTGAAACATACATGGCAAGCAGGTACCGATCCACGGTTGCCGTCTCGAGAATGATGAAGAAAATGACAAGGAGGGCGATGTTGATCACGGCTTGGAGGATCGAGAGAGTATTATTGACCGTAATGCGTTCCTTTCCGACGAGTGCGACCAGGTTGACGGAACCAATACACGTAAGGAACGAGAGGAGCGCGATCGGAGGAATCACTTCGACCGGGACCAGGTTGAATACGAATAGCACGAGGGATCCGGCAGTCACCATGAGGAGCGCCCAGATATACGCCGGAATCATCAGGAGCGTGAAGTTATGCCGGGGAATGAGGTAGACGAGAGATCCGCCCCCGATGAAGCCTGCGAAGATCGCGATGAGGCCGACTGAGGCACTGATCAGCCCGATGGTGCCGGCTCCTTCGGCGCCGAGGTACCGCGTTGTCAGCAGTAATATAACAAAACCGATAATCGTGGTGAATATCCTCGATCCAAGGGTATGGATGATGGTCCTCAGGAGTGCCACGGATCCTCACGATAATTCATAACGCATATTATCAGAAGGACATGTAATCGTGAATCCGGCATCACTCGATTACCTTGAGGTTAACAGTCTGTTCCCAAGGATAATACGTATATGTCCCGGGTATCCGTGACCAATTGCAATTCAAGATCAACCGCAATCTCCGAGCGACGCGATCCATGATGATATTAGTGAACGGTTCGGTGTCGTGTCCTGGGCGCTTCTCGTCGTAATAAAATATCCGATAAAAGAGACTGGAGAGAGGCTTTGTTTTTCGTTTCCGTCTGAACACGAGTTTTTTACCAGAACGGTACACCCGCCACGGATGGAACTGCTCATTCAGAAGCGCATCGGAAAGCAAGCCAGGCGTTTCGATATAGCCTCTGTGTGATATCCGCGTCAGCTCCTGTATAAAAATTACTGGAGATTCGACGTGCTCGGCGATATGGCTTGCAATCAAGAAATCCACCGATTTATCTTTAAACGGAAGCCCAACGGATGCGTCAGCGATCACTACAGTCTTTCCTTCCGGAATCGTAGCTGCAACCCCCCCGCGGTGTTGCGATGCCCCGAGTTCTCTATCTACAAGAACCTCTGCTCTGGGGTGAGGATTATGCCCACTGCCGATATCCATGACAAGCCATTTCGGATCGATATCAACCGCGTAGACCCCTTGTCCGATCGGCCACTTCCGTTTCATTATCCTCCGATTTCGTTGATCGCGGCGGGTCATAATGCAGTCGATTCGATGGAATTTTGTCTGATTCTGTGTCAAGATTAGATCGAGCAACCGAGCATGTCTTCGTACACAGACGCAAGTGCTTTACCTATGATTTCTTCCGAGTACTTCCTGACTATCGCCCCATGAAGAGCATCTCTGTCGTACATCTGCCACGAATCAAGCATTGTGTTTATTGCATCGATCAACCCGTCAGTATCGCCCACATCAATCAGAATTCCGTTGCTGTTATCGATATACTCCTCTGGCCCGCCGCATCGCGTGGAGATGACAGGAACCCCTGACGCAAGTGCCTCGATACCGGCAATCCCAAACGTCTCATAGGGACTGTTCAGCACAAAGACATGAGCTTGCCTCAGGAGTGCCCGGACACGGTCTTCGGTGACCATCCCGTGATAAACGACAATATCTGAAAGGTTGAGAGACTTGGATTGGCACTCCAATATTTCCCTATCTGGACCGTCGCCGACGATGTGCAGTTCGAAGTCATCCCGAATTTTTCTGAGGCGGGCTAGTGCGTCGAGAAGTCCTGAGACGTTCTTCTGGCCATCGTCAAGGAGCGAGACATGAATCAGCCTTTTCCTCAAATACGCCTTCGATCCTGAAGAGGGAGTGAAGGACGAAGTGTCAACCACGTTCGGAATAATCCGATACTCTACCTCGGGCGCAATCGCGTTCAGGTCCAATTCGAGTGCATGAGAGACCGGGAGAACAAGCGCACTTTCCTCCAATATTGTCTGGCATTTTCGACGTTCGATTCCAAACAGCGGTGCGACGTGGTATTCGCTCGAATGCTCGGTCGTGACAAGGGGAACGCGGTATCGCCTCGCCGCAAGAACCGCTGCCAATCCCAGGGGCCGGATCTCGTGCAGGTGGATGATGTCCACACCTCCGAGTGTACGAACGAGCGTCCTGATGCCGCGCAGCGCATGCACGAGTCGAGAGTTCACTGTATTGAGATAGATGAGATCGAGGGGAATGTTGCCGAACGGAGGTCGGGGCAGGTAGATCCGCACGGTTGGTATTCCCTCCTCCACCGTGACAACCATCTCTCTTCTGAAACGGTGCATGCTCTGATGAACGTAGACGACTCCGACATCGCACCAGGGAGAGACTGCACGGGCATGGCGCTGGATGAAGATCCCGTTGAGTGGATGGTCCTCGTTAGGGTACCATCCCGCTACGAATATCACCCGCGGTCTCTGCATCTCTTGCCCTCGCACGGTCTATGTTGAACTTGCTACAAAACGTCGATGTATTGTCGTAATTAGTTCATTCGCTTCTCGGAAAAGGCAGTCGATTGCCCACGGGATCACCTTAAGAATCCCTAGGAAACAAACTATTCGGAACTCTTCTCCGTGAGGAGCATCATCAGGAGCTTTCGTTCGCATGTGCGGCATCTCGGCCATCATTAATTCGGGAAAGAATTCGTCGTGTTCCCCCAGGGCTTCGATCGAGGCAATGACAGCCGTCATCCGTCACCGCGGCCCTGACGATGAAGGATTCGCGGTTTTTTCTGATGGCGCAGAGCCCGCACTCTTCGGAGGTGAAAGGACCCCCGACAGCGTCCTGACGAGCTCGTTCCCCTATTCGCCATCAGCTCGGTGTGCGTCGATTGAGGCGGATAATGTCCGCCTCGCGCTCGGTCATCGTCGCCTCTCGATCCTGGACCTCTCGCCCGCAGGCCACCAGCCCATGTGCACGTCCGACCGCCGGTACTGGATCGTGTACAACGGCGAGGTCTACAACTACCGCGAGCTCCGGGACGAGCTCGAAGCCGCCGGGCACACCTTCTCCACCGGCACCGACACGGAGGTGGTGCTCCACGCCTACGCCGAGTGGGGCCGCGACTGCGTCGCCCGCTTCAACGGGATGTTCGCGTTCGTCCTCCTCGACCGGGAGGCCGGGACGATCTTCGCTGCCCGCGACCGGTTCGGCGTCAAGCCGCTCTACTACTGGTTCTCTCCCGGGGGATGCCTCGCGTTCGCCTCCGAGATCAAGCAGTTCACGGTGCTCCCGGGCTGGCAGGCTCGCCTCAACCACCAGCGGGCCTTCGATTACCTCGCCTACTCGTTCCTCGATCACACGGACGAGACCATGTTCGCCGGCGTCATGCAGCTGCGCGGCGGGCAGGCCGTCGAGGCCCGGATCGACGAGATCGACGGGACCCTGCCCGTCTATCGGTGGTACGACTTCCAACCCGAGCAGAGCCGGCTGGCGTACGCGGACGCCTGCGCCCGGTTCCGGGAGCTCTTCTCCGACTCGGTCCGCCTCCGCCTGCGCGCCGACGTCTCGATCGGATCCTGCCTCTCGGGCGGGCTCGACTCGTCGTCCATCGTCTGCGTCGCCAACGATCTGCTCCGGGACTCGGGCCCGGCAGAGCCGCAGCGGACGTTCTCGGCCACCTCGGACGTCAGGCGGTTCGACGAGTCCGACTACATCGCCACGGTCGTCGAGGAGCGCGGGCTCGAGGCCCACTTCACCTGCCCCTCGGTCGATGACCTGCTCGATCAGCTCGACCGCATCATCTGGCACCAGGACGAGCCTTTCGGGTCGACGAGCATCTACGCGCAGTGGTCGGTCTTCGGCCTCGCGGCCAGGACGGGCATGAAGGTCATGCTCGACGGCCAGGGCGCGGACGAGCAGCTCTGCGGGTACCACACGTTCTTTCCCGCGCGGTACGCCGACCTCTTTCTGGGCGGCAGGTGGCTCCGGCTCCGGCGCGAACTGGAGCTCGCCCGGGAGCGGTACGGGTACCCGGTCCGGCAATCGGCCATCGAGATGGCGTTCTTCGCGATGCCGGACCGGGTGCGCCGCCCGATCCAGCAGGCCCGGTTCGGCGAGATGCTCACGCCCTCGTGGATCGACACGGACCTGCTGGACGCGCCGCTCCGGCCCAGCGATCTCCTGCCGCAGAGCCACGGCACACGCGCGCTCTCGTACAGCCAGCTCTTCCACACCAGCCTGCCCATGCTCCTCCACTGGGAGGATCGGTCCTCGATGGCTCACTCGATCGAGAGCCGCGTCCCATTCCTCGACTACCGGCTCGTCGAGTTCGTGGTCGGTCTGCCGGGGGACTATAAGCTCGCCGACTGCCGGACCAAGCAGGTCCTTCGCGACGGAATGAAGGGGGTACTGCCCGAGACCATCCGCGAGCGGCAGGACAAGATCGGTTTCGCGACGGCCGAAGTGGAGTGGGTCAGGCAGGAGCCCGGGCTCTTCCGGTCGATGGTCATGGACGCGATCGATGGCGCGCAGGGGATCCTCAACGACGAGGCGCGCCGCCTCTTCGAGGACGTGCTCGCGGGCGAGCGAGCCTACACCAACGACTACTACATCTGGCGCTGGATCTGTTTCTCGCGATGGCTCACCCTGTTCGAGGTCTCGCTCGGGTAGTTTCGTCACTCACCGTCTCGTGACGACCGAGGCAGGAATTCACAGCCCGGAGAAGGTGCGGCTTCTGGGCCTCCCAGTTCCACCGCCCGGCGGCGCCATCGAGCGAGTTGCGCTTCATCCGCTCCAGTCGGTCGCGGTCCGCCGCCAGCATGGTGATCTTCTCCGCGATATCGCGGGGGTCCGAAGGGTCGAAGAGGACGCCGTTCTCACACTCCTCGACCACCCGCCGCAACTCGGGGAGATCGGCCGCCGCGACGGCGAGACCCCCCATCATGTACTCAAAGAGCTTGTTCGGGGACGAGTAGTAATTGTTCAGACACGTGGCCCTGTACGGTATGACGCCGACGTCGAACCCGGCGAGGGACGCCACCAGCCCGGTCATCGGTACTCGCGGCAGCAGGGTCACCCGGGATGAACCGTCGGGACCGTTCGCGGCTCGTGCGACTGCCTGCCGTACATGGTCCGGGGGTGAGTCCAGGCCCCGCAGAAAGAGGCGGGCTCCATCCAGGTACTGCGCGGCCTCGAGGAGCTCTTCGATGCCTCTATCGGGGGCGTACCCGCCATGGTAGACCACGCGGATCCCCGTCTCCTGCGCGGCGCCAGGCAGGACCACCTGCGTGTACGGCGGGCAATTGGGGATTACCGTGGGCCTCTCGATGGCGTACCGCCGCGCGAGCTCCTCGGCGATGGACGGGTTCACGGTGATCACCAGCTGCGCTCGCCGTACGAGACGCGACTCCAGTCCCTTGAGCATGCGCTGGTATACCGGGCGTGGCGGATCCAGCATCTCGACGAAGAGCTCGTGCGAGTCGTAGATGAGGGGGACACGCTTGAACGCCGAGAGCAGCGCGCCCGTCAGAAGGGTGTCGAGATCGTTCGCGTAGACGGCCACCGGGCGCAACCGGAGCGTCGCGACGAGCCAGCGCAGGTTATTGTTCAAAAAGATCGCGGACTCGAGAACCTGTGAACGGAGCGTTATCCGGGCTGGCAAGAGGTCCGACGCCGAGGCTCGTTCGGGCTCGATCGTGAGAGGCGTGCCATCCCCGGCTGACGCGTCGGTCTTCCGGGGCCGGGTACGGAGGTGGCGGAAGAACCTCGAGTCGTGTGCGGATCGATGGACTCGCACCCCGTGCGTCTCCTCGAGAGCCTGTCTCGCGGACCCCTCGACGAAACAGACGACCGATACTCGACGGTGATCATCGGACAGTGCCGTGGAGGCGCGGAAGACTCGCGGATCATCGTGAAACTCGTTGGCCACAAGCAGGACGATTCCGTCATCTGCCCTCTCCTCCACGGGCGAAACACCGTCTTTCTTCATCGGACTCGGGGGCCTTGCATGGTCGTAGAGGGCGTCGCCGGCCACAGGAACCAATGACCACCTGGACTCGGGCCACTGCAGGAGCGGAAGCCGGGCAGTGATGCGATCCTCTCGAGGCCCGCCTGCCGCAGGTAACCGGGAACTGGACGGCGCGGTCCACACCGTTCTTTATAGTTTGGTTCCCAAACCCAGTTAAGAATAGTGGAGTTCCGCCGTCCTGTACGGACTCTTCCTCGTCCATGAGAATACTGATCATCTCGCTGAGCGATCTCGGAAACGACCCCAGGGTGTATCGTCAGCTGCTCTTCCTCCGGCAGAATCATTCCGTCACCTGCATGGGCCTCGCCGATCCCTGCCTCGAGGGTGTCGAGTACATCCATGTCCCGCTCGCGAACAGGAGAATGGCCAAGGTCAGGGTCGCCCTCGCTCATCTTGCCAGGGATTACCGGGCGCTCGCCCATCACTCTCCGACCGTGCTCCAGCCGTTCCGGGACGAGATCTCCGCGCGCCAGTTCGACGTGATCGTGGCCAACGACTTCGACACGCTCTCGTTCGCGTTCGCCGTGAAGGGGAGGGCCAAGATCGTGCTCGACGCGACCGAGTACGGGCCGCGCGAGTTCGAGGACGTCCTCTCCTGGCGACTCATCCAGCAACCGTACGTTCGGTACCTCTGCCGGCATTACCTGCCACGGTGCGATGCTGTCCTGACCGTCTGCGACGGGCTCGCCGACGAGTACGGGCGGGAGTTCGGGGTCCGCCCCGACGTCATCTTCAACTCCTGCGAGTACCATGACCGGGTGCCGAGCCCGGTCGACCCCGGGCGGATCCGGCTGGTCCACCACGGCGTTGCCATCCCATCACGGCGGATAGAGCGAATGATCGAGATGATGGACCACGTCGACGGGCGCTTCTCCCTCGACCTGATGCTTGTCCCGGCCGCTGGCAGCGAGGAGTACTACAGAAGGTTGGCCGAGCTCTGTGGCACGCGGCAGAATGTCGCCCTGGTCCCGCCCGTGGCGATGAACGAGATCGTCGCCACGCTCAACCCGTACGACATCGGCCTCTTCCTCCTCGAACCGACGAACTTCAATTACGCCAACGCCCTGCCGAACAAACTGTTCGAGTTCGTACAGGCGAGGCTGGCGATAGCGATCGGCCCGTCCCCGGAGATGGCCCGGATAGTCCGCCGGTTCGACTGCGGAGTGGTCGCCGGGTCGTTCAGTCCCGCCGATCTCGCGAGCTCTCTCGACGCCCTCTCCGCCGAGCGCATCGAGGAGATGAAGATCAGGGCATGCGAGGCCGCCCCGGCCCTCGCGCACGAGGAGACGATGAAGGTCTTCGAGTCCGTCCTCGAGCGGATTACCTCCTGATGGCGATGGAGTCTCCCGAATCCCGGGCACCGGGTGCGGCACCGCCGGACCGTCGCGTCCTCTTCCTCGCCTACGAGTATCCACCCCTCGGCGGCGTGGGCATCGTCAGGACCACCCAGTTCGCCAAGTACCTTCCCCGCTGCGGCTGGCAGCCCTCCGTGCTGACCGTGCAAAACCCGGACCGGTTCTACACCACGGAAGGAGGGGACCGGGGACCCCGGGGAGTCACGGTCCACAGGGCGTTCAACCCGCTCAACAACCTCTCGGTCGTCGAGGGCGGGCTCCGCCGGCTCCGCCTGGATCGGAAGGTCTTCGTGCCCGACGTGTATGGCGGGTGGGCGTGGAGCGCGGCGCGGGTGGGCACGGACCTGGTCCGGCGCGAGGAGATCTCCGTCGTCTACGCCACCTGCCCTCCGTACTCGACCGCGCTCGCCGGGGCGAGGATCGCGGCGACGACGGGGGTGCCGCTCGTCGTCGACCTGCGGGACGCCTGGACCCTGTCGCCATACGCGCCGTCATACCTCTTTCCCTGGCAGCGGAGGAGAGAGGAGCGGTTGGAGTCGGTCGTCCTCGAGACGGCCGCGCACGTCGTCACGGCCACGGATGCGATCCGCGAGGACTACGAACGCACGTACCCGGAAATCCGGGACAGGATCAGCACCGTGCTGAACGGGTTCGACCCCGAACTCCTCCCCGCGCACGTCCAGCCTTTCCCGCGGTTCACGATCGCGTACACCGGCTTCTTCTACGGGGCCCAATCACCCGAATCGTTCCTCGATGCACTCTCCGTGGTCCTGCATGAGCACCGCGTACCTCCCGGGGATCTCCGCTTCGTGTGGGCCGGGCGTGACGCCCCGTTCGTCCGGCAGCTCGCCCGTGACAGGGGGCTCGAGGAGGTCGTCGAGTACCTGGGCCTGCTTCCGAAGCCCGAGGCGGACGCCCTCCTTGCCCGTTCGCACCTCCTCTTCTTCCTGCTCGGGGAGAACGACCGCGTCTCGCAGCGACGGGTCCTGACCAGCAAGCTCTTCCCCTACCTCGCCTCGGGCCGGCCGATCCTCGCCCTCGTCCCCGAGGGGGATGCCATGGAGATGATACGCACGTACTCTCCGTCGTCCTTCCTGGTCTCGCCCGGGGACGTCGACGGGATCGCCGGCGCGATAGTGGAGGCGTACGGCCGGTACCGCCATGCCGGCACGAGTCGAGTGTCGGACCAGACGGCACGGTTCCGGAGGGAGTACAGCGTCGAGGCGAGGACACGCGAACTCGCGGCGATCTTCGACGGTATCACGTCGCCGAAGACCGACCACTCGTGACCAGGGAACGGTACTCGTCGAGGATGCGGACGACGATCCGGTCCCATCGGTAGCGCTCCGCGTGGCCTTCGATGACCCGGGAATCCCACCGCCGCTCCAGGGCGTCCCGGATCGCACCGGCAAGTGCCGTCGCGTCCCCGGGAGGGACCAGCATGCCCACCCCGGGATCGTTCACGATCTCCTCGCTCCCGCCGTTGCAGGTAGCGACGACTGGCCTGCCGCAGGCCATCGCCTCGACCTGGACCACGCCGAAGCTCTCGCTGATGCTCGGGAAGGCGAAGAGGTCGCAGGCGTTCATCCAGAGCGGCATCTCGGCGTGGTCTGCCCATCCCGGGAGAACGAACCGGCGTTCCAGTCCGAGCCTGGTGATCCGCCGGACCAGCTCGTCGTGAAGACGTCCCATGCCCATCAGGACCCAGCAGAGGTCGAGACCCTGCACCGCCGGGTCCGCGGCGGCCTCGACCAGGTACTGCTGCCCCTTCTCGGGGACGAAGCCGCCGGCGGTCAGGACGATACGCCTGTCAGGGGGAAGACCGAGCCGTTCACGGCAGCCGGCCATGTCCATCGGACGGAAGAGATCCGGGCGGTAGCCGTTGGGGATCACGACCGGCTCAACCCCGGGCGCAATCTCGGCCGCGCAGCGGCGCGTGCGCTCGCTGACCGCGATGACCCGATCAGCCTCTCGCACGGTATCGGCGATCAGCGCTCTCCAGGCGGCGTCACGATACGGGAGGTCGTAGATGTCGTAGCCGTGCGCGGTGACGACGACCGGCACACCGTGCTCCTCCCCGAGGCGGACGGCGACGTGGCCGTTCGGCCAGACGAAGTGGGCGTGCACCAGGTCGAACTCGATCTTCTCGCTTCTGATCACGCGGCGCACGGATCCGAGCAGCCGGTCGCCCTGCCGGCGGTTATCCGCGTCGTACGGAAGGAAGAGCGCGGGTGCGTAGAGGACGCGGACATTCGCGGGGACCGACCTGAGGTCCACGAGCGTGTCGCGCCGGTACGGGGCGAGGGAATGGACCGGCACGACGCGGGAGATCTCGGTCACGGGGTTGTGCCGGACGATCACCGTGACCTGGGAGAAGTGGGGAGCCAGCAGCTCCACCTGGTCCTTGACGAAGCTCAGGTACTGATCGGAGAGGACCAGCAACCTCGTGCCTGGCGGAGGGGCGTCGATCTTCCTCTCGTCGTCCAGCCATGGCGAGGAGGAGGTCGGGGTCGTCGGCATCCGTGCTTCCTCATGTCGCGGGATGAACCCGAATCCAGGAAGAGCGAGCGCCGACGCTCAACCTACAGCACCTCCAGCTCGGCGAGCCGCGCCGGAAGGTACTCCCTGGTCACGAAGTCCAGGCCCCGGGCCGCGAACGCCTGCTGCTCGGTCTTCAGGCCGAGCTCGAGCTGCCGCTTGATCTGGAACCGCCAGTAGTCGGTGTCGAACCGGGGATCGGTCAGCTCGGACTTCAGGGCCTGCACGTCC
>Ga0255346_1006443_pt1 | contig 11465 bp, 10 predicted proteins | sample wastewater_treat_FD_194410 | JGI IMG/M metagenome (GOLD analysis project Ga0255346, IMG submission 194410) | Wastewater microbial communities from Lulu Island WWTP, Vancouver, Canada - plant22 | ecosystem: Engineered > WWTP > Wastewater > Unclassified | place: Canada: Vancouver, British Columbia... | reverse complement strand
GGATAGCCGGTCGCACCCACGGAGCGCAGCGCGTAAAACGGTCGCGTCCCGAGCACCAGCCAGTAAGGGCCGCCGACCCCGGCGGCGTGCAGCGCGTTCACCGCGTCCGCCACGATACGCGGGTAGTCATCGGCGTTGCCGGGCAGCGTCAGCCGCGCATGCGCGGCGCGCGGGATGATCCCCTCGATGCGCCCCTCCGGGAATCCGAGGTAAATGGCCCGTTCTTCAAGCAGCGCCAGCTTCCGTGCCGCCTCCCGCAACGGTTCGTCCGCGATGTCGCGGGCCCCGCGCGAAACGTTGTCGATCTCCAACTGGTCCATGAAAAATGGAATCCGCAGCTCGACCAGCGGCAAAACCCTGCGCACGCCCCACGGGACCTCCCCGCCCGCATCGGTCGCCGAAATGTCCAGCCGCCCCAGATTCACAGCCCCCAACGTAATCCCATGCGGGCCGTCGAAATCCACCAGCGTTCGCGCCGACAACTGCGTCTTCAATACTTGAGCCGCCTGCTCGTCCAAGTACTTCCATGCTTCATCCGCAACCGGCGCCAGCTCACGTCGCAGAATATCCATCGCTCAACCTTCCTTCCCGAGCTTACCCAACCCCAGACCAACCGCCCGCCCGCGAGGCTCGTTGGCCCGCGCCGCCCCGTCACCCTCGCTCGCCGCCGCAAGCTCGGCCACCGGCTCCGCTTTGAACATGAATTTTCGTAAATATGTGTCAAACGTCCCGATCCGGCGCCGCAGCCATTCCAGACACATGGCCGAATGTTCGATTTCCTCATCCCGGAGATGAATCAAGATTGCTTTGAGGTCGGCGTCGGTAGCTACGTCGATCCGCTGGTGGTACCAGTCCACGGCTTCCAGCTCTTCGATCAAGGTGGCCAGTGCGCGGTGTTCATCGCGCACTTGCGTGGACAACTCAGACGCCGGCTCGTGGTAATATGGATCCGACAAAGCTGATCCTCCGGAAAAAAGGCTCATCCTCCAGCACAGCCACTATGCTGCGACGCATCAACTCTTATGTCTGCCAATCCGGAAAATCAAACGAGCCCGGCCCTCGGCATTGTGGATTTCAGCGTGCGCGAAAGCGAATATTGAGGACTACAGCCAGGCCTGTGCCTTCAGTCGCGTTCGGGCGATAGTCCAGGGTCAAAGCTAGCGGGTGCAAGGGGCTCGAACCGGCCGAGACCCGGCGGCAGCACGGCCGGCGGCGCCGCCTTCGTCTTGGCCGCCAAGGCTTGCAGGAGCTTGGGCATTTGAGCCCGATCGGGGATCAGGATGCCGCCCGACATGATGGCTTTGATGGTTTCCTCGAAGGTCCAATCCAGCTCCACGATGTCGTTGCGGCGCAGCATGAACACGAAGCCGGTGGTCGGGTTCGGCGTGGTGGCATAGAAAACCGTGGCGTATTCCTCGCCTGTGTCCGGATCGGCAAAGATGTTCGTGACAAACCCGAGCGAATACACGCCCGGCGTCAGAAACGGGAACATGGCCACGCGCTGGAACTTCTGGGTGGCCTCGCCGGTGAAGCTGTCGAGCACCTGCTTCAGCCCGCGATAAACCGTTTTTACGAACGGCACGCGGTCGACCCACTGCTCAATGAAGTCGATCACCCGCCGTCCGATCAAGTTGGCCGCAAAGATGCCGACCGCGTACAGGACCAGCACCGTGAGCAGAACCGCGACTGCGCCAATGCCCCAGCGTACGTGCCAAGGCATCATTTCGAAGAACTGCTCTTGCGCGTGCGGCAGGCCCATCTCGATGAGCCGGTTCCAGCGTTCAAAGTTGAAGTGCAGGTGTTCCAAGTAAGGCCGGCCGCCAGGGCTGAGCAGCAACCCTTTGAGCGCCCAGCCGGAGGCGTCGCGCATCCATTCGAACACGAAGCGGATCACCCAAAAGGTGACCAGCAGCGGCAGGATGGTGACCACGCCGGTTGTCAGGCGCGTGCGAATCAGGGCGCGCAGCGTGGCCAGCAAACGGTTACGGTGTTTTGGGTGAGCAGCGCCTTTGTCAGAAACGGTCAATCAGTTTCTCCGTTAGCGGCCTCAGCGGCCACGGCCGGGCGCAGGCGATCGCTCGTCCGCGCCCGGCGGTGGTCCAGATATTCTACGGCGGTGATCGGCGAGGCCGGACCTATTCAGGCTGGGGCCACGGGGGCTGGTCCCATGAACAAGTTAACGAGGATAGTAGAGATCCAAATCAGAGCGATGATTCCAACGATCAGAGCCAGAGCGCGTACAATGCCTTTCATAGACATAGTCCCTTCAGGAAAGGTGTGGTTTTACTGTTTGACGACGACTACGAAGCTGAGCTGAAGGGCTGCATCAAATCAGCAGTACGCACAAGAACGCGGAGGTTGGGATGGGCGCGGCGATGGATGTTCTGAGGGCCACCGTTATGCGGGCCGCGGCTGCCTCTGCCGGCGCGCAGTAATCACGTAGGGCAGGCTGCGTGTGGCCATCGGGGCGTTGGGCGTGGTCGCCGCTGCTCTGTGCCCTGGGGCGTTCGACGAGCGGGATGGCTGCCGCGCCGTGCGCATCGGCCCAGGACACGCTCTCGCTCTGGTCGCCAACTGGGGCGGGCCCCTTCGCAAAGTGCGTGGTCGCCAGCGGCGCGACGGCGGTTATGCCTACCGCCAGCCAACGCACGTAGATCGTCTTTACGAGACGCAGGCACATTCGAGCAATTAAAGTAACCCGCGTGCGGGCCGAAAGCAACCGCCCTGATGACGGCGGACGGCGAGGTCGGAGGGCGGGGCGAGAGTCGAAGCTAGGGCGCTCTTGAACGCGGCTGATGAAGTCGCGACAGGAAAGCTCCGCGCTACGCGGAGGGCGGTATCGCTTCAGCGGGCAGGCGAGCCGTCACGAACTGCCAGAGCTCTTCCGCGATCGCCAGTGCGCCCGGCGCTTCCTCGATGGTTGGGTCGGCTGGGCCCGGGTAGCGATACCGCGCGGCAAACGCCGACAACGGTGCCAAACGCTCGATCCACGGCGAAAACGAAGAGTCCAGCGCCGTGCACGAAATCGCCAGAAGCCGCAGATCGTGCACTTTTTCCAACTCGCCGCCGCCGTGGACAATATGCGCTTTCAACAACTTCTCAATCGCCTGCTGCGCGTGGTAACCAGCCACGTCCGTCATCGGGTCCGCTGTTTGCAGTGCCATGCCGGAAGCGCGCAGCTCTCGTTTGGCCTTCGTCAACCAGAGCCTGATCTCGGTGATTTCAGGCGGCATGGATTACTTTCCCCTTGGTTCTCACGGTGCGTTCGAAAGACGTTGGAAGAGCCGAGCGTTCTTCGAACTCCGCTCGCGTATATACCTGCACGTCTATGGGTAAGGGGATCCTGCCGAGGGCACGGTAGGCGATCGCATCGCGCGCGTAAGCATCGAGCGGACTATCTTCCACGACCACCAGGAGGTCGATGTCGCTGCCGCGACGCGGCGTGCCGTAGGCATACGAGCCGAACAGGTAGATCGCGACCGGCGAGAGCGCACCGCGCAGACGGCTGACGACCTCGCCCAAGGCGCTTTCAAGTTCTGCCTGACTCAGCACTCGCATGGTCAAGACCCAGAACAGTCACCTGCAAGCCACCAGAATTCTACTGTTTCTTCGCGATTTTGGCCCACTCATCTTTCAGCGTTACCGTGCGGTTAAAGACCAGGCGTCGGCTACTGGCGCCCGGGTTTCCGCTATCCGGGTCCACGCAGAAGTAGCCCAGGCGCTCGAACTGGTAGCGCGCCCCGGGAGCGGCGTCCACCACGCTGGGCTCGACGTACGCCGCCTCGAGGGTTTCGAGCGACTTCGGATTTAGGTTACTCTTCCAGTCCTTGGCCGCCGCAGCCGCTTCGACCGCCTGCTGTTCAGCGCTGCCGCCACTTTCAGCTGCGCGAATGGCGTCGTCGCTGACGTCGTCGGGATCCGGCTTGGTGAAGAGGTGGTCGTAGAGGCGCACCTCGACCGGCAGCGCGTGCTGGGCGCTGACCCAATGCAGCGTCGTCTTCACCTTGCGGCCGTCGGGGGCGTCGCCGCCGCGGGTGGCCGGGTCATAGGTCGCGTGGACGGCGGTGATTTCGCCGGTCTGCGGGTCCTTGTCGCAGCCCGTGCACTTTACGAAGTAGGCGTAGCGCAGGCGCACCTCGTTGCCCGGATACAGCCGCCAGTACTTCGGCGGCGGCACCTCGCGAAAGTCGTCCTGCTCGATGTACAGCTCGCGCGCGAACGGAACTTTGCGCGTCCCGGCGGCCGGGTCCTCCGGGTTGTTCACCGCCTCCATCCACTCAACTTGCCCGGGCGGATAATTGTCGATGATGAGCTTCAGCGGTCGCAGCACGCCCATGACGCGCGGGCAGACCTTGTTGAGGTGCTCGCGCACGCAGTGCTCCAGCAGCGCGACGTCGACCGTGCTCTCCACCTTTGAAACGCCGATCCGCCGGCAGAATTCGCGGATGGCTTCCGGCGTGAAGCCGCGCCGCCGCATGCCGGAAACGGTCGGCATGCGCGGATCGTCCCAGCCGCGTACATAGCCCTCTTTGACGAGTTGCAGCAGCCGCCGCTTGCTCATCACGGTGTACGTCAGGTTGAGGCGGGCGAACTCGATCTGCTGCGGGTGGTGAATTTTCTTGCCCCACGGCCCGCTGCCGTCATCCGTGCGGCCCTCGTTGATCATGTCGATGAACCAGTCGTACAGCGGGCGGTGATTCTCAAACTCGAGCGTGCAGATACTGTGGGTGATACCTTCGAGCGAGTCCTCGAACCCGTGTGCCCAGTCGTACATCGGATAAATGCACCAGCGGTCGCCGGTATTGTGGTGCGTGGCGTGCACGATGCGATACATGACCGGGTCGCGCATGTTCAGGTTTGGGTGGGCCATGTCGATCTTGGCGCGCAGGGTTTTTGTCCCGTCGGGCACCTCGCCGCGCCGCATACGTTCGAACAGCTCCAGGTTTTCCTCGACGCTGCGATTGCGATACGGGCTTTCCTGACCAGGCGTGGTCAACGTGCCGCGCGTGCGGCTGACTTCTTCGGCCGTCAGGTCGCAGACGTAGGCCCTGCCCTTCTTGATCGCCTCGATGGCGAACTCGTACATCTGGTCGAAGTAGTTCGAGGCCCACAGTACGCCGGCCCGCGGGTCGTCCTCGCGCATGCCGACCCAGCGCGCCCCCAGCCAGCGCACGTCCTCGATGATCGAGTTGACGTATTCGGTCTCTTCCTTTTCCGGGTTGGTGTCGTCCATGCGCAGGTTGAACTTGCCGCCGTACTCCTCCGCCAGGCCGTAGTTCAGGCAGATGCTCTTGGCGTGCCCGATGTGCAGGTAGCCGTTCGGCTCCGGAGGAAAGCGCGTGTGCACGCGTTGCCCGAAGCGGCCGGTACGGTTGTGCTCGTCAATGATCTCGCGAATGAAGTCCCGCCGCGGCGCTTCGGCCTTGGCGGAGTTCTCACGGTCATCGCGTGTGTTCATGCTGGCCTTTCTCGGTCGAGGAACGCGGCTCGTAGCCGTGGATGCCGAAAATCCGAACGTGGGATGATAATCAGCCTGAAGCGCGGCGACAAACCGGGCCGGGCCGACGGCACAAGCGCGTTTAGAATCTCTGCGCCGCAGGCAAGGCCGGCTGTATAATGGCTGCGCTTGCAGGGAGACGCCTGAGTGACGACGATAATTCGACCCAATCTTGAGCACGCCGGCGAATACCGCGGCTTGCGAATGACCGCGGACGAATTCCTGGCTTTGCCCGAGAGCAAGTGCCACTACGAACTGATTAACGGAATCGTCACCATGTCGCCCAGCCCGAGCATGCGTCACCAGCAGATCGTGCGGGAGATTCTCGTTCAACTGGCCACCTTTCTGCGCGGGCGCGGGCTCGGGCACGCCGTCCACGACGTCGACGTGCGCTTTGCGGCGGATCTCGTCTACCGGCCCGACGTCATCTATCTGTCGGCCGAGAAGTTCGCGCGTTGCAGCACCCGGGTGACGGAAATCCCCGACCTGGTCGTCGAGGTGATTTCGCCCGATTCCCGCCGCTACGACCACGAAACGAAGAAGCACGACTATGAGCGCTACGGCGTGCAGGAGTACTGGCTGGTGGACGCCGACGAGCGAAGCTTCACGCTCTACCGCCGCGAGGGCGAGCGCTTCGTGCCGGTCCTCGCAGCGGGCGAGCGCCTGCCCAGTTCCATCATCGCCGGCTTCGAACTGGAGCTGACGCCGATCCGGTCGTTATTCTGAGCCAGTTTCATACCATGCGTCCCCGTTTCACACGGCTGCGCGCCGCGGCGTGGGGTCAGGTGATCAGATGCTCATGCTTTGTGCACTCGCGCCCGCGGCGCGGTTTCTGCTAGGTATCATAGACAGCCCGCAGCTATCAGCTATGGCCTTCAGCCCGGAGTGCGTGGATTGTGCGTGCTTGCGCGTCAATGGCGGGGTGGGAGCAAGAGCCGGAAGGCGATATCGTCCCCAGGTTCGGGTTTGGCGCCATCCAGTGCCGATTTAGTATCCTGTCGGCCATTTGGCCCAACGCTGTAGAGGATCGCCGCGGACACGCCAGCAATGTAGCCCGGCTCGGCACACTGCGCAAATGGGTCCTTGGGGACGTTGACGATGTAATGCGGCACGAGGTCCGATAGGCTGCCGGGGCGATCCATGGTCGTATTCGAACAAGTAAATGGCTACCGCAATCGCGGCCAGACGCCGGCGCTCCAGGTGAGCAACCGTGGGTTGGAGGAGTTGTGAATAGTTGGGTAGCAGATGCAACGACGGCTGATGTGTTAAGCGATAAAGTCGCGAGCTCCACGGCTCCTGGCCCCCGCGTGGCGTCATTAGCGCGGGAGTAAATGAGGAGCTCGCCCAGGGGATTTGAGCAAGCGCGCTCACATGTTCATAGATCCGCAGGACATCCAGTTGCCAGGCCGGCTTCAGGCAAAGAAGGAGTATTCGATCTCTGCACGTCCGCCCGGTTGGAGACATGAGCTCGAGGCACTCCTTATACAATCGGCCACGCTCAGACAACAGCGCAAGTTTCCAGTCGCTTTCGAACTCTGCGTCATCGAGTAGCAGGCGCTTCAGTTTGTCAAGTTCGGAGCGCGCCTGAGTTTCCTTTTCCCGATCGACAGAAGCGGCACGGGTGATAAGCATGTGCTCCAGCACGCACAGCCCTTCTTGCTCGGAACCCACGCGAAATAGGAAGCTAAGCACCGAAGGTTGCAGCGCGTGCATATGTCGGGCGTTCACAAACCGCGGTGAACGTCCGCGAACGCAGCGCCATCGTCGCCCGCAATGTGCGCGTGCAGGGCCGCTACGTAACATAATCTTATCAGAATCAGCAGCTCATAGCTGCGGCGCTCCGGGTCTAGGCCGCCGGCACCGTGCGCCGGAGGCCAAACCACATATGGCCGGCCGGCTGCCGATCGGATCCGATTCAGGGCGGCGGCGTTGTTTTCAACCAACCTGGTCAGTTCCGGCGAGGCCGCGCCGGCGACGATCGTCAGGAAGCATTGCATATCGTCGTTAAGGTTCGGCGCAGCGTGTTTGCCAGTCCACAGTAGCTTCAGCCCTTGCGGGAGCTCTCCGGCAGCCGAAGACCAGAGCGCCACATCCGGATACGTGAAGTCGTCCTGTAAGACGGGTTCGCCTGCGGCCCGGGAGCGCTCCAATGCCGCCGTCAAACGGTGTTCCGCCAGTAAGCCCCAACAGAGGCGGGCGGTCACTAACAGAGTGCAAACTGCGGCACCCAAGATTGCGAGGCGCTTCAACCAGCGGAACCGTCTTGGAACGCGCACGTCATTCACAACAGGCAGAGTTCGAAATGGGGACGCAGTTCGCGGGCGGTTCAGAACGGGGACGCAATTCGGAGTTCGAAACGGGGACACAATCCGAAACGGGCACGTCACGCGGCCCCGTTTCACACTCACAGCGTTTCTAGAACACGGGCCTAGCGGCGGCGCAATAACAGCGCGCTGCACGCCAGCAAGGCCAGTGCGGCCGGCTCCGGTATGTACCAGCCGTGGGAGAACGTCACCGCTGCGAATCCGTCGGGGGTTGCGAGGCCTTCGGTCAGGTCGCCGGGAGTATAGCCCAGATCAACCCAAGCCGGGGTGCCGCCAAAAAGCAGCGTACCGAGCCACAGGTCTGCCCCATACACAACCGTTGGCGGAAAGACCAGGCCGGCGATTCCATCCCCGTCCGGAGTCGAAGCAACCGGGCTAAATTGCGGGCCGGGCGTGAAGCTTCTCGCGGCCACCCGCCGGAGATTTTTGGCGGCACCCGGGGCGGCACGCCCCGGCTCTGCTCGCACAAAGGCAAATTGCGACGCGTTGGCATCATTCCGGGGCGACACGCCCCGGCTCTGCTCTGTTCAACGGAGACTTTTTTTGCATGGGCGCGCGTTGCTGGCCTGTGCGCCTTGCTGGTTTGTGCGTGCGTTGCTTGCCTGAGCGCGGGTTACTTACGGGGGTGCGCAATGCCTGGCTGGGCGCGCATGTCTTATCGAGTAAGCTACCCGGCGGCTAAGCTACGCGGCGAGGCGGGCGAGTGTGGGCGGCGGCCGTGGTTAGCCGATTGGAGGGCCCGGATGCGGGCTGAGGTATTCTGGCGCAAGGTGCACTGCTGGGTTTCGATCCTGGCCGCCCTGCCACTGCTGGTCGTGGCCGTGACCGGAATTCTGCTCCAGGTGAAGAAGGACTTCGCCTGGGTGCAGCCCACGGAGCAGGCCGGCAGCGGCGGCGAGCCGGCCGTGTCGTTCGAGCAGATTTTCGCGGCGTGCGCGGCGCAGCCCGAGGCGGGGGTTCACAGATGGACGGACATTCGCCGCCTGGATTTCAGGCCCGACAAGGGATTGATCAAGGTGACGGCGGGGGAAAGTTGTGAGATTCAGATCGACGCGGCGACGGGACGCGTCTTACAGGTCGCGCGGCGGCGCAGCGATCTGATCGAAGCACTGCACGACGGCGGGTGGTTCGGGAAAGCCGTAAAGCGCTGGGTTTTCCTGCCGGCCGGCGTGGGACTGGCAATCCTGTGCGGCACCGGCGTGTACCTTTTCGCCCTGCCGCGCTGGAAGCGCTGGAAAGCGCTGCGCGGCGCCCGGGCGGAAGGACGATTGAGGGTTCAGTCGTCGCCACGGGACTAAAGGAATTTCGTCTGCCCCTTTCCCCAGTACTGTGCTGGGCAACGTTCGGCCGTCCCTCCGGGGCTGAACGACGTCCCGCCAAAGCGTCGCCCGCAGGCGGTCAAGCGCCAGAAGCGCGCCCCGCGGCCGGGTTATGCGTTCAAGTTCAGCCTGGATTATGTGTTCAAGTTCAGCCGCGCAATGGCCGCCGTAACGACATCCATGCTGTGCAATGGCTTGACCAGGTGCTCAGCGAATCCCGCAGCCCGGCTCTGCTCCAAGTCTGCCGGCGTGCCGTATCCGCTCAGCGCGATGCCCGGGATATGCTGACCGCGGGCGATGAGCTGTGCCATCAGGTTCAGCCCGCTCCCGTCCGGCAGTCCCAGGTCAGAAATCAGCACGTCGGGACGGTGGCGCTCCGCCGCCGCCAGCGCCTCGGCCACACTCCCGGCCGTGACCACCTCGTATCCTTCCGCCATCAGCAGCCGGCGCATGAGCTTGGCGGTATCCGCGTGGTCCTCGACCAGCAGAATGCGCAAGGCCCGGTCACGCGGCCGCGTTTCGGCCGCCTCGCCCGATGGGTTCCGCACGGGCTGCTCGCTGGGGCTGGGGCGCTGGCATTGCGCGATTGGCAGGCGAACCGTGAACGTCGCTCCGCAGCCGACCCCCTCGCTGTGGGCAGATATTGTCCCGCCGTGCATCTCGACTACTGCGCGGCAAATGCTCAGTCCCAGTCCCAGCCCGCCGAAGCTGCGGGCCTTGTGGTCTTGCTCAAACGGGTTGAACAGCCGCGGCAGCATGTCCGGATGAATGCCGCTGCCCTGGTCGATTACCTCGACCACCAGGTTCGCGGGCCGCGGCTCTTGGTCGCCGGCGGTGGAAGGCGCGGCCGGGCAGTCTCCCCGGCCGACCGGGCAAGGTTGGGCGGCCATCGGGCAGCCTTCGACCGGCGTAAGGCGTGCGCGCACGGTGATGCAACTTCGTTCGGGGCTGAATTTGATCGAGTTTCGCAGCAGGTTCCAGAACACCTGCTGCAAGCGGGCGCCATCGGCCAGCGTGAGGTATGGCGCCCCGGGCGTTTCAATCGCGAGCGTCTGGCCCTTGGCGTCCAGGTCGCCGCTGACGATCTTGGCGGCCTCGCGGATCGCCACCGCCACGTCGGCCGGACGCTTATCCAGGTGCAGCTTGCCGGAGATGATGCGGCTCACGTCCAGCAGGTCGGCAATGAGCCGCACTTCGAGATTGAGGTTGCGGCTGATCATCTCCAGGTCTTCATGAACATCGGACGGCAGGCGCGAGTCGGTTCGCAGCAGCGACAGCGCGGCCACCGCGGGCGTCAGCGGGGTGCGCAGCTCGTGCGAAAGCACGGCGATGAACTGGTCCTTGGCCTTGTTGGCGGATTCGGCGATGGCCCGGGCCTGCTCGGCGCTGACCTTGGCGGCCTTCAGCTCCTCCTCGGCCTGCTTGCGAGCGGTGATGTCAGAGGCCACGCCCAGCACCCAGGCGCTGGTGCCGTCGGGCTTGACCAGCGGGACTTTGACCGTGCTGTACCAGCGGACTTCCCCGTCGGGGTGGGTGACGGGCTCCTCGGGGATAATCTTGGTGCAGCGGGTGCTCATGACCTCGCGATCGTCGCGACGAAAGTGCTCCACCTCCTCCGTGTTGGCGTTGAAGTCCGCATCCGTCTTGCCGATGATCTCGGCCGTGGTCGTTCCGTATGTCCGGGCCAGGGCCTCGTTCACCAGGACGAAGCGGCCCTCCCAGTCCTTGATGAAAATCATGCTCGGGACGGTGAACGATCGACAGAAAGGACTCGTAGGACATCGGCGTGCCCTCGGGCACACCGAAAATGCGATGGCTCTCGGGCGACCAGGTGAGGACGTTCTTGCGCGTGTCCAACCGCCACCAGCCGATCTGGCCCACGGCTTGAGCGCGATCGAGATCCTCGCGGCTCTGGCGCAACTCTGCGGTGCGCTGGGCGACACGCTGTTCCAACGTCTCATTAAGTTCCTGGAGCGCTTTTTCAGCCTGCTTGCGCTCGGTTATGTCAATGCCCATCTCGAGAATGAGCCGCGCGCCGTCGGTATCTATGAACGGGAAATCGAATACATCGTAGGTTCGCCCATTCGGCCCGGTCCACTCCCAACGATGAGGCGCGTTGGTTTTCAGAACGGAGTACGTTTGGCAGCGTTCGCACGGCTGGTCGCGATCGAACAGGAATTCGTAGCATTTCCTGTTCAAAGAATGGCCGAACCATTCGCGGAATATGCGGTTGGCAAATGCAATCCGGTAGTCCGGCGTCATCAGGCAGACGTAAGCCGGCAGCGTCTCGAGCACGTGGTAGAACCGCTGCCGTTCAGCCCTGGC
>Ga0255346_1006438_pt1 | contig 11481 bp, 7 predicted proteins | sample wastewater_treat_FD_194410 | JGI IMG/M metagenome (GOLD analysis project Ga0255346, IMG submission 194410) | Wastewater microbial communities from Lulu Island WWTP, Vancouver, Canada - plant22 | ecosystem: Engineered > WWTP > Wastewater > Unclassified | place: Canada: Vancouver, British Columbia... | reverse complement strand
GTTTTCATCGGTATATATGGCATATTTCGGATTTAGTTTGTCGACCTCTTTATTTAAACGATACACGTACTCGTTCTGATACCGCTTTGTTTGCACTGAAAAATCATAGATTAAATAGGAAGTAATACCCAACCCGGCGTAAATAATAGGCACTTTCCACCACTTTTTATTGTAAATTTGCCCTGCTCCGGGTACCACCACCGACAAGGCAATCGCCAACTTAGGATTATGCTTCTGTACTTTTGCACTTTTGGCAGGAGTAGCAGTAGTTTGCAAAGTCGGCTTATCGGATAATGCGCTGTCTATCTCTTGAGAATAGCTTGAAATTATGAAAAATAGAAGAAAAATAAAAAAGAGAGCCGATTTACATTTCATCTCTGTCTCTATTTAAGAATATTAATAATTCTCTCAAGGTCTTCAGGGGAAGTAAAGGGGATAGAAATTTTTCCTTTTCCGGTACTTGTTTTGGAAATAGAGACTTTGGTTTTTAATTTTTTTGAGAATTCAACTTGGAAATCGGTAACGGACGGGGATAGGGTTAGTTTCATTTTTCTTTTAACGACTCCCTGTTCGGCGTTATACTTCTTAACAAGACTTTCTGTTTGTCTTACGGAAAGTCCATTTTTTATAATTTCGTTCAACAGTTTATTTTGGAGTTCGTCATCTTCAATTACGACCATTGCACGAGCATGTCCCATAGATATTTTATTATCTCTTACGGCAATTTGAGATTGTAGGGAGAGTTTAAGAAGTCGCAAATAATTGGCTATCGTACTACGGTCTTTCCCTACTTTTTCGCTTAACTCCTCTTGGCTTAAATTACACTCTTCGATTAGACGTTGGTACGAAATGGCTATTTCGATAGCATTCAAATCTTCACGTTGAATATTTTCAACTAAAGCCATTTGAATTGTTTGGATATCGTCCGCTGTTCTGATATAAGCCGGCACTTCTTTTAATCCTGCAAGTTTTGCGGCTCTCAGGCGGCGTTCTCCGGCGATAAGTTGATATTTTCCTTGTTCGATAGGACGAACGGTAACGGGCTGGATTAGTCCGTAAGATTTTATTGATTGTGCTAACTCTTCCAATGTTTCTTGGTCGAAATCGCTACGTGGTTGAAATGGGTTTACTTCAATCAAATCAATTCTAATATATCCGCTTACATCGGATTTCACACGGGCGGCAGAATGAGGTGAAATAACAGTATATTCGGCATCGCCGAGCAAGGCGCCGAGTCCTTTACCTAATGTACTTTTATTTTTTTCCATATCTACTAAATCGTGAATTAAACAGAATATCCATTATTTTGAAGTATTTCACGAGCTAAATTAAGATGATTCATCGTTCCTCGAGATTGCACATCGTAAAGAACAATCGGTTCTCCGTGGCTAGGGGCTTCACTTAACTTAATATTTCGTGATATAATCGTATCAAAAACAATATTCCTACAATGTTGTCTAACATCTTCGACAACGGCATTCGCCAATTTCAACCGTGAATCATACATTGTCAGTAAAATTCCCTCAATCGTTAAATCGGCGTTCATACTTGACTGTATAAGTCGTATGGTATTGAGTAATTTTCCCAGACCTTCGAGAGCGAAATACTCGCACTGCACGGGAATAATAACGGAGTCGGCAGCTACCAACGAGTTCAGTGTTATTAACCCCAGAGAGGGAGCGCAATCAATAATGATAAACTCGTACAAATGTTTGAGCGGGTGAATAGCTTCTCTCAGTTTGAATTCACGCCGTTCTACGGAAATCATTTCGATTTCCGCACCCACTAAATCGATTTTGGCAGGTAATAGGTCTAAATTTGGCGTATTTGTATTTAAAATTGCTTTCGTAGCCTCACAATTACCAATCATACAGTCGTAGATACTATACTGTATATCATTTTGGTCAACTCCCACACCTGATGTTGCATTTGCTTGTGGATCCGCATCTATCAGCAAGGTTTTATGTTCTAAAACGGCTAAAGATGCCGCTAGATTAACAGATGTGGTCGTTTTTCCTACTCCTCCTTTTTGGTTAACAACTGCAATAATTTTTCCCATTATGAGTTCAAATCTTCAAAATCCAAATCACTTTTATCTTTATCACTTTCCGACTCAAAAAGATAATCTTCAGGGATTTTCCCTGTTTCTATAAATTCCAAGACCCCTTGCAGTGCATTTCTAAACTTATCAAAATCTTCTTTATATAAGAATAATTTATGTTTTTCATAAAAGAAAGTTCCATTATCAGCATTAAATTTTCTTTTGCTTTCAGTGATTGTTAGATACTTCTCATCACTTTTCGTGGTCTTAACATCAAAAAAGTATGTACGTTTTCCCGCTCTTACAGCTCTTGACAAAACTTCATTTTTTTCTAAATTTTCCATCAATACAACTTTTACTTTACAATTTATATTTATTTTAACTTGCAAAAGTATAAAAAAAAACAATTGTTTAGGCTATCTTGCCATATTTTTATCCAATAATTTTAATTCTTAACAAGTATTAACGGATTATGGTTGGGGGGTAGAGAGGGAAGGAGTTTTTCTTTTACAAAACTACTCACCGTGAGCCTATGAACGCCAAGTATTCTGCCAATGGCACTATACGAAACTCTTTTATCTAACAATTCTTTTATCTTTTTTTCTTGTCCGGTGAGTTTAGTTTTAGCTGATTTACTGCCTTTTGGACGCCCCAAAACCACACCTTCGGCTTTCTTACGAGCTAATGCTTCTTTTGTGCGTTGCGAAATTAAATTACGTTCTATTTCAGCAGAAAGTCCAAAAGCAAATGCCAACACCTTACTATTTATATCACTGCCGAGACGATAATTGTCTTTGATTGTCCATACTTGAATATCTCTATTCATACATTCATTCAATATCCCCATTATCATTAGCAAATTTCTACCCAGACGAGAAAGCTCAGAACATATAAGGATATCCCCTTTTTTCATTCGTTTGAGTAGTTTTCCAAGTTTTCGTTCTTGAATATCTTTTGCTCCGGAAATGGTTTCCTCTATCCATTTATCCACCACGAGAACTTGTTTTTCACAAAATTGATTAATTTCAAAACGCTGGTTTTCAACCGTTTGTTTGTCTGTGCTAACACGAATATAACCGTAAATCATAACTAAAAATAATTAATTAAAACAATAACTTGAAGTAACAAAATTAGAATAAATAAAATGGCATCTGTCGAAGTTAATACAGACAATTAAAAACTACATTTTTCGAGTGATTATTTTAGACAACACCAAATTGAAACGGCTTTTTCAAACGGCACAGAAAGTTGGGTAGTTTTATCGCAAATTGAGAGGCAAATAAAGGAGAAAATAGAACGTATCGGTACACCACTTAAAGACTGGGATATTCAGATAAACTACGGAATAAAAACCGGATTTAATGAGGCTTTCATCATTGATGGTAAAAAACGTCAGGAACTAATAGAGCAAGATCCAAAAAGTGCCGAGATAATACGACCGATTTTACGTGGACGGGATATAAAACGTTATTCTTATGAATTCGCAGATTTATATTTAATAACTACTTTCCCAAGTTTAAAAATTGACATTGAGCAATATCCAGCAGTAAAACAACATCTTTTAAGTTTTGGTTATGACAGGTTAAAGCAAACGGGAGAAAAAGGTTCACGCAAAAAAACTAATAACAAATGGTTTGAAACACAGGATAGTATAAATTATTGGGAGGATTTTTATAAACAGAAAATAATATATCCAAATATGACCAAATATATGCCTTTTTATTTAGATAATAAAAACTTTTATACTAATCAAAAATGTTTTATTATTACTGGTAAGAATATAGGATTTTTGACAGCATTTTTAAATTCATCATTATTTAAATATTGTTATATTGATAATTTTCCTAAACTAGGTGAAAAAGGGCGTGAGTTAAGCAAAATATTCTTTGATAAAATTTCTGTTATTCAACCTAATAACGATGTTGAAAAGCAATTTCTGTCTGCTGTTATCAGTATTCAAGAACAATATACGAAAGAGAAAGTTTTGGCGATTGATAAAATGATTTTTGATATTTACAATCTATCACAAAAAGAACGTGAAATAATAGGTTTTATAGAAATAGAATAAAGGAATTTAATATCTTATTATTTCTTTTATTTCTTCTGAAGTAAAACTATAAAGTTTAAAAATCAAAGATTCAATATCATCTGTTGACTCTTCTAGTTGTTTCTGAATATCTGAATTTTCAAATTTTGGTATTGGAAGTTTTTCAAAAAAAACTTTTTTGTATCTATAGCCGTTTTCACCTAAACCACCTCCTGCATAAAAAGTTTTAAAAGCGTATGCTATAGTTTTAGAATTAAACATATTGCATAAATATTCAAGGTGATTTCCAGTTAATATAAATGATGTTGCTTCAGGGAAAAATTCGCCTGCGTTATCCAAGAAAAATTGTGGTTCTCTTACAATTTCTGAATACATTATTTTCTGTTTATAAAAATCCTCGATATAAGCACAATTCCTTAAATTGTATGGAGTATCACCTTTATCTTGCCGCTTTTCAAGCTGTGGAAAATATTTATCCAAATGTTGTTTTACTGCAGGATAATCATCTATGTTAATGGGTTTTATGTCTTTTTCTTTAAGTCCATTATGAGTATTAATTAACCATAAATCGGCAAATTCATAACTGTATCTTTTAATATCTCTGCCACGTAAAATCGGTCTTATAAGTTCGTCTGTTTTTATACGTTCAGCATCTTCCTTACAATTTGCTAATATTTCGTCTTTTTTTTGTCCATTTATTATAAAAGCTTCATTAAATCCTGTCAATACGCCACGATAGATATTAATGTCCCAGTCTTTCAAAGGTGTGCCAATCGCTTCAATTTTTGCTTTTATCCGTTGTTCTATTTCTGATAGCACAACCCAACTCTCACCATTTGTAAAACTCAAAAAATTAGCATTTTGTCTAAAATAATCACTCATTTTTTTTAACTCTTTATCTTTTATAACACAGGCTTTCGTTTTAAAGGTATTATTTTCCTTGGCAAATAATAGGATATTGGTATCGACAGTCGCACTTTCAAAAACTTGTATACCACCGAAATCAACCAATTGTTTTGGGTTAGTTTTTTCAGCAAAAAATTTGCGGGTAGCCTCGCCATATCCTGCACGCATCCATTTATTAGATGTGATATAACACAAATGACCACCTTGGTTTAGCAATTGCCATCCGCGCTCATAAAATAGGCAGTAGATATCACCCGTTCGGGCAAAAGTTTCATAATTGCAATCGTTATACTTTTGAGCTAAGTAGCCACCATTATTTTGCAGTTGAACGTACGGCGGATTCCCAATCACAATATCAAAACCATCTTCCACACCAAACATCCATTCCGGGTCAAAGAAGGGAGATGATGAGTTTTGGTCGTATGGATTCCATTTTGTAAGTTGCTTAACCGCATCTTCAAATCCTTGAGTAGAGCTTTTGTCTCTCTCTTTTTTTATTTCTTCTCGTAATGATATTATCTCTTTGTTTAATTTCTCACGTTTTTCTTTATTTACATCACGTCTAAATAGCGTAGGCTCACAGGCATAGAATAATGATCCTTGTTGATTTATCCACTCTTCCACCCATTTTTCACCTTGAAAATTCAACAATTCTTCTTGCCTTTTTGCTATCCCTTCTTGCCATTGATTGATTTTATCTTCATTTGGTTTATAAGCAGTTTTAAGAATATGAATTAAAATTTCTCCTCGTTTAGCTTCATCATCATCTTTTATTTTTTGCTTTTTATAAGAACTTCGAGCACAAAAATGTTCATGACGAATAGCTAATAAGTCATTTTTTAAGCGGGTTAAATCTTCATCATTTGTCCAGTCATTGTCATCATATTGCCGTATAGCAGGACTTATCAATGTATTTGCAGACACAAATTTTGTTTCTAAGTTTGGCAATGTGTTAATATCGTAATTTGTTTCTGGGCTATCAAAATTCACATTATTTTGCTCACATATTAACGAGATGAAAAAACGAAGTTTGCTAATAAGCATCGCGATCGGTTGAATATCAACGCCAAATATGCAATTCTCAATTATGTGTAGTTTCAACTCATAGCGATTGCAGGAATGACCTTGCAATATCTCTACAATCTCCACCATTCGCAACAAGCACCCCATTGGAAATGCTCCTGAACCACAAGCAGGGTCAAGAATTTTGATTTTTTTTATTGCATTTATAATTTCAGAACTTTGTTCTTGTGATAAATTATTCGGTTTTTGATGAATATCAAAAACTTGTCTTATCAGGTTGACATCTATGTTTGGGCAATGTGCATGTAAGTATTCAATTAAACTCTCATCGACCATGTAATTAACGATTATCCTCGGCGTGTAAAAAGAACCTGTTGCTTTTCGTGCAGATTCCTGTGTTTCGTAATTATAATCTGCTAATAAATTTTCAAAAACCCGTCCTAAAAGTTCAGGATCAAGCGACACTTGTGCATCGTCAGTAGCATTTTCTTCTATGGTAAAATTATATTGTGACAAAAGTTGAAATAAACCTAGATGTTTCTCTTCACTTGAATTATCAATGTTGAAAAATAAAATATTGGGTACAAAAGCACGATATTTATAATTCCCTTTAGAATCCCGCATTTCATTTCGGCTAAATCCATCATAATAAACATCTTCATCTTGTTGTATATCAATACTTTTAAACTTGTCGAGACATTCGAAAAGCCCCCCATTTAAGAAAGGTATTTTATTAAATAATTCAATAATTTCATCTTCTGAAATTTGAAATAAATCAGCATACCGATAAAGAGTTCTTAAGTCTCGCTTCCCTTTTCTATTTGCGAAACGTCTTGGATTCCCCTCCTCATCGATTACTGCACGATTCAATGTAGCAAAAAACAAGTTCTGTAAAATAGCATTATAATAATTCCCATTTTCTTTACTTTCGGAATCAAAATCAACCAAAATTTTTTCTAATTCATTGATATTGAATAAACTGTTTGGAATTAATCCTTTTTGTTTGATAAACCAAACAAAAAGAATTCGAGTTATCATACGAATTATTTTAACATTTATATCTTCCGAATCTTTTGTCAATGAATGACTAGATATATCTGGAAATGTTATACCAGTTTTGGGGTCTATAGCCCATTCGTACCAATTATAAAGTTTTTGATAAAAATCTTTGGATAATGCCTCTACTGAAAAAGCTTCAATAATATCTTTTAGTTCTTTTTTACTCGCTTTTAAGATTTCAAATCTTTCATTTGCTGTTCTGCAAGGATGTTCTGCTCCAAAAAGATATGTGTATCGTTTGGCTTGGGTAGCATGTCTTACGTAATTACCCTGGTTATCAAAATTTTTAGTTTCACTTAAAAAAGAAAATCTCCACTCTTCGTCTTCTGATTTATAGCTTGCAATAAAAGCACCATCATAATACTTCCAAGAATTTTTTAACAAGTTTCTAACCCCCACTCGATTACGAGATAAATTACAACTTGAAGATAAGACTGTTTCATATACAGCTATTTCTTTCCCGCATGTTAATTTTATAACTCCAAGTTTATACGCCTTTTCCGCCAAGGCAGTATCAATTCTATTAATCTGCTCAGGTGTTGTCAATTCTTCATATGTATGAGCAAACACATCACGAATTATTTTTGTATAATTATTTCTTGTATACTTACTCTGAAATAAAGATTTCATATCTAATCATTTTTTAATTAAAAGATTCTGATAGTATTATAATAGGTTCAACAAAATCTTCTTTTTTAACCTCTTCTAAATAGTAAGAGTCATATTTTTCTGCAAGATTTACAACCAGCGACAAACAATTTTCCCTTGTTATTTGTTTTTTTGATAATTTTTTCTCTGCTTTATTTAAATCCATTGCAAGACTTGTAATTGTTCCCCACTCAACCAATTGAGAAAGTCGCTTCAATTTAATTACCTTTTCGGGATCATCAATAAGAGATGTCAATTCCCGTATTAAATTTTTAGCTTTATTCACCTGTTGTCCTGACGCCCGTACAGCAGATGTTTCTTGAAACTCAGATTGACGTGCAGCTTTAAAATTTACTGCTGCTCTATTTACTTGCTCATAATGTTCTTCAATTCTACTCACTGCCTTCTCTTTTTGTTTGGCCTCGAAAAATTCAATTGCCTCAAGGGATGTCAATTCCTTAATTGTTTTCTTATCAACCAGATAAAAATTATTTCTTTTATCTGTTTTTAAAAAAACTAAAGATGATTTATGAAGTTTCACATTGTTCACTTTTCGCCGTTTTCTTCCTGTTCTACTTCTCAAGTTCAATTTTTCAATCCTAATGAACTCTTTGGGATTTTCTTTTTTAAAATTTCTTAATTTTTCCAAGTACTCTAATTCCTTATTGACCTCTTCTTTTTCAATAGATGCTTCAAATAAGTTATCCAAATTAAGATCAATGATTTCATCAGGTGAGTAAATCTGATTATCCCCTCCCAAAGCCGTATGGAATGACTGTATTTTGATAAGTGATGTTTTTATTAAATTGATTTGTAAATTCCCTTCTGCCGAAGGATAAAACACATAATTGTAGATGTTTTTAAATTCCGAACCTATTCGGTTTATACGTCCAATACGTTGCATTAATCGTGTTGAATTCCAAGGGGTATCATAATTAATTATAATGTTACTACGATGCAAGTTCACTCCTTCTGCAAGCACATCAGTCGTAAGAATGATATTAAATTCATCCTTCTGCTCCTTCTTCGGATAGTTTGCATCAAAATTCTCCTCTATTTTTTTAAAATATTCATTTCTGTTTGAAGCAGAAATAGTAAGAACATCATTTCTAATTTTATTTTCTTTAAGTTTTTCTTTAAGATAATTAATTGTATCCGTGGATTCCGAAAAGACAACAAGTTTTTGTCCTGGATTCAACTGTTCGTCAAACAACTCATTGTTTAATAATTCAAGAAACTTATCTAACTTCGGATCATTCGTAACACCTTCCCATTTATCACAAAGATTATTTAACAACTCTTGGTCGGCTTTCAATTGAGGTAGAAAGTTATCTACAAAATCATCAGACTTAAAAACTCTATTTTTAGGATTCTCCAACTGTGCCTCATTTATTGCCTCTTCGATTTCCTCCTCAGTAAATCCTTTCTCGTAAAATTTATTTATATCTAAATCTGGTGCTATAAAAACCTGATCATTCTCAAACATTTGAATCATCCGCTCATTGGCATCTTTAAATCGATTTAACGATTTTTTAAATGCGTCAAAACTACTTTCAAGTCGTTTGACCAAAAGGGTCTTCATGATATATGCTAACGATTTCGATACCAACTCTGCTTTTTCGTAATATTGATCTCTAACTTCAGGTTTTAGCCCAAAAATAGCTTGATATCTGTTATAAGTTAACTCGTCTGTTAAAACATTAACAGTTTCTTGGAAAAGGACAGTCTGATTGTTATCTAACAAATATTCGATTTTCCTTGGTTTTTCCACTTTTGGAAAATCACCTACATCCTTTTTGTAACGTTCAATTTTTTCTATGTCTGTACGTGTACGCCTAATAGTTAAAGGTTTGACTATCTTATTTCTTATATCTTCATATAATTTTTTCACTGCTACAACATTTAACTCAGGCTGAGATTTAAGACGTTTATACTCTGCTGTTTTGGGCGAAAAGAAAGCTGTTAAATTAGAAATCCCATCCAAGTTGTTTGGTCTTCTGGGATCCTGAAACAATAATATTTGATGATATAGGTCTGCAGGAGAATTGTTTAATGGCGTAGCTGAAATTAATATTACTTTCTTTTTAGAGCCTTCAATATTTCCTTTATTAATACGTGGACTTTTACAAATATCTTGCAAATCTTTAAACATCCCTGTTTCATGATTTCTAAATTTATGACTTTCGTCAACCAAAATCAAATCATATTCCTCCGCATTCCAATAATCAAAATTATCAGTATCAAGCACTTTCTTAAGACTTCCGTTGGATACAAATTTTGCATTGGTAATTCCAAACCTGTCAAACGTTGTTTTCCAGTTCTTCTCTACCGCAGGCGGATACACAACAAGAATTTTTGTTCTATCTCTGCCATTTTCAATACTGAAACGCTTAGCTATCATCGTAGCAATAACTGTTTTTCCGAGTCCCACTACATCGGAAAGAAAAAAACCATCGTATCGCAGTAATTTCTTAAAACCTTCATCAACCGCTTCAATCTGATATTCCATTTTTTTAAATCCTTCCGGCATATCATAGAACTTTTCAGTATCATAACTAATTCTATCTCCAAAATACTCAATAAGCATTTTGATGTATAATTCAAATGGAGTAACATCTTTAGCAAGATAAGTGTCAGCTTTCACGTTTTTAATTTCCTGTGGTAAAATCGTACAATCTTTTGCCTCTTCCCATAGTTTATTAAATTCAGATAAAGCAAAACTTACATCCGAATTATCATGAAGCAACACATTAAATTCGTATTGTTTTTGATCTGTTAATCCAAGCCCGCTATCTGTGAAGTTACTTGAGCCAGTAATAACTCCTGCATTTAGAGTATGTTTATTAAAGCTATCAGGATATAAAATATATATTTTTGCATGTATTCTTTTACTTGGATGAGCACGAACTTCAATTTTTCCACTAACAATATCTTCAATAAATTGCAACATCCCCATTTCTATTTCGTGGTTATAATCAGATGTTTCAATGTCATTTTTTACGTCTTGTAAAAAATCCCCTTTGACTTGCTCATTCTTAGGAAAATAAATTATGCCTTTTGCTTGTGCTTCGGCTAAATATTTATCAACGTTTATTCCTACAAGAATTCTTATATTTTTGATATTTTCCAGCAATTTACGCGTTTTAAAATATCCAGAAGCTCTTAAATAACCTACTACAGCATCAAAGCAGTTTATCGACGGATTATTGTCAAATACTCCTTGAAACTTATTGAACAAGGTGTTATTTTGTTCGTTAGTGAAAAATTTAGATTCCATAATTAATTTTTATTCTCCACAAAAGTAGGTAATTTTTCTGGTAATTTTCAAAAAATGTGTGATTTTTAACAAAAAACATTTTTTATCAATGTATATTGTAGAATTCCCTTTTATTTTTTTTAAAAAATGGCATTATAGTATATTTTTCATCACTGTTAGAGAAGAACTAACCGTTTTGAAAAAAACTCATCTTTTACAAACCAAAATCAAAAATAACGATTTAGAATAGACAACACGGAAGAGCGGTAGCTGCTGCCGAAGATGTTTAGGTGTACTAACAGATAGTATAATTGATAAATTTGAATTAGTTCGTTATGAAATTCCGTCTTTGGAAAATGTTGATAATAGGTTTCATAAAACTCGCTTCGGAAGCCTCCAAAGAGCTGGGTCATCGCAATGTCGACTAACGAATGTCCGTAATAGACCGCAGGGTCAATGAGATATGGGGTGCCGTCCGTGGCTATGACGAAGTTTCCTCCC
>Ga0255346_1006424_pt1 | contig 11504 bp, 11 predicted proteins | sample wastewater_treat_FD_194410 | JGI IMG/M metagenome (GOLD analysis project Ga0255346, IMG submission 194410) | Wastewater microbial communities from Lulu Island WWTP, Vancouver, Canada - plant22 | ecosystem: Engineered > WWTP > Wastewater > Unclassified | place: Canada: Vancouver, British Columbia... | reverse complement strand
TAAATTAATATATTCAGTGGTAACCAAAGCAGTTATTAATTTTGAAATAGAGGCTATTGGAACTTTATTTTCTGAATTTTTTTCAAGAAAAACAAAATTGCTCTTTAAATCAGCAACTAAATAGTTAGTAGCAGAAATTACTGGCTTTTTATATTGATAACTAAAAGCATCTTTTTCAAAATCCTTTTCTAAAACTAAAACTGGTATTCCAATTTTTATTTTATTATATAGATCTTTGGCATCTTCGTTCGATAATCTAATACAACCACCAGAATAACTAGAGCCAACGCTGGTGCCATCAGGATAATACGGCCAACCATGAATAAAAAAATTTCCTTCAAACTGCATGCTAAAAGGCATATAAACATTTCCAAAAGTTGAAAAATGATTTATTTCTTTAGCACCAATTTTATAAATTCCAGCGGGTGTTTCCCACCACGAACCTTCTTTTCCTTTAGATAAAATCTTATATTTTTGCTCAACTTTTCCTTTTTCATAAAAGGTTAATTCCATTGAAGTTAAATCTGCTTTTATAAAATCAGCTTTTTGATTTATTAATTCTTCTTCTACTTTTTGAAAATATTCAAAATCTATAACGCTCATCACTGGATTAAAGCTAGTCATTGTAAAATTATCACTAAAACCGGATGTTTGGGGTAAAATTAAATTATAATTATAAACTTCATCTTTAGGATAAAAAATATAAAAACCAATTGCCAAAATAGCTATTAAGGGAATAGCCAAAGCTACTTTTTTATTAGTTATTAAATTTTTAAAAAATAGCTTTAGTTTGATTTGAAGATAAGCAATATCTATAGCTTTTTTATTCCAGCCTTTGTCGATTAAAGCCTTTTCTAAAATATTAAAGGGAATATTGTTATTTAGATTTTTTTCTAAATAATTGTTTAATTCTTTAGTCATTTCGGTTATTTTTCTTTGCCTTTATTTTCCAAACGACTTGCTAAGTTTTTAACTCGCGGAACCTGAAATTTAACATTCTGAGGCTTTAATGTTTTTTTCTTTTCAACTTTATATTTTTTATTATTTCTTTTTGCCATAAATTTGTCTTTTATAGTTTATCATTATTTAATAATTTTTAAAATAGTTAAAGCTATGATAAAATAATAAAACATGTCAAGAAAAAGCATTAGAATTATAATTTTAATCTTATTAGTTTTAATAATTGGCTTTCTAATTTTCTTTTCTTCTAGATCTCCGGTAATTAAAAATCAAGAAAATCTCGATCAAGTTTCTGATTTAGATCAAAATAATTCAACAGATTCTGGAGCAACAAATATTAATCCTTTGGCTTTAAACGAAATTCTAACTAATCCCAATTCAGATTTCGATAATTTAGAGGACTCAACTTCTACTTTTGGAATATTTATAGTTTATCCAAATTCTACTTTAGAAAAAATAGTTGCTGATTTAAAAAAGGAAGGAATTTTAATAAATGATTTTTATCTTTATTGGCAGCTTTTAGCAAAAGGCAGTACCCAAATTCAACCCGGAGGCTATCTAGTTAATAAACCAATGGATCAATTACAATTATCTCAAATTTTAACCTCGCAACCGGATTTTTTATGGGTTACAATTCCTGAAGGTCTTAGAAAAGAAGAAATAGCCTATAAGATAGCTGAAACATTAAATTGGGATGAAAATCAAATTCAACGATTTATAATCTATAACAATAATAATCAAGATTATAAAGAAGGGGTTTATTTTCCAGATACTTATTTGATACCCAAAAATGAAGAGCCAGAAAAAATAGCTCAAAGATTGATTAATAAATTTCAAGAAAAAATTTCTCCTTTTAATAAAGAACTAAAAAATCAAAATATTAGCTGGCTTACAATTTTAAAATTAGCTTCAATTATTCAAAGAGAAGCTAGCTCTGAAACAGAGATGCCTTTAATTTCAGGAATTTTGTGGAATAGACTTAACAGTAATATGAATTTGGAAGTTGATAGCACCTTACAATATATTAAAGGAACTAAAGATAATTGGTGGCCATTAGTTTCTCCCCAAGACAAACAAATTGATTCGCCATATAATACTTTTAAAAATAAGGGCTTACCACCAAGCCCAATTTCTAATCCTGGACTAAAAGCAATTGAAGCAGCTATTTACCCCGAAGCTACTGATTGTCTTTTTTATTTTCATAAAGATAAAACAATTTATTGCTCTATAACTTACAAGGAACATCAACAAAAAATCGAAGAAATTTTACTGGATAAAATTACTGGCGAAATAATCTCCATTTTAGAAAATTCATTAATAATTGATTCAAATGGTAAAATAATCACTATTGAAATTTTTGATGATACTGAAATTACCGATAATCAAAATCAACAGCTAAATTTTAAAGATCTTGAAATAAGCCAAAAATTAGAAGCTTTAGGAGAATTAAATCAAAATATTTTAAAAGCTGATAAATTAATTATTAATAACTAAAATGATTACTAAAGAAATTACCAAAAACGAATTTTGGGCAAAATCGGTTGAAGAAATCTTAAAAATTCTAGAGACCCAGCAAACCGGTTTAACAAATGAAGAAGCCCTGAGGAGAACTAAAATTTTTAAAGAAAATGTTCTATCAACTAAAAAATCCAGAAATGGTTTTTTAATATTTTTAGAACAATTTAAAAATCCTTTGATTGGAATTTTAATTTTAGCTGGAATTGTTACTTTAATAACTAAGGATTACTTAGATGCTGGTTTTATATTTTTAGCAACCTTAATTAATGCCTTTTTGGGATTTTATCAGGAAAACAAAGCTGAAAAATCTTTAGAAAAACTGCAATCATATTTAGAAGAAGAAGTTTTAGCTATTAGAAATGGCGAAGAACAAAAAATCAATATTAAAAATCTTACTATTGGAGATATTATTTATCTTTCAAGCGGTTCAAAAGTTCCTGCTGATTGCCGCTTGATTACTGAAACAGATCTAACGGTTGACGAATCAATTTTAACTGGCGAATCATTACCAGTTGAAAAAAATCTTGAAATTTATTCAAGTGATACTCCTTTATCAGAAAGAAAAAATATGGTCTATAAAGGAACTAGTGTGGTTGAGGGAACAGCTAAAGCTGTAGTAGTAAATATTGGACAAGATACCGAGTTTGGAAAAATCGCTTCTCTACTTATCGAAACCAAACCAGAAGCAACTCCCCTTCAAAAACAAATAAGCAAGCTTTCAATCGGAATAAGTATAGTTATAGCTATTATTGTTGTTTTAATATTTACTATAGGAATTATAAATAATTATCAGCTTTTTGATATGTTTTTAATGAGTGTAGCTATCGGAGTTGGTTCAATACCCGAAGGACTACCAATAGCTATGACTGTTATTTAGCGGTAGGAGTTGAAAGATTGGCAAAGAAAAATGCAATTGTTAAAAAATTAGTAGCTGCTGAAACTTTAGGTTCAGTAACTACTATTTTAACTGATAAAACCGGTACTTTAACTCAAGCTAAAATGCAAATTGTTCATCTTTTGCCGGTTTTTGATAATGATTTAATATTTGATAATGGAAATAATCTTGAAGATTTAAAAAGTTTAACCCAAGAGCAAAAAAATCTTTTAACTTTGGGACTTTTAAATTGCGAAGTAGCTATCTCTCATACCAATGGAACTATTCATTTAGAATATACTGGAAAGCCATTGGAGGTTTCAATGGTTAAAAATGCGCTTAATTGGCAAATTTCATATAAAAATCTGAAAAATTTTTATAAACCAAATATGGTTTTACCTTTTAATTCGCGGGATAAATTTTCTACAATTTTTATTGATCAAAACAAAAAATTAAACGAAATTTTGAACGAACCAACTGGTAATTATCTTAGTTTTTAGGAGCTCCTGAGATACTTCTTTCTTATACTAATATTAATCGTCAAGAATATTTCAAAATTATGCAAATAATAGATGAATTAGCCAACAACGGAGAAAGAGTTTTGGCAGTAGCTTATAAAAACACAGGGAGTAAAGAAATTACTAATAGAAAACAGGTTTTGGAAGAATTAAATAATTTGAAATTTGCAGGCATTATTTCTTTTTCTGATCCCTTAAGAGAAGGAGTTAAACAATCTTTAATTAATACTGAAAAATTAGGAGTAAATACAATAATTGTTACTGGAGATCACAAAGGAACAGCAATAGCTACTGCTAAAAAATTGGGTTGGGAAATTAAAAACGACCAAGTAATTGAAGGAAAAAATCTTAAAAAAATATCTGATAAAGAACTGCCCTATGTAATTAAAAAATATAAGATTTTTGCTAGAGTTTCTCCTGAAGATAAATTAAGAATTGCTAAAAATTTTAAAAAAGCCCAAGAAATAATAGCTATGACTGGCGACGGAATTAATGATGCTCCCTCTTTAAAAGAAGCTGATATTGGAATAGCGGTAGGAGATGCTACTGATGTTACTAAAGAAGTTGCCGATTTAATCTTGCTTGATAATAATTTTAAAACTATTAGCAAAGCTATTAGGGAAGGAAGAAAAATTTTCTTAAATATCAGAAAAATTGTTACTTATTTTTTAACAGATTGTTTTGAAGAGGTAATTTTAATTGGTGGAGCTTTGCTTTTTAAATTACCTTTACCATTGAATGCTTTACAAATTCTATTTATTAATTTCTTTGAGGATAGTTTTCCAGCAATTGGTTTTGCTTTTGAAAATTTAGATAATCCTCAAAAAAAATTAGAGACTAAAAAAATTTTTGATAAAGAAGTAAGAACTATTATTTTTATCAACGGCTTAATTTTAACAATCTTCTTGTTAGGTTTTTATTGGTATATTTTAAATATGGGAATTGACGAACAAATAGCTAAAACGATCATTTTTACTGCAATAGCTATTACTACTTCAGTGTTTTCTCTATCTTTAAGGAGTTTAACTACTAGTATTTTAAAATATAATCCATTTTCAAATAAGCATTTAAATATTGGGGTCTTAATAGCAATTGTAATGACTATTTTAGCAGTTTATTTAAAACCTCTAAATATGCTATTTGGTACTATTCCTTTGCCTTTAAACTGGTTTATTTTAGGGTTTACTATTGCTCCACTTATAGAAATTTTAATTATGGAATCAATAAAATTTTATTTTAGAAAAAAATCAGCTAATTAAGAAGCTAATAATCCCCCATCAATATAAATTGTTGAACCAGTTAAATAACTTGATTCTTCGCTTGCTAAAAATACTGCTAAATTAGCTACCTCTTCTGGTTTACCAAACCTTTTAAGTGGAATAGAATTCAAGAAACTTTGTCTAACTTCTTGGGTTAAACCTTTTGTCATATCGGTTTCAATTGCTCCGGGAGCAATAGCATTGACTGTAATATTGTATTGAGCTAATTCTAAAGCTAGGGTTTCAGTTAAAGCCTTAACTCCCCCTTTAGAAGCCGCATAATGAACGCTTTGCGCTAATCCTTTACCAACTTCCCCAGAAGCAATTGAGGAAATATTAATTATTCTTCCCCAATTATTTTGCTTCATTAAAAGGGCAGCCTTTTGAGCGCATAAAAATTGCCCTTTTAAATTAATATTTAAAACTTTGTCCCATTCTTCTTGAGTTATCTCTAAAAATGGTTTAGAAAGTAAAATTCCGGCATTATTTATTAAAATATCCAATCTTTTATAAACTTCAAAAACTTGATCAAAAATTTGATCTATTTCAATTTTATTTGTTACATCGAGCTTATAAGCCTGAGCTTCTAAACCTAAATCTATTATTTCTTGAGCTGACTTTTGAACTTCTTGAAAATCAATATCAGTTAAAATAACTTTTGCTCCAGCTTTAGCTAAAGCTAAAGAATGAGCCTTACCCATACCTCTAGCCGCTCCAGTAACTAAAGCAACTTTGTTTGTTAAATCAAACATAAATTTTTATAATACCTAATTAATTTATTATATCACGCTAATCAAATAAAATGTCTAGCTAGCTTAATTTCTAATTAAATTCCAATATCTAATGACTAAATCGAAAAAAAATAATTCCGTATGAAAATCCCACGGAAATCCCACGGATTTCCCACGGAAAATAAATTTCAATTTTAAAATACCAAATAAAAAATTATTTTTTAAAAAAATATTAATTTTAAAAAGTGTTTTAAAATTCAAGCAAATTATTTTAAGATTTTGATTTTTGTCTTCTTTTTTGCGCTTCTCTTACTTCTTTTTCATCCATTCCAAAATGATGAGCAATTTCATGCCATACAGTATTTTTAACCAATTCTCTTAAATCTGCTTCATTAAAAGCAGCTAATTCCAATGGGATTTGAAAAATTGTAATTTTATCTGGTAAAACCCAAGAATAATTACTTCTTTTTATTTGGGGGACTCCTTCATATAAGCCGAAAAGCGTTATATCCTTTCTAAGGTTTAATTTTCTTCTTTGAATTTCATTGGGTTCGTTTTCAATTACAATTGAGACATTTTCTAATTTTTTTAAAAACTTCTCAGGAATTGCTTTTATTCCTTCCCGAACAATTTCTTCAAATTTTTCTTTTGATAAGTGATTCATTTAAAATTTTTAATGAATATTACAAATTCTCCTTTTTCTAATTTTTGATCATTAGAAAATTGTTCCAATATTTCCTCTGGAGAACCTTTAATAACTTTCTCATAAATTTTAGAAATTTCGCTCACTAAAATTACATAAATATCTGAAAAATTAGAAGCTAAAAACTCAAGGGTTTTTCTTAAGCGATGAGGCGCTTCATAACCAGCTAACCAAAAATTGTTATCTTTTGAAATTTTAATAAAATTAGTTAATTCTTTTTTCTTTTTTGGCAAAAATCCTACAAATAAAAATTTATCAATCCTCTCACCAGTTAAGGCAATTGCTGAAGTAATGGCGCTTGGTCCGGGAATAGATATAATTTTAACTCCTTTAGTTCTTGCCTTTTCAATTAATTCTGGTCCGGGATCAGAAATCCCGATGGTTCCAGCATCAACTATTAAAGCCGCATCTTGCTTTTCTAATAATTTTAAAATAAATGGAATTTGATGATTTTTATTAGCTTCAGTATAAGAAATTAATCTTTTATTAGTAATTTTAAAATAATTTAAAAGCTTTAAACTATGAGTTGGTCTTTCACAGATTATAATTGGAACCTGTTTTAAAGTTTCTAAAGCTCTAATTCCCAAATCTTTTAAATTTCCTATGGGCGTTGCTACCAAATAAAGATTTTTCATATGTTTAAAAATCGCTGGATTTCTTTTTTATTCTTTAAATATTCTCTTTCTCCTAAAAACATAAACTCCTCAAGTTTATCAAAATCATTGCCCTTTAAAACAGAAACTTTAGGCTTCAAAATTAAAAATTTTTCTTGATATTTTTTATTAAGTTCTTCTAATTTTTCTTCTTTGAATTTATTAAGAGCTAAATTAAAAATTATTCTAGGCATTTCAAAAATATTAATTTTTTCATCTAAATTATTAAAATGGTCATCGGAAACGTCAACTCCAATTACCAAATCAGCACCCATTTCAAAACAAGCATCAATTGGTAAAACATTAAATAATCCCCCATCAATAAACAAATCATCATCTATCTTAATTGGTGAAAAAATAAATGGTAGAGCTCCTGATGCAAACATAGCGCTTGCTAAATCTCCTTTTTTAAACTTAACCTCTTGAGAAGTTTTCAAAGAAACTGCTACTGAAGTAAAAGGTATTTTTAATTCTTCTATTTTTAAGTTATTTAATCTGTTTTTTAAAATTGTTTCAGCTTTATCTAAAGATAAAAGTCCTCCACTGCTAATTGATTTATAAAATTTTTTAGTTTCAAAAAAAGAAGAAATTTTATAAGAATTATAAAGATCAATAACTGAATTAACACTACCAAAAGCAGCATATAACCCCCCAACAATTGCTCCCATACTAGTACCACTAATACAAAAAATAGGAATTTTTTCTTCTTCTATTTTTTTTAAAATTCCTAAATGAGCTAAACCCCTAGCTCCTCCGCCACTTAAAGCCAAACCGATCTTAAGCTTTTTATTCATAAAAACATTATAACAAACTACCCACAAATTCTAAAATATAGACAACATCTCAAAATAAATGTTTAATTTCTAATTACCCCAATAACTAAAACGTAAAAGTTAAAACTAAAAACATAAAACAAAAGATAAATTTAACTTTTAACTTATAATCTATAACTAGAAAGAAAAAACTTTAAATTTTAAATGTTGTTTTAAATTTTTCGTTTTACGCTTTACGTTTAGAAGGTTATTTAATTTCTGAAATTTTTGATTCAAGTTCTTTTAAAGAATTTTCAATATTTCGTAAACTTTCTAACTGCAAACTATAATTTGGTTTTACAAAATTAAAGCTACTTTTTAAATTCTCCAATTCTTTTTGAGTTTTGTCTTTCAAAGCTATGGCATCCAAAATTTCTTTTGGCAAATCAACCGGAATTTTTTCTGGAGCTAAGGTAGTAGTTTGATATTGAATTTTACTTAATTGTTGTTTTTTATTTAAAGATATTTTTTCTTCCAATACTCTATTTAATTCATCAAATTTTTTCTGATTTGCCCCATAAGCTTCTTTAATCCTCATATCAGCCAAAGGATCGTTATTAACTTTTAAAGTAAGCTTTTCATATTCTAAAATATTAGTAGAAACATTAGATAATGTTGAAGAAGCTGATTCTTTAGCATAATTCAAAAGATTAATTGTTTCTAGGGAACTAGAAGAAGTTAGGTTTTCTATTTCTTTTAAAGAGTTATTTAATTCGTTTTCTAAAACAATCAATGATTCTAAAGTATTTTCGTCTTTATTTTTTGCGACAAGGTTATCTAATTCTCTTTCAATATTATTAATCTCATCTTGATATTTTAAAATGGTATTCTTAATATGCTCTAAATTATCAACTTCTTGACTTTCCAAAATTTTAACTTCATTGATTCTATTTTGAGCAAATTTAACTCTTAGATTAAGTTTCGCTGTTTCATCTTTTTGGCTATCAAGTTGGATTTTTTCAGTTGCTAACTTAACAGGATAAAGTAGATTATTGGGTAAAGCACTTTGACTTGCTTTAACAATTCCAAAACCAAAAATAACAAAAACTAACAAAATTGATAGAGCTTTTGAAAAATTAAGAATAATGGTTCTAAAACGTATTGATTTTTGAGCTGTTTTTTCTTCTAATAAAACTTTTTGAGCCAACTCCCCTCTAAATTTTTCTATAAAATCTAAATCAACTTCAGTTTGCTGTAAACTCTGGAGTTTTTTAATCAATTCTTTTTCTTGTTCGTTATAAACTTCTTTCATTTTTTTCATTTTCTAAATTTTCTCTTAGTGTTTTTAACGCTCGGTGAATAGCAACATTAATTGCTCCCCGCGACTTATTTAAAATTTGACAAATTTCATCTATTTCTAATTCATCAATAAACCTCATAATTAATAACTTTTTATATTTTTCATTTAATTTCTCTAAGGCTTTGGAAATTTCTTCGCTATCAATAAAATTATTTAATTTTTGGGAAACATCATTTACTGGATTATCGGTTTCTATTTTCTCTAAATCGCTATCATCTTCTAAATTTGCTTGATATTTATTTGATCTAATATAATCAACTATTAAATTATCTGCTATTTTATATAAAAACGGTTTAATATTTCTTATTTTTTGTCCCTTTTTCAAATATTGCCACGTTCTTAAAAAAACTTCACTAGTTAAATCATTGGTTTCTTCAGTTTGTCTAATTCTTAAATAAATATGTCTTGAAATTCTCGGACTATAAAAAATATAAAGTTCGTTAAAATTGATAGCTTTTGAAAGATCTCTGCTATTAAATTCTTCTTGCTTATTCATAGAGTAATGACGAATGAATGTTATAAAAATTACAAAAAATTAAGATATTAATCAAGTTAAAATTTCAGATATTTTTCCCATTTTTCAAATAAAGCAGTAGTAGCTATAACATCCTTCAAACAATACTTGGCAATTTCTAAAGTCTTTCCTTCTCTAAAATATTGGGCTACTTTGTCTCCAGTTAATTCGCCTTCTTTAGGCGAATCAATACCAAAAGCTCTAGTCCAAAAATGAAGACTTAAATAATCTTTTTTAGCCCCATAAAAAGATAACTGATCAGCCAAATCAATATGCTGCAAATTATATGGCTGACGATCTAAATATCTATTAGTCATCAAATTTTTTGAAGGCCTAATTTCATTCATAGCTGATCTAAGCATTAATACTGGAACATCAAAATTATAACCATTAAAAGTAATGAACTGCTGATAAGGCTTGATAATTTCCCAAAAATTTGAAAGCAATTCTTTTTCGTTTGGAAAAGAAAGATACTCCACGCCATCTTCTTTTAAACTTATTTTTTCTTTATTTTGGAAATAAACCATTCCATTTTTTGTTTCGGGATTAAGCATAGCAATAGCTACAACTTGATTGGTCGGAGCAAAAAAAGACAATTTTTCTTTCTCTTCTTCTAATTCTTCCTCACTTTGAACTTTTCTTCTAAATCTTTTTTCAAGCAAATTTTGAGAAACCTTATCTAAAGAAGAAAATTCTTCTCCAGCTGTTTCGATGTCAAAAACTAATTGATTCATAATTTTTATTAAAATCCAATTTGTTTAAGCCAATATTCGTTTTCCCATTCCCAAAGTTTTTTAGCAGCTAAAAATGCTTCAAAATCTTCTTCAAAATTATCAAGCGATTTTATTTCCCACTCTCCAATTGTTTTTGACCAAACATGGTCACAAGTACCATTGGTTTTATTATTGAAATTTTCTTTAATTGTTTCCCTGCCCCCTTTGGTTCTTTTTTTAGCTCCACATTTTTCGCAAATTTGATTTTGATCTATTCTTAAAATCCAGCGGCCTTGTATTTCTTTTTGAGCTAAATCTTCCCAAGCTGTAGAATCTTTAGCTAAAGCTCCCATATAAGCTGAGGTTTGTAAATTATAATCACGCCAGATTCCAGAAGAAGTTTTAATATCTAAAATTCCAAATGAACCATCGACTTCTCCTAAAATATCAATAGTACCAGCGTAGCGATATTTTGGAGTCCAAATTCTTTTTTCAATAGCTCCTTTAGAAATATCTAATGAATGAACTTTTAAAAAATCATAAAAGGCATCTATTGCTGGTTTGATATCGCTAGTTATTTCAACTGGCTCATTTTTTAAGATTGCTTCGATGGTATTATGAATTTTAGTTCCTTCAGTTGCTGATTTGCCAGTAACCGATAAAGCTGAAGAAAAACTTTCAGCTTCTCCATAAAATTTTAAAAGCGCTGGCTTAGATTTTATAGAAACAATTGAAGTAACTCGCGGATACCATTCACCATTAATAAGATAACCGCAAGAATTCATAAATTCTTCTAAATTGCGATAATACATATTATTTCAAAAATTAATAATTTGGCGGTGGGGCATTTGGCGGAGAAATTTGAGGAACAAAAGAAGAAACTTCTGGGGTAATACTAGTAATATTTGAAGTATTACTGGTATTAAACACTATAATAAAAGCAATGTTT
>Ga0255346_1006423_pt1 | contig 11505 bp, 6 predicted proteins | sample wastewater_treat_FD_194410 | JGI IMG/M metagenome (GOLD analysis project Ga0255346, IMG submission 194410) | Wastewater microbial communities from Lulu Island WWTP, Vancouver, Canada - plant22 | ecosystem: Engineered > WWTP > Wastewater > Unclassified | place: Canada: Vancouver, British Columbia... | reverse complement strand
CATTGCCATTGCTGTCCGTGAACCCCTCCAGTCCTCCCCGCAGTCCGGAAAAGGCGACATACACTTTCTTGCCGCTCAAGGGCTTGCCCGTCGATCTCGAAACAACCTGGACAGTAATCATCTTTTTCTCATTTGTGCTTGATTGGCATTGTCTTGTGGATGCCATCCGAGCTGAGGTACACATCATTTTCATAGATTTGCTCGATCATGTAATCCTCGATGCTGTCAAAGAAGTCCAGGCCAAGCAAATCGATAAAGCTGACTATCGCGCCGGACAATCCCGATTTATAGACCACCAGCCTCACTCTCATCCACTTGTTCCAGGGTATCTGCGTGCCTGTCTGAGCCGAGTTTTTTCCCGCGCCAAGGTAACTGTCGGCATAGTAGATAAACGCGCTGTTGGCTCTGTCTCTGATGTCGATGCCCACGTTCGCGCCAGGCCCGTTTATGACCCAGATGGCGGAACCCTGGATGGTCTGCGGAATGAAGAACATCTCGGTGTTGCCCAGAATGTTAGGGTCAGGCGCAAGGTGTGCCACTTGGTCCTGGTTATCGTCCCTGACGGTTACTTTGGTGGGGCCTTCTGAGCAGGACAAGCTAAGAAGCATGGCCAATGCGGCCAGGACAGTTGAAAATCTTATGGAAGCTTTGTTGAACATAGTTTTACTCCTTTTTCTGGTTTCATTTGTGTCCATCTGAACGCTCGGCTGGACACCGTCTTTTTGTCAATTGACCGTGACTCTGGCACGGTAGAACCTGTTTGGCATAAACAACTAAAGCCAAAACAACAAAAACGCCTTTTTTCATCTTACCCCTATGAATACTATTATACGCACAAAATACTTCTAACTAAATGAGGGGTTGAGACCATTCCAGTTTTCGAACTTCCATTCCAAGCACCCGAAAACAAGCTGCCATTCCCCCATGATTTGTCAATGAGTTTTTTTGTGCCATAATTCCCTTGTGTCTGCATAACCATCTGTCTTTATGCTCATTAACTTGTGGAATAGACAAGGGAGGGTAACCTGATCACGGCCCGGTCATCTTAATGTGTGTTAGGCAGTTATTGAGTATTCCCAGTCCGGTGTTTACCGGCCTGCAGATATTGATCATAAGCAATTTAAGTCCTTGACTTTAAGTAGCCAGTTCAGATAATTGTATTTTGACTGAGATTTCTCTACATTAAGAGGTAAGACTTTGCCTTGGAAATCAGCTTAATCCAAGGTATGGCAATAGATTATGAGGTTAGAGGTAGCAGTGTTTTTTTGCTGTTTGGTAGATTCATTACCATTAGGGGTCTGGGCATCCCAAAACCTTGTGTGTCCATCTAAATCACTTGAGGAGAGTAGGAATTGAGCAATTTCATCACCAATAAAGGCAGCACGCAGCTAAAAACCAGGCTTGCCACACTAATCAAGGCGAGTCAGGAGTTGAAGTTTCTGGTGGGTTTCTTTTATTTCTCCGGCATTAGCGAACTGATTGAGAGTCTGAAGGCAAACCCGGACTTGAATCTTAAGATCTTGGTCGGGCTTAATGTGGACGCACAAAACTACGGTTTGGTGGAATACGCCGAAAAGGCGGGAAAGAAAAGAGTGGAGCGCATTGAAGACTATCATGAGTCTGTACTGAAAGCCCTCAACAACGATGTCTTTGACAATGAGGTGTTTTACCAGCAAGCCAGCTATATCATCGAACAAATAATCAGCGGCAGAATCATCATCCGCAAAACAGCCAGCCCCAACCATGCCAAGCTCTATCTTTTCAAACTCAAAGAGCATCAGATAGTCCGCCCCAATCTCTTCATCACCGGCAGCAGCAACCTCAGTAAAGCGGGCTTAAGCGACCGGCAGGAGTTTAATGTGGAGATCTCGGATTACGGCTTTGAGGAGGCAGAAAAATACTTTGACGGGCTTTGGGACTCCGCCATACCGATTACCGAGACAGATATAGAGAAAACCAGGCTGATCAACAACATCCGTGAAAAAACACTCTTGAAATCCGTCCATCCTTTCGATGCTTACATGTTTGTGGTAAAAACCTGGCTGGATAACTTCTACAAACAAGAATCAGGCCGCTACATCTCACACCTGCTGGAGAATAAAGGCTACAAAGCTTTCAGATACCAGATCGATGCCGTCACCCAGGCGCTGTCCATCATCGAAGAGAACGGGGGAGTCATTCTGGCGGACGTGGTGGGCCTGGGCAAATCCATCATCGCTTCCTTGATTGCCCGAAAGCTGGAAAAACGGGGCATCGTTATCTGTCCACCGGGGCTTATCGGGGACGATAACGCCAATTCCGGATGGAAAAAGTATAAACAAGATTTTGAGCTATACGATTGGGAAGTCCGTTCCGGAGGTGATCTGGATGGCATAATAGACTTTATTGGCAATACCGACAACATTGAAGTGATCATTGTGGACGAAGCTCATCGCTATCGCAACAGCTCGACAGAGACCTACGAAAAGCTGAAGACTATTTGCCGGGGGAGAATTGTGATTCTCCTCACAGCAACTCCGTTTAACAACTCTCCCGCGGATATCCTCTCTTTACTCAGCCTGTTCATCGTTCCCAAGAAATCCAATATCACGCTGAGCGACAACCTGGTCGATCTCTTCCGCTTTTATAACGCCCTGTTCAAAGACCTCGCCTACATTCGCAAGCACTGGCAGTCCAGAGACCCCAATAAAGAAGAGGAAGCAAGAAGAAAATACCAGGCTCTGTTTGGTGAAAAAGAGATCAGGATAAAAAGAGTCATCGCCAGGGCCGCCATGCTTTCCAAGCAGATCAGGGAAGTGATTGAACCTGTCACGATCAGAAGGAACCGGCTCGATTTGATAAATGACCCTGATTACCGGGATGAAGTGAAGAAACTCTCCAAAATTGACAACCCCCAGGAATGGTATTATCAGCTCACGCCTGAGCAGTCATCCTTCTATGACAATGTGATTGAGCAGTATTTCACGGACAATCCCGATAGCGCGGACAGGTTCAGGGGGCCAATTTACAAGCCCTACCGCTACCAGGGTGACGATACCAGTCTCAATAAGCTCAGCCGGCAAGAGCAGGCCGACCGTTTAAGCCAGGATAACCTCTACGATATTCTGCGCCGGCAGATGGTAAAGCGCTTTGAGAGTTCCTTTGGCGCCTTCCGGCAGAGCATCGTCAACATCAGGGATTCCTATGAGAAGATCAAGCTGTTTATCAAAAGCTCCAATGGCAGATATGTGCTCAATCGCAAGCTGATCAACAAGGCGGATGGCGATGATCCAGACCAGATTGACGATTTGCTGCGCCAGTTTGCGGAAGAAAACAAAGATGAGGACAGCAGGAAAAACAGGATCTACGAGGTGGATAAATTCGCCTTCAAAGAGGAGTTCTATGCCGATATAGAATCCGATATCCGCCTCTTTAACAAGATGATTGCCGAGATTGACAGCCTGGCTCTGGTGGAGAACGACCCCAAGCGTTCTGCCCTGCTGGATAATGTGGAGGAGTCCCTGCGTGCCGTTTCCAAAAAAGGCGAACCTGCCCCCAAGCTCGTGATTTTCTCGGAGTATGCCGATACGGTGAAATATCTGGAACCATACCTAAAAGAGCGTTTCAAGGATCGGGTTCTGGTGATTACCGGAAGCATCGGCAAACAGCATCTTGAGGAGATCAACACCAATTTCGATGCCGCCTACCCCAAAGCCAGGCAGAAAGACAGTTACGATCTGCTTCTGGCCACCGACAAGCTTTCCGAAGGCTTCAACCTAAACCGGGCGGCAATGGTGATCAATTATGATATCCCCTGGAATCCGGTGCGGGTCATTCAGCGGGTGGGGCGCATCAACAGGATCAGCAAAAAGGTCTTTGATACCCTCCACATCACCAATTTCTTTCCCACGGAGCAGGGCGCGGACATCGTTAAAAGCAGGGAGATCGCTTCGCATAAGATGTTTATGATCCACCAAACCCTGGGGGAAGACGCCCGCATCTTTGACGCCGAAGAAGAGCCTACGCCTGCCAAACTCTTCTCCAAAGTGCAGGCCAATCCCTACGAACTGGATCAGGAGAGTCTCTACACCCGGCTCAAGAAGCTGATGCGGCAATGGGAACATAAGTATCCCGACAGGGTTAAAGCTCTGGACGAGATGCCCCTCCGCATCAAAACCGCCAAAGCCTATGGCTCGGACGGCCTGGTAATGTTCATCCGCAAGGGAAAACTCTTCAGCGTGAGCCAGGACTTCATGGATGAAAGCAAGCAACTGATACCCCTCCCCATCGAGGAGGCGCTGCTCAGGATAGAGTGCGGCCCGGAAGTTCAGCAGTTGCCTCTCAGCCCGGGTTTCTGGGAGGATTACAAGATGCTGAAAGAGGAAGCTGAAAGATTCACTTTCAAGCAATCCCAACAGAGCAACTCGGTAAAGGCGTTCAATTTCCTTTCTTTCCTCCTGGATCAGGAGATTGGCGAGCTTGTCCCCTGGCGGTCTTTCATTATCATGCTCCGTGAAGACATCAATAACTATGGCACCCTGCCGGAATACACAATGAAAAGCATCTCCGATTGGGATAACGGCGAAGACACCGATTATCAGTTGATAGCGAAAGAATTGGAAAAGCTAAGTGCCGCTTTGGGCAAAAACTACCTGAATAAAGTAAAGGACAGCCTGAAAGCCTATGAACAGCAGGTGATCGTGGCAATCGAGAATCGAGTATGGAACTGAACCAAAACATCGTAACCACCGCCAATTTCTCCCCGGAGAACTGGATTGCTTACTTTGATACGTCTTCCGATAAGTATAGCCAAAATCGTGTTAGGCTGCGGCGGCATATTGATGTCGATTTCCCATCTGTTTATACTCTCGGCGCCCTGGAGTTTGAGGATGGCACAGCCTGCGGCCTTTTTTTGCTCCAGGTTGGCAGGTCTTTGACGGAGCGAAGCTCCAGAAGAAAGCAATTTGACAAAGCGACGGACATAATCAGACAGGAGAGTGTTCAAGCCGGTATTTTTATCTTTCACGATGCTACCCATTCATTCCGGCTGAGCCTGGTTTATCCGGTCTATAAAGGCACCAAGCGAACCTTTAGCAACTATCGCAGGCATTCATTCTATGTGAGCGGCGATCTGTCCAACAAGACCTATCTGCTACAGCTAAGCAAGCATAAACTGAACAGCATGGGCGATCTCAAAGATATCTTTTCTGTGGAAAAGGTGTCGGCTCTCTTCTATGAGGAGTTTGAAAGGGAGTATGCCCGTCTAAAAACTGGGATCAAGAATACTTTTAATAAAGATATAACTGATTCTCTGCGAGCCGATTTCGCCCTGCTTTTCGTGATCAGGATCATCTTTTTGGGCTTCGTCCAAAAGAAGGGATGGCTGGGTAAGAACGCGGGTTTTATCCGGGATTACCTTGCTTCCTATGATAAGAAAACACACAAACAGGGCATCTATCAGGATTTGCTCACCCCCCTCTTTTTTAACGCCCTGAATTCTGCCCCTTCCAGTAAAAACAAACACGGCTTTCCAAGTATCCCAGAGCCGTTCAAGTCTCATCTTGTCTCCGCCCCATATCTCAATGGCGGTCTTTTTCGCCGGCACGAGGACTACGATACGGCAGCGCTGTATATTACGGACAAAGCAGTTTCCGACTTTGTTACGTTCCTCTTCAGCTTCAACTTTACCCTGGAAGAAAACACCCTCTATGATGAAGAATTGGAGCTTAATCCGGAATTTCTGGGCATCATCTTTGAAAAGCTGGTCAACAAAGAGCATGGCGCCATCTACACTCCCCGCCTGGAGGTGGACTTCATGTGCCGCCTCTCTCTGGTGAAATACTTGCAGCAAAACTGCCTGGCATCGATCAGCCTGGAAAACCTCTACAAGCTCTTCTTCCCGGAATACGGCAGTGAGGACGACCAAACTCCGGGTGAATTTACAAACGCCGAGGCGCAGGACTTGCTGGACAAGCTGGAAACGGTTACCGTCTGCGATCCCGCCATCGGTTCCGGCGCTTTTGCGGTGGGCATGCTCAATGTGATCGATGAGATCGAGTGTTCCATCCACCGGCATTTCCTGCCGGACAAAACTGACAGCAGCCCCTATGAACGCAAGAAACGCATTATCTTTCGCTCTCTTTATGGCGTGGAAGTGAAGCAGTGGGCGGTGTGGATAACCCAGCTCCGGCTGTGGATCACCCTCTTGATTGAAGCTGATGACAGCCTCCAAAGCAGCGATGAGCCCCTCTTGCCTTCCTTTGATTTCAAGATCAGGCAGGGGGATTCTCTGATCCAGATGCTTGGCAGCACACTCTTTCCTGTATCCGGCGAAGGCGTTATCGGGCCGGACACCAAACGCAGGATTGACGATCTGATGAAGCTGAAAAAAGACTACTTCTTCAACCGGTGTCCCCAAAAACTGCACGAAATTGAACTCAAGCACAAAGCGCTTTACACAAGTATCCTCGACAGTAAAAAGAAAGATTTGCTCAAAAAGCTATCCAAGCTGAGGGATGTGGCCACACCTGAAGTGCAGGATGACATTTTTGGAACCGATATTCAAGCCGAGATCGAATTTGAGTCCGGTCGGCAGAAGCGCCAGATCAAAGAGTTGGAACTACAGATTTGGAAGGTGGATCAGGAAATCAGCCAGATAAACACTAAGAATCTGCCCTTTGTATGGAGAATTGACTTCCCGGAGATATTCATCGAAAAGGGCGGTTTTGACATTGTAATTGGCAATCCGCCATATTTACAAAGTGGCAATATAAGTGACCCCCTGGGAAAGATCAGTAAGGATAAGTATAAAGAACTTTTACGAAAAATGGCAGAGCTAGACTTCCCAAACGATATAAGCGAAAAAAGCATTGATGGTAGAAGTGACCTATATACTTTTTTCTATGTAAGAGGATTAAAGTTACTAAATCCACGAGGATATCTAACATATATCTGCTCGAATTCTTGGCTTGATGTAGAGTTTGGGTATTGGTTGCAGAGGTTAGTAATTGGGAAATGTATCCTACATTATTTAATAAACAATCAGGCCCAACGATCGTTCAAGAGAGCTGATGTTAATACGATTATTAGCATAATGGGACCATCTAACAGCAAGGGGAAGAGTTCACACAAAAATAAGTTTATAACGTTCAAACTCCCATTTGAGGAATGTATTTATACAGAAAATCTCCTTCTAATGAGTGAAGCGGAAAAACTCATTGATTACTCTGATGTCAGGATTAATCCTGTAACTTTGGAGGAAATTGCATTAAATGAGTTAGAGTTGATTGGCAATGAAGAAGATCCATTAATTAGCAGTAGCTTTTGTGGGACAAAACTTGGAAGTTTGTATTTAATTGCACCAAAAGTGTATTGGGATGTCTTCATCGAAAAGAAAAAATACTTACAGCCTCTTAAATCGTTCTTTGATTATAAACGCGGATTGACTACGAATTGTGTTAAATTCTTCTTTGTTGATAAGGATAAGTCTGACTTTATGATAGAAGATCAGTACTTAACGCCAATAATCACATCAAGTCAAAGAATCAAACGACTGCAATTCGATAATGACAAATATCTCTTCTCCTGCAATAAAAGCAAAACCAGCCTTAAGGGAACAAATGCCTTAAAATATATAGAGAACTGGGAAAAACAAGCTAAATTAGCTAAATTCGACAGCAAATGGTACTCAGTAGAACATGAAAAAGCATCGTTCCTGCTATTTAGGTTTTGGGATAAACGGTTTTTCACCCCAGCACCTACTGCCGATATGATCGCTAGCGATAATTTCTTCATCGGATATAATCTAAAATATGACAAAGAAGCAATTCTAGCCATCATGAATAGCACTTTCTACTTCTGGCAGATAGAGATTATGGGCAGAAAAAATCAAGGGCAAGGTATTCTTAATACCTATGGGCCTGACTATGAGTACGTTCGATTACCTGATTTGGCATTGTTTGATATTGATAAGCTTAAGCAAGCTTATAGAACTCTATGCTTGAGAGATATTTACGATTATAGGAATGAAGTAATGCAACCAGATAAACAGCATCTTGATAGAATTGTTTTTGATGCACTAGGTTTAACAGAAAGTGAAAGACAAGAAATCATAAGATCGTTTCTCTCTTTGGTTGGTTTACGGATTTCAAAAGCATCAAGCCTAAAGACTAAAAACCAAAATAGATAGTTAGAGATATTATACCTTAGGAAAAACCCATACCAGTCTCTAGTAAAATCTACTTTGCATGGGGATAAAATGAACATACTAAAAAGAAACATGACATGAGATTTAGAACGTGGGTGAGTGTTGAGTCATATCCAACGCCCAATCAGGACTCGATTGAAAACAACAAACTAAACCTATCAATAGATGGATTTGTTATTCCTTTCTACGAGAAGTTGGTCGAATTGATTAAAGAAAAACTATAGGGGATTCTTAATGTGCTTAGAACACATAACATATTGCACGACATCAGGAAACTCAGGGGTAGAAGATCAGGTTTATTCAATTTTAGCGAGCTATGGAGTATTGTAAAATAGTTTTGTGTTGCACCAAATGCCGTTTCGTGCAACACAAACCGATTAATGTGTATTTCATGCAACACAACGTATGTATCTTCAAGAAAGACAAAATGATAACAAATAGAGGGAATCTATGATCAGCGGAGTTGTATTATATTATTGGAGCTTGAAAGTATAATATGGGGTTCCTTAGTTTAGTTTTCTAATCCCAAAATGAAATATGAGAAAAGCGTATTACCTCTATGGATCTTTGCCGACTCGTTGAGTACCCAGGCTTGCCTGGGATGACGCGGTTTTTGGAGTATTGAAAGAAATGTAGTTGCTAAAAAGGGGGTTATTCATAAGAGTGGCATATAGTTAACTACTAACTTTTATTTTAGTTTAGCTTGGTTTGCTTCCGGGCTGGCTGAAAAGCCTTCTTGCTTTACCAAAGTAATCCGTAAATCAGTCAAATCCGTCAATCCGTATAAGATTGGCATGCCAGGCATCATACGGATGAAACGGATTACACGGATTAACGGATAAATCGTTTTGCCAAGTGTTCATGGCACCTTTATACCTTCCCATGGACATTCCCAAAAGACTGGATCCCGGGTCAAGCGGTTCACGGGGATAATTTAAGGGCTGCCGAAGTCTGTTCGGCAGAGGCAACGGAGTTGCCTGTTTGAAAGAGACCTCCGGTCTCTGTGGCAAACGGACTTTGCCACCCCCGGGACTGGATCCCGGGTCAAATCATCCCACCAAACCGCTACGCGCTTTGGCGAGCACTGGTGTAGTATAAAAGACTGGATCCCGGCTCGCAGGCCGGGATGACACAATGTATAGCTTGGTGGACTTTCTACGGGCTCCTTTCCACCATTTTACCTTCAAATATCCTGCTGATCCTGTCGATCCTGTCATCCGCGTTCTATAATCATTTCCACCTTTTCACCATCATTCACAAATAAAGCAAACAATATAGTATTACATTCACCAAAAACAACAGCAATAATCCGCATAATCCTTCATACCGCCCTCCCTTGCTGCTACAGCGTTTGGTGCCATCATCCTTAGGTCATCCTTATAAATTATAAGGTTGACCTAAGGAAAATATAGACTTATCTCACCCTCTCAAACGAGGGCAAAGACTGTTTCAGTTGTGAACATTAAATGTCAAAGGCAACTGGCTGGCCTTGGCACTATTTCCCTAACTGGTTTTACAGCATTGGGTTGGCTGGATTTTGCCGTGAATGAACACTGGTGGGAAAAATCTCAAAAGACTGGATCCAGGGTCAAATGGTTCTCGCAGATATACGCGGATAAAAGTCGCAGATGAGCGCGGTAGTTATGGGGCGCGGTTGTTTTGGGGTCTGTGCTTGTTTTTAGGCTGGACGCTTGTCCTAATTCTGTTCTTTTAATTCGTGTTAATTTGTGTAATTTGTGGATGATTATTCAAAAAGACTGGATCCCGGGTCAAGTCACCCCACAAAACCGCTACGCGCTTCGGCTGGGACCCCGACAGCCCGGGATGACACATCTTTGGGATCTGTTGGGGACTTGTTTCGGAGCTGTATGTTTTCATACTTTTACGCTCGTTTAATCCGTATAATTTGTGTAATTTGTGGATGTTTCTTTCAAAAGACTGGATCCCGGGTCAAATGGTTCACGCAGATATACGCGGATAAAAGTCGCAGATGAGCGCGGTAGTTATGGGGCGCGGTTTGTTTTGGGGTCTGGTGCATGTTTTTGGGCTTTAAAAGACTGGATCCCGGGTCAAGCCCGGGATGACACAGCTTTGGAATCTGTTGGGGACTTGTTTCGGAGCTGTGTGTTTTCATACTTTTACGCTCGTTTAATCCGTATAATTTGTGTAATTTGTGGATGTTTCTTTCAAAAGACTGGATCCCGGCTCAAGCGGTTCACGCAGATATACGCGGATAAAAGTCTCAGATTGCTGCAGATTGGTATAATGGGGGTTCAGGATTTGCCGCTTGATTTTCGAGCTGCACCCTTGTCCTTGTCTTGTCGTGAGTATTAGCTTGTAGCGAATTGCGCTTATCCATATAGAGAGTAATGTGAGGCTCATCAGAAAAATAATATTCTATTATACAAATGAGTCTGTGGGGGGTATTCTGCCGATCGGAATAAATAATTATCTATCCATATCTGTTTGATAAATAGCATAGTTAAGAATTACAGGGCAGGTTGATGCCGAGGGTTAGGGCAAGATTTTCATTGACAAGTATAACACAATATTATTGTATCCACAAAAAGGAGATATTTATGAATATAGACTTTAAACTTGATAAGTTAAGTGTGATCGGAAGAGCCGCGGAGGCATACGCCACCGGGGAATTATCCGAGGTAAAAGAAAGAGCGGAGCGTTTGTATCTTGGCAAGCGCTATCCCTTCGTGATCAGCCCGGACTATCCTTATCCCCTTCACCTGTTCAGCCCCCGTCTTTCCGCGATGCTTGAGGGTGTTACCAATTATCCGGATGCTGAGGAAACATGGGAACTAATCACTGCCAGGGAGAACATCATCAAGATGACAGCGGTAACTGAAATAAAAAGGACTGCGGCGGAGATACTGGGCCCCCTGTTTGAGGAAAAGTATCCTCAAAGTGATGGGATCATAGCCCGCAAGCAGATGATAGGCTATATGATCAAGATTGTAATGGAGTGTTTCGGTTATATAACCTCCCAGGGCAGGATGCAAATCGACACAAGCGGAGGGAGCGGCAATCCTAACCGCAGAACTAACTTCTTTAAATCGGCAACCCGCTATGCTAAAATGACGCCAGGCGAGCGGGATGCCTTGCTTGGGCAAATCGAAAGCGCGGACGTGAAAAGGCATTTTCTGGCGATCACCGATCTGGTCATCAAGGGGCAGACCGGGTATCAGAGAGTGTATAACATTGATGGCTTAACGAATTGGGACACATTATAGGGAGATGAAAAATGAAGATCGAGGGTATTGAACCGGTGGAAATCCTGCACAAGCTGCTTGAATTGAAAGCGCCGG
>Ga0255346_1006416_pt1 | contig 11515 bp, 8 predicted proteins | sample wastewater_treat_FD_194410 | JGI IMG/M metagenome (GOLD analysis project Ga0255346, IMG submission 194410) | Wastewater microbial communities from Lulu Island WWTP, Vancouver, Canada - plant22 | ecosystem: Engineered > WWTP > Wastewater > Unclassified | place: Canada: Vancouver, British Columbia... | reverse complement strand
CCTGTTAGTCCCAGCGTTGTTTGGCGTTGGTAAAGTCTTTGCGGCAAACCCAAGTTTTACAATAGGAGAAGTTGTTACCGATAAAACCGTGACTATTCTCATCAAAGACGCGCCTAAAAATCGTGAGTTCATCGTGCGCATGGGCGAATACGACACCAAAGCGATTAATGGCATTGAAGCTGGTCGTTTTCAGACTGGTGAAGGTGGCAATTTGCAAGCCACAATTGATATCCCCGCCGCTTTCGCAGGGCGCGCCCAAATAGCCATCCGCATGGATAGCGTCACTGGTGGCTGGTACTATTACAACTGGTTTTGGAACAAAAAAGAAGGTGGCACCTGGCCACCCCCATCAACCACACCCGAACCAACACCATCATCACCTGTCACGACTCCCCAGCCAACTAAAACACCGCCAAAAATTGTTCCCACGATAACAATCATATCAGCGGTCGAAAGCCAAAGTGTGACCATCGCCATTACAAATTTCCCCAAAAATGCTGAAATGCGCGCTTTTATGGGCGAGATGTATACCGAAGGCAAAGATGGCATTCCCGTTGGCGATTTTACAACCACCGACGCGGCAGGAACCGAAGTTACTCTAAATATCCCCGAAGCCCTGGCAAACGACGAACGTGTTGCTATCCGTGTTGAAAGCGTACGTGGCGGCTGGTATTCCTATAACTGGTTCTGGAACAAACAAGGCGGTCGTGTCGTCACCCCACCAAGTTCAGGAACTGTCACGCCTGCGCCAACCCAACCTGGCGACACAAGTAAATATCCCGCGCTCAGTATTATAAGCGTCGATTCAGGCAAAACTGTCACCATAAAAGCGGATAACCTGCCTCAAAATACAGAATTTACTGTCTTGCTTGGCAAAATGTGGACCCGTGGCGTTAATGGCATTCCTTCAGCCACTTTCAATTCTGGAACACAAACGAGTGCAGAATTAACCGTTGATATCCCCGCCAGTCTTGCTAATGAAAGTTTGATTTCTATCCGCATTCAAGGAACCAATGGCTGTTATGCCTATAACTGGTTCAAAAACAAATAAACCCATACGATTCTCATTTTCGTATCCGAAAGCCGGCTAAGCACCGGCTTTTCACTTTCCTGTTTACATTTACAAGTTATCAATAATAAACCGTCGTTATGGTATCATTTTAAGGATGGAGATAAACAATAAAATCACGATTATAGAAGGCCCCACGCCCGAGTTTGAGCCCGTCAACCAGGAGCGTGGTTATGGCACACCCCACCCTTGGGCACTGGGTGTGCTTGAAGGCCCCAACTTTTACAATACCGCCTTCACAGCCTTGCGTACTTTTAACAGCCAGCTCTTGCTGGAACGTTGCGAAACTGCCTGGGCAGCCGACCTGCCCATGTATCTCGTCTATCGCGACCCTATCGGCTTGCAGGTTGAAACACAAATCCTTGCCGCTCGCGCCATTCAAGTCGAAGAAGGTGAACTAATTTTGCTATGGGTACGCAATGGGATCGACGAAAAGAAGTCAGACATCCCTGCCACCCCACCCAGACATGGGAATGAAGAAGAATAAACAAGCTTAAGCAAAAACACCCAAACGGGTGTTTTTCTTTTATACCCCAGGAGGGAATCGAACCCCCAATCCAGGCGTTAGGAGTGCCTTGCTCTATCCATTGAGCCACTGGGGCAAGTTGCTGAAGTATATCACTTTAGGGAAGATAATCCCAAGGGTTCACTTGCGTTCCGCCGTAGCGAATTTCAAAATGCAAGTGGGGTCCTGTAGAATTCCCTGTTGAGCCAGCTGTTCCAATCACCGCGCCTTGAAGCACATTATCGCCACATCTCACATAAATATTCTCAAGATGTTCATAAAGTGTCTGAAAACCATTGCCATGGTCAATAACCACAAAATTTCCATAACCACCATCAAGCCAGCCGGCATAAACCACAATACCACTATCGGATGCGAAAAGTTGAGAGCCAAGACCAGCGCCGATATCAATTGCCCGATGACCAGGCCCATAATTATTACCTGAAATATATCGAACAGCGGATGGCCAAATAAAAAAACCCGTACCAATGTACCCGTGTCCGATAATTCTACAAGCACCTGGCCCGGAAAAACCGCTGCGCCGGTTTCCTTCATCATCAACCACAACTGCAGCATGGCTGACTTCCGTAAGCATACGATTCCCACCCGGTACCATCACAATTGTTCCAGGCTTAATTTCTGGCTTGCTTAAATCAAGGTTATTCCCGATAAACAGAAGAATATCGTCAACATTCGCGCCATATTTTGACGCGACAGATTCAATCGTATCGCGACTGGTCCATTTATGTAAAATACCGTCTGTCGGTGGAATCGTTAGCACTTGACCGGGTTTGAGATTATCCGATTTATCCTGCAAAATTTTGAAGTTGGCATAAAGGATGGATTCCACACTCACGCCATATCGTTCAGATATACCCCATACTGAATCACCACTGGAAACAGTGTATTCGATGGGTTCCGTGCGATATTCTGTATTCAGATCTGTTTCTGTAAGCGGTTTTCTAAAAAAGCCAGCGTCCAATGCCTGTGGTTCAAAAGGTGGCATGGCGGCCACGATTTCTTCATGAACTTCCGGAGTTTCGTAAGATCTTACCGCTTGATACTTTTGCATGGATTGTGCGACACCAATCTGCCAAAACGCGAAGATAACAATCCCCGCGCAAAGCACAATCGCCACCAGCCAGGCAATAAATCCTGCCAGGTGTGGATTAACAGCTTTCTTTCTCTCTTGTGGAGTTTCTTCGTATTTTTCAGTCATACCCTGATTATACTAGATTACATATCAGTCAATGTTTCCAGGAATTCAGCGTTCGTTTTGGTCTTTTCCATTCTTTGCAAAATGGCTTCAGTTGCTACGGCAGTATCCATACCTGCCCCTTGTGGCGGGTTGGCTACCATTTGCAGATACATACGCCGCATAAGCCATACACGTTGCAAGGTTTCCGGGTCAAGCAAAAGTTCTTCGCGGCGGGTTGATGATTTCTCAATATCAATAGCGGGGAAGATGCGTCTTTCCTGCAATCGCCTTGAAAGATGCATTTCCATATTACCTGTACCTTTGAATTCCTCATAAACGACGTCATCCAGGCGCGAACCAGTATCAACCATTGCCGTAGCAATAATTGTCAGGCTGCCACCTTCTTCAAGATTACGTGCCGCTCCATAAAGGCGTTTTGGCGGGTAAAGCGCAGAAGGATCCATACCACCTGAAAGCGTGCGGCCACTTGGGGTAACAACCATATTGTAGGCGCGCGCCAGGCGTGTGAGAGAATCCATCAAAATAACCACATCGTAGCCAATTTCCACCAAGCGTTTTGCTCGGTCAAGCGAAACTTCTGCCATACGCACATGCGAAGAAGTATGTTCATCAAATGTACTGGCAATCACTTCCGCCTCAACCGATCGGTCCATATCGGTAACTTCTTCCGGACGTTCACCAATCAAGGACATAATCTGGCGCACTTCTGGGTGATTGACAGCGATCGCGTTAGCAATTTCTTTCAGAATACTGGTTTTACCCGCTTTGGGTGGCGAAACAATCATCGCGCGTTGCCCGCCACCGATCGGTGCAACAAGGTTGATCATTCTTGTGGCAAGGTTGCTGGATGAATATTCTAGGTTAAGCAATTTGTTTGGGAAAATAGGAGTGAGATTTTCAAATCGTGGTCGTCGTCGGGCTTCATCAGGTGTTAAACCATTGACCGATTCTACTTTCAGTAAACCATGGTGTCGGTCAGATTCTCTTGGCGGACGCACTCTGCCTATCACCAAATCGCCAGGACGTAAGTCGTAACGACGCAACTGGGCCTGCGAAACATACACATCATCCGCGCCGATACGGTAATTCGTCCGCAAAAAGCCGATACCTTCATTCATAATCTCCAGCACACCACCACGGACTTCAACGCCTTCTTCTTCGCCCATTCTTCGCGCGATTTGGAAGATCAGCCCTTCACGTTTCAAGCGATTAACACCTTCCACGTTCAAGTCTGTAGCCACTTTGCGCAACTGTTTGACTGGCATCTTTTCTAAATCAAAAACATCCATTTTTTTACCTTTCGTTGAAACCTTCCCCTTGACACTTTCCATCAAGCGTCGCGATACAACATGTTTCAGTTATTAATGTAAAACCATTTGTAATAAGGGGAACAGCCTATCGGCTGATTTGTAAACAATAATTCTTTATCGTGATTTCACTAAAATTATAACATCATCTAAAATCTGTGCAAGTTTTTTTGCAAGCGTTCAAATCAGGCTGGTTTTCAATTATTAAACCGATGATTTACACATTTTGCGTCAATACTAAGCGCTAACAAAATCATCAGCCACAATCCGATTATAATTGAACCATGCGCACGAAAAGGTCTCTGATTCAATGGATAGCGGCTGGTATGATACTCATCGCCTGTTTTTTGGCGATTTCTCAACTCACCCGCTACTCTCGGGTCCGCGCTAACTTTCCAACCGGACTAAAAATTGCCAGCATTCCTGTTGGTGGTTTAAATTACGAACTGGCTTCAGACCGCCTGGTAAAGGTATACATGTCGCCCATTGAACTGACTTATGGCGACCAACGCATTCAAGTGCGTCCTGCAACCTTGGGCTACGAGCTAAAACTGCAAAATATGCTGGCTGTAGCAGATAAACAACGCACCAGTGAATCTTTTTGGTCAGGTTTTTGGAAATACCTTTGGAACCAACCCATAACATCTCACGATGTCGCCCTACAGGCAGAAGTGGACGAAAACCGCGTGCGTGCCTATTTGGAAACTGAAATTGCCTCCCGCTACGACGAATTTGCAGAACCGCCCATGCCTGTTCCTGGTGAAAGTTACTTTTCGCCCGGTAAAAAAGGCACCGCGATTAACTATAGCACGTCTATTGAGCGCATCATTCAGGCCCTGAATTCAGCGAACAATCGCAGCGTTAGACTTGACGTCGTTGAAAGCCAGGCAGCAAAACCCGGATTTGAACTTCTCGATTACATGCTGCGCGACATCATCAAGCAGTCCGCTTTTGATGGCTGGGTTGAACTGTACATGAAAGATTTGCAATCTGGTCAGGTTTTGCACTTCAACTACACCAAGGTTGGCGAAGAAGAATTGCCCATCAACATTGCATATTCGGCATGGAGCACCATCAAAATCCCGGCTTTGCTAAGCGCGTTCAAATATCTTGAAGAACCTTACGACCCTGCTATTCTCACCAAAATCGAAGAAATGGTCGAACAAAGCGACAACGAATCAACCGATTACGTCGGAGAGAATGTCATCGAACGCAACTTAGGCCCCTTGCGTGTCAGCGAAGATATGCAAACCCTGGGTCTTGAAAACACTTTTTGGGCTGGCTATTTCGCCCTAGGTTCGCCCTTGTTACAGGATTTCAAAACGCCGGCAAATCAAGATACCAGTTACGACACCGACCCAGACCGTTACGCCCAAACCACGCCCTTGGATTTAGGTTTGCTTTTGGAAGAAATTTACTACTGCGCCCGGGATTATGGCGGTGCCATTCCCCTGGCTTTTGAAGGGGAAATAACCCACTACGAATGTCAGCTTATGGTCGAATATATGGCTAAGAACCGCATTGCCGTCTTTTTGCAAGGTGGCGTTCCACCGGAAACACAGGTTGCCCATAAACACGGCTGGGCGGTTGAACATAAAGATGGCTATATGCACACCATGGGCGATGCCGGTATATTCTATACACCCGGCGGGGACTATATTGTCTCAATATTTATCTTCCACCCCGTTCAGGCGATTTTCGACGTCGTCAATCCTATGGTAAGCAAACTATCCGGTGCTGTTTACAATTATTTTAATCTTGAATAAGCCTAAATTTCATGTATAATTATGCAACTTGCCCGCGTAGCTCAATGGATAGAGTACCTGACTTCGAATCAGATGGTTGGGGGTTCGAGTCCCTCCGCGGGTATTTTTTATGTTTTTTACTCGTTGTAACACATCAGAAAAAACGCTTTGCAAAGTCATCTCCTTACACTGAGTATCTTACATGCAAACTATCAACTGTATTTTCTAGCTTGATTTAGTTAAAAAACATATATCACATCCATAAAAACCATCAGTTTATTATAAAGATAAATTACATTACTCGAATCGATAAAAATATATTAGAATATATGTAAATGAAATAGCAATCCAGATATGGTGATGTAAAAAATGAACAATTATGACTTTATCGCTTTTGATGTTGAAACAGCCAACAATGACAATACCAGTATGTGCCAAATTGCTTTCGTGTTCGTGAAAGATAGAAAGATTGTTGACATTTGGAGTTCGCTTATAAATCCCCCAACAGATGATTTTGCTCCAATAAATGTTACAAAGCACGGTCTTACAAAAGCACATGTCAAAAATAGCCCTACATTTGCCAAAGTTGCACCTGTAATATTGCCTCGTTTAGTTAATCAATCTTTGGTTCATTATGGCGGTAAAGACCATAAAGTATTAACTGAAACTGCTAAATTTTATGGAATTGATTTGCCAAAACTCACTTTCAAAGATGCGCTCACTTATGCGCGAAGAAAATTTGAAAAAAATCCATTTGATAATTATAAATTGATTACATTATGTAACCATTACGGCATCCATACTGAGCACCACCATAACGCTCATTATGATGCGATTATGTTAGCTAACTTATTGCTTGCCATTGATAAAGATAGTGAAAAGACCATCGCCACCTGGACTTATAAAAGAAAACCGCGAAAAGGACATCCGAACTGGCAAAGTGTATCAAAAGACGCAATAAATGAAGGTATTTTTACAAATTGTTCTTTTGTTCTTACTGGCAACTTCAAAACCAGTAAAGATACTTATGCTTCAGCAATCGCTAAAAATGGTGGCAATGTTCGCGATAATGTAACCATGCGCGAAACAACCCATCTTGTTGTCGGTGAACGTGATGAGCAATACGGAAATACAAAATCAGGCAAACAGAAACGCGCAGAAGAAATAAACGCTAAAGGTGGTTCTATCACTATTTGGACTGAAAACGACCTTTTATTAATATTCAAGAATAACAACATACAAATTGATTAATATGCACAGAAAAACCAACCAGTCATTAACCACATGAAGCAAAATAAAACAGAAAGGAAAATCACACTTTCATAGAGTAAATGTACCAAATACCCGCGGAATAGTGAAACCTGACTTCGAATCAGATGGTTGGGGGTTCGAGTCCCTCCGCGGGTATTTTTTATGTTTTTTACTCGTTGGAGAACGTAAAGCATGGGTTAAACACAATGTTCATAGCCCATACTGAGCATCTGACGCTGAATCTAAAACTGTTTCTTTGTAGTTAAAAACAATGATTTCAAGCACGCAATCATTAAGACAAATTATGAATTCTTTTAATTTCTCTTGGCATAAAAAGTGCATGATATTTACTGAAACAAGTACAGAAAAACGAATGACCTTTCTATAACAGAAACACTAATTAAGATATAACCAGGAGTTTTCATGGCAAAAAAGCCAGCCACAAGCAAAGCGAAATCAAAATCAACCACCAGGGCAAAATCAAGTTCTAAAAAAAGAACCAGCAACAAAAAACCCTTTCTGGACTTTCAATTTGACTTTTCAAAAGAAAAAGTCATTGAAGTCAGCGGTATTGTTCTACTGGTATTCGGCATCATCAGTTTGATCATGACCTTTTTTGCCAAGCAAGGCAGTTTCTTCGCCAAATGGCCCGATTTTTTACTCAAACAAACCGGCATCTTCTCTTACGTCATCCCCATGGTCATGATAATAGCCGGTGCCTGGTTTCTCTTATCGCGCTATGAACAATTTCCGCTTGTTACCATTCCCAGACTCATCGGTGCCATCGCTTTGGTTTTCAATCTCATCACCTGGTTTCAGTTCTTTCATGCCCCTGACCCCACCCGCGCAGTGCCCTTTAAAGGAGGTGGCGTCGTTGGGAATGCCATCTACAGTTGGTTTCATCACGGATTAGGCACACCAGGCGCGGTGATTATGCTCATCGCGTGGCTGTTAATTGCCCTGGTGCTTTTGGTCAATCTATCACTTCCCGCCCTTCTTGCCTGGTCGGTTTTACAACTTAAAAAGACCAACACCAAACTTTCTCTGTTTATTCAATCACTGATAGAGCATCGCAAACAAAAACAAGCACATCGCCAACAGATTCAGCAAGTTCTCGATTCCCAGGCAAGCCAAACGCCCATACAAGCACCTTTGGAACTTGATCCCGAACCAAAACCCGTCACAGAAAAGCGCAGTTTTGTAAAACCCGACTCTCACAAAACAGGCAGCACAGAAGAAAAATCATGGGTCTTGCCCGAACCGGAAGATATCCTCAAGCCTCCCGCTCGCACGCCTGTTGACCAGGAAAATGACGAAGACCGCGCTCGCGTCATCGAAGAAACTTTGCGTTCTTTCAACGCGCCTGGCACAGTTGTTGAAATCAGGCGCGGGCCAGCTATCACCATGTTCGGCGTTGAACCTGACTATATCGACTCGCGCGGTGGCAAAACACGCGTGCGCGTCAGCAACATCACCCGCTTAGCAGATGACCTGGCCATGGCACTTAAAGCGGCGCGTATCCGCATCCAGGCGCCTGTTCCTGGCAAAGGCTATATCGGCATTGAAGTCCCCAACGCCCAGACATCCATCGTCTCAATGCTTGAAATTTTCCAAAGCACAGCATTTCAATCCGACAAATCTGCCTTGCGTTTCGTACTTGGCAAAGACGTTACGGGCTTGCCTTTTACCTCTGACCTTGCCAAAATGCCCCATCTACTCATTGCCGGTACCACGGGTTCAGGTAAATCAGTATGTGTGAACGCCATTATCGCCGGTTATTTGCTTACCCTCACCCCCGACCAGCTGCGTATGATGCTGGTTGACCCCAAACGCGTTGAACTCACTGCTTATAATGGCATTCCCCATCTCTTAACACCTGTCATCACCGATGCCGACAAAGTCGTCACCGCTCTCCAGCGCATGCTACTCGAGATGGACGCGCGATATCAGCTCTTTGCCGGTAAAGGCGTACGCAATATTGAAGAACACAATCAGCAAGCCCAGGCACAAGGGGATAAAGAACTCCCCTATATCCTTGTGGTGATTGATGAGTTAGCCGACCTGATTATGCTCTCTCCTAACGAAACCCAAACCTCGCTCGCCCGCCTGGGACAACTGGCCCGCGCGACAGGCATTCATCTCATTATCTCCACTCAACGACCTTCAGTTGACGTCCTTACTGGCCTCATCAAAGCCAACTTCCCCGCCCGGATTGCCTTTGCGGTCGCTTCCGGCTCGGATAGCCGCGTGATTCTTGACCAAATGGGCGCGGAACGTTTACTTGGTCGTGGCGATATGCTTTTCCTGCCACCCGACGCGCCTGAACCTATCCGTTTGCAGGGCACCTATGTTTCCGATGAAGAAATCAATCGCCTGACCGACTTTTGGCGCAGGCAAAGTGTACAACCAGATGCACCTGAACGCCCTGACCTAATGACAGCTGCATCTACCCCACACGTACCCCTTGTCGATGACGCCAAGTGGCATATTGAAGAACCTGACCCCGACGCGGATCCCATCGAAGACGAAGTTATCGTCATGATTCGCAAAGAAGGTCGCGCGTCAATATCCATGCTTCAGCGCAAATTCCGCATTGGCTACACCCGTTCCGCGCGCATTATCGAGAAGCTTGAAGCCGACGGTATCATCGGCCCTCCAAGTCCCAGTGGCAGCCGCGAAGTGCTTGATTACGGTCAATACCCGCCTGTCAACGAAGATTAACCCTAACAATTCTTTCGGCTTCATGTATAATAGCCGAGATGAAAAACTTTGAAGAGGGTTTTGCGAACGGGCAAAAACAAGAGAAAAGCCATTCCAAAAACGGTTTTATCGCCTTAATACAAAAGTTATGGAACGCGCGTTTTGTTCGCTTTCTTTTTGTTGGGGCGCTTAATACGCTTTTCAGCTATTTGCTTTATGCTTTTTTGGTCTTTATTGGCATCAATTATGTTTGGGCGCGGGTTATTTCCATCATCCTTGGCATCATCTTCAACTTTTTCACCACCGGTCGCATCGTTTTCAATAATAAAGACAACTGGCTGATCATTCGCTTTATTCTCGTGTATGCGGTAACCATGTCGCTGGACGTCTTTGTTCTAAAACGACTGGTAGAATACATGACCATCAATAAATATTTGGCTGGCGCGCTAACCACCATTCCCATCGCGCTGCTTTCTTTCTTACTCAATTCCGTTTTCACTTTCAAAACGATTAAACTGTGTAAAAAACCGCCAAAGGATACATGATGACCACAAACGCCAAACAAACGCAAAAAATATCCAGCATAACCGCCGTTTTCCCAGCATACAACGACGCCGGCACGATTCCAAGCATGGTTCTCACCGCGCTTATCGCCCTGCGTCAGGTTACCGATGATTATGAAGTTGTTGTCACCAACGATGGCAGCAAAGATGCTACCGGAGCGGTTTTGCAGGAACTGGCTTCGCGCTTTCCGGAGTTAAAAGTTATCAACCACGAAACGAACCTGGGCTATGGTTGCGCCTTACGCAGCGGTTTCGCTGCAGCTACAAAAGACTGGATTTTTTATACCGACGGCGATGCGCAATATGACCCACTCGAAATGCCCAAGCTAGCCAAAGCGCTAAAAGACGGTATTGATGTCGTCAATGGTTATAAAATCAGCCGCAACGATGCCTGGTATCGCATTTTAATTGGCAGAATTTACCATCACGTTGTTAAAATCGCCTTCGGTTTCAAATTAAGAGATGTGGATTGTGATTTTCGGCTAATTCGCCGTGAAATATTCGACAACATTGAACTTGAAAGCAAAACCGGTACCATTTGCCTGGAAATGGTCAAAAAGTTCCAAGATGCCGGCTACAAATTTGCAGAAGTACCTGTAAATCACTATCACCGTTCATATGGCAAATCGCAGTTCTTCAGGCCAAAGCACTTGTGGACAACTTTCAAACATCTTTCGCAACTTTGGTGGAAACTTGTCGTCAAAAAAGAACACCTTGCGAATAAAAGCCAAAGCTAAAGTACAATTAGCCTATGGACCTTTCAACTTTCAAAAACAAAAATGTGCTCATCACCGGCGGACTGGGCTTTATCGGTTCCAACCTGGCCATTCGCCTGGTTGAAGCCGGCGCGAATGTCACCCTGGTTGACAGTCTCATCCCGACTTATGGCGGAAATTTGTTCAATATTGATCCCATAAAACAGCTCGCCAAGGTGAACATCTCAGACGTGCGTGACCCCCACTCCATGAAATACCTGGTCGCGGGGCAAGATTATCTCTTCAACCTGGCAGGTCAAACCAGCCATCTCGACTCCATGACCGCACCAGAGAATGATTTAAACATCAACGTACTCGCCCAACTGCACATTCTGGAAGCCTGTCGCCTTCACAACCCGGATTTACGGCTGGTGTTCGCCAGCACGCGCCAAATCTATGGA
>Ga0255346_1006409_pt1 | contig 11532 bp, 10 predicted proteins | sample wastewater_treat_FD_194410 | JGI IMG/M metagenome (GOLD analysis project Ga0255346, IMG submission 194410) | Wastewater microbial communities from Lulu Island WWTP, Vancouver, Canada - plant22 | ecosystem: Engineered > WWTP > Wastewater > Unclassified | place: Canada: Vancouver, British Columbia... | reverse complement strand
GAAATACGGAGATCAGGTATATCTTTTCAGATTACTTCCATGGAGGTTCTTTAGAGTGTGGGATTGGGGGATAGACATCTTTTCTATGTTTATTGGTTTTCTAATCATAGCGTCTGTATGGGGAACAATTGTAAAGAAATGGAAATGGAGTCATATTTTTACAACAATATTTTTTACAGTCCAAGTAATGCTAGGACTAGCTTTTTTAATACTGGGAGGTGCAAATACAAGAAATACGTGGATGGTCGAAGGTGTTGTTATGCTTTTAATTCCTTTGATTTTACTTTTTCTTAAAAACTCCACAAAAGTTATTAACAAAAGAAAAAAGTTTAATAAAGTGTCTTTAATCCTTGATATCTTTTTCGTACTACTAAGTACTTTGTACATAGCATACACTTATCTAGTTATGAACATCTCTTACATTGAAAAAGGAGCAGTTATTCTTTTTGTTTTTTGGTCTCTTTTGGGAACAATCTTTTACATATCGGATTCTAAGAAAGACAATGTAACAATAGAAAAAGTCTCTTCTGTAAGGGAAATCTCTCCAGTAGAGATGAATCATCCAATTAAATTGCCTAAATAGTAAAAATGGAGATAACTGAAAACGAAGAGGGAAAAAGAGTAGATTTGTTTTTGTCGGAATCTCTTAAAAAGAGAGGGTTTGTAGTTTTCTCTAGAAGCTTTTTACAAGAGAATTGGGATAAATTAATATCAGTAAATAATTCTTTTCCAAAAACGTCATACAAATTAAGGAAAGGAGATAGAGTAGAGATAGATTGGGAGAAGCTAAAGAAGTTAGAGAGTAGTTTGGATAGGAGCGATGATATTATTCCCGAAGAGGGTGATTTAGATATACTTTTTGAAACAGAAGATTTCTTGATTATAGATAAGCCTAAGGGGATTGCAGTTCATCCAGGAATAGGTAACTTGTCAAATACTTTAGTAAATAGGGTTAGAGGATATTTAGAACTAAAGGGAGTATATGACAAAAATCTTAAAAGAGCTGGTTTAGTACATAGGTTAGATAAAGGGGTTTCAGGAGTTATGGTTTTTGCAAAAACAGTTCCCATGCAGAACAAACTCCAAAAGCAATTTGAAGCTCGAATAGCAAAGAAGATATATCTAGCCCAAGTGGAATTCAGACAGCTGGTTACAGATATTGAAAATATCCTACCTCAAAAGAGTTTAGATATTTACAAGGAGGTAGAGGATATTGAAAAAAGAAAATTTGTTTTTAACGAAGAATGGTATAAAGTAGAAGGATATATAGAAAGAAGTAGTAAAAATAGGATAAAAATGGCATTTAAAAGATACAAGAGCGGAGGAGCTAAGAATGCACTTTCATATATTAAACCTGTATCTCAAGATTTACTTCTAGTCTCCATAGAAACAGGTAGGATGCATCAAATAAGGGCAACGTTAGAATATATGGGTATATATATAAAGGGAGACACACTGTATAAAAACAACAAGGGCAAAAATATTCCAGAAAGGATAGAGTTAAGATCAATCTTTTTGTCTTTTCTAGATTTAAAAGATGAGTATTTTTCAATTTGTAAGATTTAAAACATGAAAAGAAAAAGAGTTATAAGAAAAAAGAACAGAAAGGGGATTAAGATTAACCTAAAAGCTGTAATTCTTCCTTTGTTAATGGTTGCAATGTTGTTGTATATAATATACTTTACTATTGAATTTTTAAGTGTTGAAACAGCTAATCCTGTAGCAGAGCATGTCGCTTCTCACACAATACTTTCCCAGGAAAAAAGCGATATGGAAAAAACACTTTTCATTTTTGAGAGAGAAACAGGAGAAGCCAGAAAAATAGTTGATGTTTTTGTGTTTCTTCAGAACAAGAATAAAGGGATTTCTTTGTTAGTATATATTCCAGGTAGTATATATTTTGAAGGGTTAGAGGAAGAGTTTGGTAGTCCAATATCTGTTTCCTCTCTTAGATATGCAGGAGATTTTTTGCAAGAAGGAAGAGGGGTAGAGTATGCTCTTTGGCAATTAAGTGAAATTCTTGGTTTTAGGGTACAAAACTATATTTGGATAACCACAGAAGCATATGAGAGTATGGTTGAAATATATGGAGAGCCCAAAACTTTTAAGGATAGAGATAGGTTGTCTTATCATTCCTTAATAGGGGGAGACCCTGCTGATTCTTTCTATGGACTAAGTACTTTCTCTTCTCTAATTTCAGTACGGGAGACATTCTTTAAAATAGGGAAAGTAAAAGAATTAAATCAGCAAATATTTTCTAATCTCTCTTTTCCTACAATTATGCGAAAAGTGAGTTCATTTAAAAAAGAGATAGATAGTGGAGAAACAACTTATGCACTAGATGTAAGTAGACCTTCTTTCTCTGTTGAGAAGTTCTCTGAGAGTGGTGGAATTGTGGGGAGCATAAATGTAAAGGAGTATGATAAGGCTTTAAGAAACTATATTTCTAAAATGGCAGATAAAGGTCTAGAGCAAGAAAGAGTGAGGGTAGAGGTGTATAACGGAACAGATATTCTTGGTAGAGCAGTAATCTATTCTAGGAAGATACAGAATAGTGGTTGCGATGTAGTACGATTTGGTAATGCACCTAAGAGATATGAGAAGACCTATGTCTATATTTCTGATGAAACTCAATTTAAAAATTCACTAAAGGTTGTCTCAGATGTATTACTTGAAAGATTTGAATTGTTAGAGGAAAGACCATCTTTTATGACAACTGGTGATATTGTAGTAATTTTGGGAGATGATATTGCTCATACAGAAATATTTTAGTTATGGGATTTGCTTAAAACCTATCTTTCTATTAAAATTTTAACCATGATAATGATAATTGCTATCTTAATCTTGCTAATTCTTTCTCTTCTTTTTGTCGTTTTAATACTTTTTATTGGTAACAAGAAAAAGAGTGAGGAAGAATATTATGAAGAAGTAAGGAATCCTTTTGTTATGCAGATATTAGTTCCAAGGGAGAATGAAAAGGCTTCTTTAGCTGCAGAACAGATGTTTGCCTCCATACATGGTATTTTAGAGGATTACAAGAAATGTCCGGATGTCGTTAGTTTTGAGATAGTATCTTCTGAGGAAAATGGAATTAAGTTTTATGTGGTTGCACCTGAGCACCTCTCTCGCTTTATAGAAGGGCAAATATATGCTCAGTATCCAAATGCAGATATAAAGTATGTTAATGATTATACTAAGGAAGAAGAGAGAGAAGAGACCTTTATCACAACTGGAGAGATAGAGATGGAGAAAGATTACATTTTTCCAATTAAGACCTTTATGAGTTTTGAGGTAGATCCTTTAGCTGCAATAACAGGGGCGCTTTCAGAGTTGAATAGGGGAGAGCGGGCATGGATACAAATAATAGTTAGACCAGTATCAAACTATTGGCAAGAGAGGGCAAAGAGATATATAACTGCAATAAGGGAAGGGAAGAATCCGTATGGTAGTACTTTCTGGAGCTTTGTATCTTCTCTTTTTGCGGGGGTAGGAAAAGCTCTAACAGAGAGCTCTACTAACAAGGTACAAAAAGAGGTTGTAAAGCTCTCTCCAGGTCAAGAGGAAGAGTTAAAAGAGATTGAGAAGAAGATGTTGAAAGTTGGTTTTGAGTTCAGGATTAGAGTTGTGACTAAAGCAGACACTCAGTTAAGATCTGAGCAAATTCTTAGGGATATAGTAGCAAGTTTTAAACAGTTTACAACTGCACATTTAAACAACTTTGTACATATAATTCCCGAGAAGACAGGAAAAGAGATATATGAAGATTATCTTAAAAGATATATTTCACAGGAAGAGCCTGACATCTTAAATATAGAGGAGTTAGCTTCTTTGTACCATTTACCTAACATATCTGTAGAAACCCCTAATATTGCTTGGAGTAGGGCTAGGAAGCTAGAGCCTCCTATGAATTTACCAAAAGGAGTAGATGGAGAGGTTACCGTTTTTGGGGAAACAGATTATCGTGATATTAAAGTAGAGTTTGGTTTGAAAAAGAAAGATAGGCAGAGGCATTTCTATCTTTTGGGTAAGACAGGAACAGGAAAGTCAACGTTATTTAAAAACATGTTTATTTCAGATGTTTTAGCGGGTGAAGGTGCTTGTTTTGTTGATCCTCATGGGGATACAGTAGAAGAGCTTCTGGAGTATATCCCTCCTAACAGGATAGAGGATGTTGTGTATTTTAATCCAACAGATATTGAGCATCCGATAGGTTTTAACTTGTTAGAACTTAAAGATAAGTCACAGAGAGACTTAATAGCCGATGGCGTTGTAGAGGTATTTAAAAAGCAATTTGGAGATTCATGGGGACCTAGGCTACAATATATTCTTACAAATACTGTATCTACTGCTTTAGAAGCGCAAGGTACCACACTCTTAGCCATTATTAGGCTCTTAACAGATAATAATTACAGAAAATTCATATTAAAACAGGTAGATGACCCAATTCTTTACAAGTTCTGGGTTGAGGAGTATGCACAGATGGCACAGAATAATAGGTTGATTACAGAAGCTATCTCCCCTATACAAAATAAAGTAGGAAGATTCATATCATCTGCAGTTATAAGGAACATAGTAGGCCAGGTCAAATCTACGATTAATTTAAGGGAGATTATGGATAACCAAAAAATACTTCTTGTTAACTTAGCACAGGGCAAGCTAGGAGAAGAAACAGCTTCCTTGCTTGGAGGAATGGTAATAACTAGGCTTCAGGCAACTGCAATGGAGAGGGTTGATATCCCAATGGATGAGAGAAAGGATTTCTTCTTGTATGTAGACGAGTTTCAAAATTTTGCAACTGAATCTTTTGCGAAAATCCTTTCAGAAGCTAGAAAGTATAAATTAGATTTAACAATGACAAATCAATATATTGATCAGATACCACTACCAGTAAGACAATCAATATTTGGGAATGTAGGTACAATAGGTTCCTTTGTGGTGAGCCCTGCTGACGCAGCTATCTTAGAGAAAGAATTTGCCCCTATGGTCTCTGCTGATGATTTAGTCTCTCTAGATGCTTGGGCTATGTATGTTAAATTATGCATTGATGGAATGACCTCTGTTCCTTTTAGTTCTAAATCACTACCTATTAGATATCACAAATTTGCTCTAAGAGACGAGATAGTTAGTAAATCTAGAGAAAAATATGGAACAGAAAGAGAAATAATAGAGGAGAAGGTTAAGAAATGGAGTAATCAAAAATATAGTGATAAGGGAAACAGAGCATTAAAGAAAAAAGAGGAGTAAAGAAGGAGAATATTTTCAGCCAAGAGATAAATGTGATAGAATGGCAAATATGTCAGGGCATTCAAAATGGTCAACCATTAAACATAAAAAGGCATTGAACGATGCTAAAAAAGGTAAAGTTTTTTCTAAAATATCTACACAGATAACTCATGCTGCAAGAGAGGGAGGGGGAGATCCCGATATGAATCCTACTTTAAGAGTATATATAGATAAAGCTAGAGAGGCAGGTTTCCCTGCAAACAATGTAGAGAAAGCGATACTGAAAGGAACAGGAGAGGGCTCAGAATCTGTGATATATGATAATTCTTCCTATGAAGGTTTTGGTCCTAGTAATATACAAATAGTTGTAGACACTCTTACTGATAACAAAAATAGGACAGTAGCAGAACTAAGAAGACTCTTTGAAGAGATTGGGGGAAATATGGGAACAGAAGGAAGTGTTTCTTGGAATTTTGATGTAAAAGGTCTGATTATAATTAAGTGTGGCCATATGGAAGAGACAGAAAAATTTGGAGAGGATGATATATTTGTAGAAGAGGATGTAGAAGAGGTAATGCTTAATATAATGGATTTGGAAGGAGTTTTAGATATTCAAGAAATCACATTAAACAAAAATAAGGGGCTAGAGGTATATACTGAGTATGATAAGTTCGCAAGTGTAAGAGATAGTATAGATAGTATGAACTATGTTATTAAAGAAGCAGAACTGATAAAAGAGGCTAAGACGAGAGAAAAGTTAAGTGGAGAGGAATTGGAGAAAGCAAAAGAGGCATTAGAAAGATTAGATGATCATGATGATGTGCAGAGTGTTTGGAGTAATTTAGACATATAGTATCATGCGTATATTAGGAATAGATCCAGGATTAGCTACTACGGGTTGGGCTGTAGTGGATTTTAATGATAACAACGATCCAGAGGTAGTAGATTTTGGTTGTATATCAACTAAAAAGGGGTTATCTGTATCTACTCGTCTTTTGGAGATATATCAAGATATGGAAGAGCTAATTGCTAAATTTGAACCAGATTTAGCAGGAGTTGAGACATTAATCTTTTACAACAATGCAAAAACTGCAATGAGTGTAGGAGAGGCTAGGGGGGTGATAAGGTTGGCTCTTGAGAAAAACAATATACCCATAAAAGAATTTACCCCTCTACAAGTCAAAAGTGCAGTTACAGGGTATGGGAAAGCAGATAAGAAACAAGTTCAAGAGAACATAAAAGTATTGTGTAGTTTGGAAAATATACCTAAACCTGATGATGCTGCAGATGCCATTGCTATAGCTATAGCATCCTCTCGTTAAGTTGTATTCTTGAATAACACTCTTTCCTTTTTTTTCTCTCAAATCCTGTATAATAGAAGTATATGATTTCATATATAACAGGGGACATACTTAAATATCACATATCTAAAAACTCCTATGTAGATATCTTAACAGATGGAGGTGTAGGATACAGAGTGAATATTCCTGCTTCATATACGGCGCTTTCAAAAGGGGAGAGATACTCCCTCTTTACCTATCTTCATGTAAGAGAAGACACCCAGATGCTTTTTGGCTTTCAGAAAGAAGAAGAGAGAAAATTTTTTGAGCAACTAATTTCTGTTTCAGGGATTGGTCCTAAAACAGGTTTGGCTATTCTCTCTACGTTCTCAAGGGTGAAATTAGAGGACATGATATTAAAGGGAGATGCTAAGGCTTTAAGTAAAGTTCCGGGTTTAGGTATCAAGGGAGCACAGAAAATCATTTTAGAATTACGAGGTAAGATAGACTTTGATGAGAAAGAAGAGACTGAAGAACAGATAATTAAAGAGCTAAAAGAGGTTCTTAAAGCTTTGGGTTTTTCAGGAGAGCAGTTGAAAGAAAAGGTAACTAAAGGAGAGAAGGTATGGACAAAGAAGAAAAATGTAAATATAGAGGAGTTAATAAAGGAGGTGCTGAGAGGATGATAGAATCAAGTGTTAGCAACAAAAAAACAAAAAGAGAGAATCTAGAAACAACATCTAAGATTCCAGAATTAGAACAGAAGATTAGGCCAAGCAAGCTAGAGGAGATTATTGGGAGAAAAACAGAGAAAGAGACTCTAAAAATGATGATAGATTCTGCACGTAAGAGAAATGAAGTTATAGATCATATCCTTTTTTATGGTCCTCCAGGGTTAGGGAAAACTACATTTGCTATGGCTATTGCAAATGAAATAGGTTCCTCTATTAAAATCACATCAGGGCCAGCTGTAGAGAGACAGGGTGACTTAGCAGCAATAGTGACGGGGCTTAAGGCTAATGATGTGCTCTTTATAGATGAGATACATAGATTATCTAAAGTGGTGGAGGAAATCCTTTATCCTGCAATGGAAGATAGGGTTTTGGATATAATTATGGGTAAAGGTCCATCAGCAAAAACCATACGTTTAACATTAGAACCATTTACTTTAATAGGAGCAACCACACAAATCGGGAGGATAAGTTCTCCTTTGCGAGATAGATTCGGTTTAATCCAAAGGCTAGACTTTTTCTCTCAATCTGATCTAGTTTCTATTTTAGAACGTGCTAGTAAATTGTGGGAGATAGAGGTAGAGAAGGAGGCTTTAAAAATGTTAGCCAACTGCTCTAGAGGTACAGCAAGGGTTGGGTTGAGACTATTAAGAAGGACTAGGGATTATGCAGACAAAGAGAAATCAGATGTTGTTACGGAGGAGATAGTTAAAAGGACAATGGAGCTGTTAGGGGTTGATTTACAAGGCTTAGAAGAGATAGACAGGGTAATCCTTAGAACAATATTAAATAATTTTGCAGGAGGGCCAATAGGGCTCTCTACACTAGCTGCCTCTATATCGGAAGACGAGGTTACATTAGCAGATGTGCATGAGCCTTATCTGATGAAATGTGGGTATATTAAAAGGACTTCTAGGGGTAGAGTACTAACAACAAAGGGTCTAAAATATATAGAGTCAATAGATGGATAAGATAGGTAGAAATATAGATGAGGAAAAAAGGGGAAAGCTACTAGTCCTTGCAGCTTTTATTGCTTTGGCAATCTTTGTTTCTAAAATTACTCAAGCTGAATCACAGGTAGGAATATGGAGAATATATTTAACTGCCTTTATATATTTTTTAATAACTTTTGTAGGATTGATATGGGCATTTGGTTTCAAAGTTAAGAAAAAATCAATACTTTTTCTTCTGCAGCCATCCTTTTATGTCTTTTCTCAAGCACTTTTCATTGAATTTTTCTTCTTTCAAAAATTTAGTCGTATCTATGAGGCCTTTATTCTCTTCTTGTTAATATTTCTAGCCTTTTTAGGAAACTATATTTCCTTCTTAATGGCTAATGTTTTAAATGTAGATCTGTTTAAAAAAATACCACTTGCACAAGTAGGGAGAACTTCTTCTTACTTGGTGTCTCTTCTTATGATGTATTTTTTTACCTTTAGTTTCTTAGTAAGTGGCTTCGAACTGTATATTTTAATTCCTCTTATACTGTTTACATATATTTTTGTTACTTTACTACACTATGCAAATATAGGGATGCAGGGTAGGGAGCTTACAAGAAAGACTGTGTTAACAGTCTTAATATCAATGATTCTCTTCCTTGGAATGTTTCTAACGGGTGATTCACATGAGGTTGTTTCTGCTTTGCCTGTTTTAGGATATTTCTTTTCAGTAGGGGTGGTCAGTCGAGAGCGAGTTGTGCATAGTAAGGCTAAAGGTATCTCTTTCTATCTTATTGTTTTAGTAATAGCGTTTTTCTTAGGAGTTTTTTTGAACATCTAGAAACAAAAAACAGAGGTCTTGTTTCATGAGAGTAGGGGGAGGGGCCCAGCCAGCCCATAGTATTTAAAACCTATAGTTATCAATGTGGATAAGGTTCTGCTAATCTCAGCCCAGAGGAGAAAGAATATGGAGAGTATAGTAGAAGTATATGTTTTATCTATTTCAATTATTTTGTTTTCAGTTGATCTTTACTCAGGTAGAGAGAGTCCTTCCCCCTTTTACGATAATGTGTTACAATAACAAAGAAGGGAGTCGAGTATAATTGTCCTTATATGCGATACCGCAAGGGGGACATCGAGGGGACTCACTAAAATGTAATTTAATACATTCGAATTAAATGAGAGATGTTAGGAGCATTTGTACAGCTATGTTTTTGGAGGAATACTCTTTCTTGTCCCCTGTGTTCTCTTTCTCTTAAAATGGTCCCCTACTCTGGTTGTTTAAAATCTAATTTGGTATAAAGAAATATGATGGGATTCCCAAAATTAAAAGATCAGGATGATTATCTCCTCTATCTTCAAAACAACAATTACAGCTTACAGACTATTCATAATTACGCTCGGGATCTTTGTATCTTTGCAACGTTTCTACACTTTAGAAATGTTAAGTTTAGTGATGTTAAGAAAAAGGATATAAATACATTTAAGGGATACTTAGTTGCAGGTGAGCATTTAAAGGATTTAGATAGATTTAGAGAGAAATATGTAGGAAAAGTAGATGCAGAAAGGGTTTCCGAGCAGGAGGCTCTCAGAGGCGATTTAAGGCATGTCAAATTTGAAAGTGATGTAAAGACACCTTCAAACCAAGAAGAAAAGGTGGTGAAACGTGAGGCTACCTTCGAGAGCAAATTCTTGTCTGATGTTTACAGTAAGGTCTATGGTACTCTTGGAAAATATTCTAAACCTTTAAATAGTTCAGCAAGAAAAAATGAAGGTTTGGATCCACGAAGTATAAATAGAATGTTATCTGCTTTAAGATCATTTTTGAAATTTAGAATATCTTGGGATTTAGAAATACCAATGCCTCCTGATGCAATTGAAATGATGAAAACAGAAAAGAGGATAAAGAAGGTTGCACCTTTTGAGGAACTTGTAAGATTGATAGAATCACCAATGCTTTTTGAGAGGGATGAGAGAGTAGCTTTAAGAAATAGATGCATGTTAGAGATGTTAATATCGACAGGAATGAGAATATCAGAATTAATATCTATGGATTTAGAACAGATAAGTGAGGATGGTAAATTGTATATCATGGGAAAAGGTAAGAAAGAAAGATCGGTATTTTTAACAACAAGAGCTTTAGATTGGTTAAATAAATATTTAACAGTAAGATTAAAATATGCGTTTTTGGATAGAAATGAAGAAGAACAACCAGTAGAAATGGAAGAAATTTTATTAGAAAATTCAGACGAAAAAGGCCGTGAAACATCTGGGGTTTCTAGCCTAAATTTAGAAATTTTTGACAAGGGAAATAGAAAGTATATTAAGCTAGTTGAAAATTATAGAAAAAGTGGTTTACTAAACAAGTTCGATTCCCCTGCCCTCTTTATTCCTTTCTCTGGTGTTAGAGCTAAGAAACCAAACTCTAGACTTTCTACTAACTATTTTCAGGAAAGGATTGCTATATATAGAAGGAAATTAGGCATACAGATACCTACTTCTGCACACAGTTTAAGGCATGGCTTTGCCACCTATTTAGCCGAACAGGGAGCTAGTCCAGTAGCATTACAGGTGCTATTAGGCCATGAGAGCCTGAATACTACCACTAGGTATGTGCATGCTAGTGAAAAGTTTGCAGAAGAGACTGTTAAAAAGAATCATCCACTGAAATAATGATTATACAGGAATATGGCCTGATTGCTGTTCTGTAGGAATACTGTTAGCCCTTTCTTTATTAGCTATTGCAGTTTTAAATACTTCTATCTGTCCCGGTGTAACCTTCATATACTTAGGTTCAGGTGTTTTTCCATTATTTCTAATTCTTTCGCTTTGGTATACCAGTATAGACGTGTTTGCATCAAGAGAAATAACTTTCTCTAAAGCCTTTTTGAATTCATCTAGCCCATATCTAATAGCAGGTCCTCCAAATGGGAATATCATACTCCTTTTAGAAGTATTTGAGACTTCAAATGTTGGTTCTATCAAATCCAAAGGTACAACAGAGAAATCCATTATTTCTTTTTTGCTTAATATAGTAACAAGAATTCTCTTAATAGTTTCCACATCTTCTTTTAAGGATTTTACATCTATCTCTTCAGTTTCAGCCACCTCGGGTTGAGATGGGATAGTACTAGGGATTTCATTTACAGAAGGAATCACAGGATCGTTGCTAGGAGTATTTTCTTTTACGTACTCCATAGGACTAGGTTCTCTTACTTCCTGTTGATTAGGAAATTGTTGAGTTTCAGGGAATTGTGCCTGATTAAGATCTTGTTGAGAAAATCCCTCTTCAGTTCCTTGAAATTGATCGATGTTCATCATAAAGAAAGGCAGATAATTTTATCTGCCTTAACTTTATCA
>Ga0255346_1006401_pt1 | contig 11550 bp, 15 predicted proteins | sample wastewater_treat_FD_194410 | JGI IMG/M metagenome (GOLD analysis project Ga0255346, IMG submission 194410) | Wastewater microbial communities from Lulu Island WWTP, Vancouver, Canada - plant22 | ecosystem: Engineered > WWTP > Wastewater > Unclassified | place: Canada: Vancouver, British Columbia... | reverse complement strand
TGTTTACTGTGCGCTGGATTAACGTTCGGGGCTATCTTGGTAGATTTGTCCACAGGTGTTTCAAGGGCTCGTGCGCTAAAAGAAAAAATATATAGCGGAGGTTTGCGTAAGTCATTCATTAAATTACGTGATTATTTGTCGATATTTTATTTTGGCGTTATCGTGGATATAGCTTTAAATTTAGTGTGGAAGTATATGCCGATCGGTTTAATTGCAACGTGCATATCTGCAAGTGCTATCGAGCTTATTTCTGTCGTGGAGAACTTAAAACTAAAAAAATCATCTGCTGCTAAAATGCCAGAAATTATTTCTAAAATAGTAGAAGTTAAAGATGCCGAAGGTGCTGCCAAAGTTATAAGAGAACTGCAAAATATGTCAAAAAAAAGCGGTAATAAGAAATGAAAAAAAGTATTGTAAAAATTAAACGAATAGCTTTCAAAGAAACGTACACTATTGGCAGGTTATATGTTGATGGTGTGTATATTTGCGATACTATCGAGGACAAAGTGAGAGAGCTGAACACAGCCGAAGATAAAGTTTACGGCAAGACGGCAATCCCCGTCGGTACTTATCCCGCCGATTTGTATTTCAGTAGAAAATTCGGCTACACAGTTGTTCGTTTGTTCAACGTGCCTTACTTTGAAGGTATTTATATTCACAAAGGAAATACAGAAAAAGATAGCTTGGGTTGTATCATTGTAGGTTATAACGATAGAAAAGGTTGGGTGTCAAAACCAACGGTAGCGATGAATAAGATTGTGGACGTTTTGAGAGGTCGCCAAATAGAAGTAGTTGTTGAGTAATGAGAAATGAAGAGCATAACATACAGGTTTCTTGCGTGCAATGGTTTAGGTATGCGCATAACAGCTTATCGCCTTTGCTCTTTGCCGTGCCTAACGGCGGTCAAAGAAATGTTGTTGTCGCTGCTAAGCTGAAAGCTGAAGGAGTTGTTGCCGGTGTGTCCGACTTATTGTTATTACTCCCGAATAATGATTATCACGCTCTTTGCATCGAAATGAAAAGCGCAAAGGGTCGCCAAACAGAAAATCAGAAGTCTTGGCAAAAAGAGGTTGAGAAACAGGGTTACAAGTATGCTGTTTGCCGTAGTCTTGATGAATTTATGAACACTATAAATAACTATCTAAATGGAAGAAAAGAGCTATAAAGAGATTGAGCGAGAGTTTGTGCGTAACGTACAACAGGAAGTTAAAGATGTTATGCGCAAAGGGAAAAAAGTCTTTGCCTTTATTGGCGTTATTGGTGCGCTTGTATTGTTATTGAGTTTTATTTTATAATCATAATTTTTATTATTATGTTTCGGAAAATTAGTTTTTATATTATTGTAGCGTTATTTGCGCTCACAATTGTTCTTGGTGGCGTTTCTTGCTGTTCCTGCAAGAAGATGTACAAATATAAAGCCGAAAAAGAAAGTGTGTTAGAACGCCTGAAAACGGCAAACTATGAGAGTGCCAAAAAGGACAGTATTATTAACACACTTTCAAAGGTTTTACCAGCCAAAATCGACACGGTTAAAATTGAAGTTATAAAAGAGGTTCGCAAAACCGACACTTTGATACTTTACAACACCAAAATTCTGGAACGTATCGATACGAACGTTTTAATTCTAAAAAACGAGTTGTTGAAGTAAAGTAGTTTTTTTGGTTTTTTGCTACTTTTTCTTTGAGCTATGCTTCCCAAATGATTTTTCGTTTTCTTTTACTTCCTCATTGCTCATTCTCCCATAGTTTTTGCCTGCACAATCGGTGTAATACAGGCAGTCGTTAGAAATGTCAATATGACTAACACTCTTTTTTAATATTCCTTGTTTTTTCAATAGCTTTATATCGTTATTACACAGCACCAAAAGACGTGTTTTGTTACCTGCTCCGTAAAACGGCACAACATAATATCGCTTACCCGTTAAATCGTGCATAGCGTCAGCTTTTGCTTTAATAACTTTAAACCTTATTTTTGCTAAAATCAATGATAAAAAATCCGTTTTCATAAGAAAATGTAAATTAAAATGTAACGTTTGATAAGTTTGTTTATAATTCTTATAGAACTCTTTACGAGTGCCTTCTGTGTATCGTTTATAAATCCGAGCCTCCAACATTCATCAACCCTCATAAGCAGAAAATCAAGTCTCGATTTCCGACTTTTAAAAATAGTTATTCGTGATATTGGCTTTAGGTTAAACCCGCCCATATTAAGATAATATCTTGTGTACCCAACGAACGACATTTCAGATATACGTTCGTGCTTGACATCATACAATAGTTTGATAGATGCTATCGGGTTTCTTGCTACAGAGCGCATTTCCTTAACGCACCCCATCCTTTTTGTGTAATTAATCATAGTGTTGCTTCGTTTATAATTGTTTTTCTTGTTGAAGTAAAATAATCATCTCCTATCATATATGGCGGTCGGAGTACCTGATAGCATATCCATACGCCAATAGCTCTTGTTATCAACCTATCATCGTGGCATCCTTCTACCGCTCCGAGAGAACCATTATCTTTTATCTCAAACGTATCGTGTTCATCAACAGCATCTATACACCGCTCTATATACATATCTTCTTTTAGTGCCAGCTGTTGGTGTGTACATACCGTCCATTTAGTTGATTTGTTTGTTTGAAACCCCCATTTTCTTGGAACACCTTGTACTATTTGGTCGGCAGGCGTTCGGCAATACATATTGTCGTAGTAGCGTACTATCTCATCAAAAACAGCTTCGAGTTCTGTGTTTTCACTCGACATACTGTCGGGAGTATTGCTCTCTATGACAAGGAAGGCGTTCTGATAAAGTTTTGCTATCTGCACGGCGACCCAAACAAAGTGTCTCATTATGATACGACCCGACCATTCTGCCACCACTTCGGGAACGCCTCCCGGCTCTTTCATCCAAAATCTATCAAAGACACATATAATTCCATTATCGGCATATTTGCTTGTCCCCCTATTCACATCGACAACAACAACGTATCTGTCATTGCCCATTTTAACATCATCGGGTAATGCCCATATCTTAAAGTGTCCGTCCTCTCTCTGTATAAACTTGATGTTTTTCAAAGCCCCTTCTCCGTGCGTATCTTCTGCCACTATGTCTCCAACTAAATTTGGCGGGCAACAGAATTTTCTTTGTTTATTCACGTCTCCTATTTCAAAGAACCTGTGTCCTGTGGATTGAAACGCTTCTTCTGCCCACGATGGGAACTCTGATATGAAACGCCACTCATCGGAATATTCTTTTCTCTTGTTTCTATACCATGCTATATGTTCAAGCGTAGCACCAACCTCGAACATTCTTTTTTCTTTGTCTGTAAGAGTGTCTATAAATAGATTGTAATCATCTACCTCTGCGTAGTAGGTCTCTATCTCAAACCAAGCCACAAATACAGGGATGAAATTACTTTCTTTTTTTTCTGCTCTCAACCATTCTCTATGGAAGAAGTTTCCAACACCTTTTGCCGTTGATTCATACACTATTATAGTATCTTGCACATACGGTATTCCAGAAACAACGCCTTGTATCAAGTCTTCGGGTTTCTTTCCATCGGTAGAAGAGAATAGAGCCACCTCTGAAAAGTGCGCCATATTAAGGTCTTCACTCCTTAATCCGTCAGGTTTCTCGCTTGAACCTATGCTTATTCTACACTCACGCTCCTTTATCCATCTTGTTTTTTGTGAACCCTCGTAAGGTGAAAGCTCAATAGTTCCTGTTGCTCCTTCTACAAGTACAGGTGGGTATGTCCTTAATGCTTTGGTGTACATACCCCTTACTATCTTTGCGGCATTCTCTACGTGGGCGCAGATAACACTGTTCCATTGTTTATGCAACACCATCTGAAACCACATCATAAATATCTGTATCAGGGTTGAGCATCCCCATTGTCTTGCTTTTAATACGATAATTCTTATAGGAGTACCTGCCATCCACAGGGCATAGAGGTAACGTAGTAGTTTGCGTTGTCCTCTATTCAGCTTAAAGGGAATACTTCTTCCTATACTCCCTCTTTTAATGGCATCATCGGATAGTTTCTCTTTAATCTTTATGAATGAGAAAGCCCAAAACTCAAAGTCGTAATTTTCGCGTATTTCTACAAAAGCAAATACAATAATATCTATAGTAGTGTTAAGAATTTCGGCAGTCTTTGAAAATGAACCGCATTTGCAAATAACATCAATAACCGGCTCATCCATCATCATTTTAGGAAGGTACATATCAGGGTACTCTGCATCTTCTATATGCACAGCAACTCGTTCGCAGCAGTCGCTACCCTCTCCGCTTGCAGGGTTGTAAGGCTTGCTTATCTCTTTCCATCTGCGCTCATTCTCTTTTATGTACTCCTCTTTGGTCAATTTAAAGTCAGTTTTTCATAATTTTGTTGTGTCGCCTCATAGAAAGCTATCGCTGCCTCATTGTAATCATTTATGGCATCGGCTAATTCCGCGTACTTTTCAGGAACAATCTTTTGAAGGTTATCGACTATTTCGGTAAACGAGTGAATAACATCATCGCTATCATTAAACGATGAAAGCTCGGACATCCTATACCCTTGCAATGACAATATTTCTGTTTCCAATGCCGATTTGAACAGGCGGGGATTTATTTTTAGTTTCTTATGTAGCTTTCGTACAAAAGAGAATTTCCAAAGGAACATTGTTAAGCGATAAAAAATGCCTTTGTTTGTTCCTGCAATCTTTGAAAACGCATAGTTATTGACTTGAATGCAAGGTTTAAGCATATATTTTACCGACAGCTCAGGACACCACACCGACAGATTTTGTATTAAATCGTGCAAGGGAATGTTAAAGTGCAAAGGAATGTTCAAACGTCCAATTTCGGAGCGTATCCTAAGTAGTTCACGTTGAGAATAGAGCACATATAATATTCCAGGTATTTTGTTTTTGCGCTCTTGAAGGCTTTTCTTAAAATTCTCGCTTTGTTTATTTAAAGCAATGGTTTCTTCATTTGTCAATCTTCCAATCTTTCTTTTATTTTCCATATCATTAAATTTATAGTTGAAATCAAACAGGCAAAGGCAAACGAAAAGGCGTGGTTGAGTACGTTTACCGATTTAAAAAAGTAGAGTGCCACTTGAAGTGCCGCAACTACAGCAAGTGAAATGGCAAAATTTCTGTTCTTTGTTATTATTTTAGGCGTTATTAACCCTATCATTGCAAAACAAACCCCAGACAAGCCTATCGTTACAGTAGGATATTCTGAAAAGAATGTGGCAAAGAAAGCCGAAGCAATAGATAATAAGACGCTATCTCTTATTCCTTGCTTTTTTAATGCCTTACACATGATATTAAACACCACTAAATTGATAGCAAAGTGAAAGAAGCTACCATGCACAAACATATACGTCAGTCTGTTAGCAAGTGTCGTTGTCTCTGAATACCCAAACTCCGACATATCAAAAAAGAAAGAACCGATATAAGCGGCAATACACAATATGTTCACAAATCCACGCCCCATATAATATCTATAGCTCTTTGCGGTTTAATGTAAAAACTTGGTGCGGGGGAGTTCACGGCTTCTTCGGCAATAGCATATTTATAACACCCTTTCATCTCTTTTTCTTTTTCGAGGTACACATTATACAGGTCGTAGCACATACGCAGGTTCTCTGTGTTTTTTCTATTAAGCGTACCTCTCCTTATATCAGAAACAATCTGTAATGCTTTTCGTTCTGAAATATAAAATCTTGGAGCACCGCCGTTGATTATGCGATCTACAAAACTTACTATTGACATTCTTTTTAGGGAACCTGGATTGTCTTTCATATATTTATAATATGCAGCCATCAAGTCCTTGTTTCTAATGGTTTTCAATTCGTTCATAAGCCTTTATGATAAATCTGTTCAAAATTAAGGTAATTTAGGACACTATTAAAATAAAATCAAACATTTTACTAAGTTTTTATTATATATATTTGTAACAGTTTAAAACTATTAATTTTTTAAGAGCTTAAGTATGGAAACTAAAAAAGATGAAAACCTAATGCCTGAAGAGAAAAAGACCAATCGTCAGATATGGGAAGAGGCTATCAAGAGGAAAAACCCCGAAGTAGATTTCAGCGACGAAGATGTGTTATACGAATTGTCGATGAAAGGATATGACGAGGAGCATGAGTACAGAAAGAACAACGAACAAAAGAACAAGGAGATGTACGAGCTGTTATCGGCAAATCCTGATGTGGCAATGTTCATCAGCTCTCTCGTAACCGACAAGAATGTCGGAAAGGCAATGTCTTATTTGAGTGATGTTATCGGCTTGCAGGAAGGTACTCCCGAATATGAAGAGTATCAAAAAGGTGTAGAAGCACGCAAGACACGAGAGGCAGAGGCTCAAAAGGCTGTAGAGGAATACGAAAATAACCTGAAAGAATCCGCAGATGTTCTGAAAGCTTTTGCCGATGAAAACGGCATGACCGAAGAAGATGCTGTGGCGTTCGTGAAAAAGATTACCGAAGTGGTGTCAGAGAAACTCTTCTCAGGTAAGATTGACAAAGAGTTCCTTGATTTGTTTTTCCGTGCTTTCAATTACGAAACGGATATTGAAACGGCAAAAAAGGCAGGCACGATAGAGGGTCGTAACGAGGCTATTGAGACGAAAAACAAGAAACTCAAAAAGGGCGATGGTCTCCCCGAAATTAAAAATTCGGCAGGCGCACCCATAAAAGAGCCTACCACAGAGGACGCAACAATACAGACGCTTTCCGAATTAGCTAACAAGGCGGAAAGAGACAGAAAACTATTTGGACGATAACAATCATTTAATAACTTTTTAAAAAAACAAAACGATGAAAAAAAATTTGACAAGCCTTTTATTGGCAATCTTATGCGCCTTTTTTGGCGTAACTGATGCTTCTGCGTTCCTGATGGCTGATGCTTCTGCGTTAGCTGCTGCCGTGAACGAAGGAGCAAGCGCACGAGCAACCGCAGGCGTTGAAAATCAAGGTGTTCATACGATGACGGACAAAAACGTTGGTCTCGTTACTGACACGACACGTCTCGGCTCGCCTGACCTTATCGATGACCCAATCGACCAGCTTATTTGCAAAATGTTTCAATCGGGCATCGCTCTCGACCAAATCGGTCGCCACTTGCAACAAGTGAAACAGAACGGTATGCGCTACTCTTTTTGGAGTGTTGATACCCGTCCTATCGAATCCGTTACTACGGCAAGGGTAGGTAACGTAGCGAACGCTACTACCATTGCTTTACCGGTGGCTAACGTTAACATTTTTGACAAGACAGACATTATTGTAGTGCCGTCTGTAAGAGGTTACGAGTTTAATAGTGCAACTACATCGCGTGAATCTTATCTTGTTCCGCTTGTACTTTACGTCCAAACCATAGACAGTCAAAACGGCACGCTTATCTGTCAAGCCGTAAACGGTAAATATGCAACCACAGGCAGTTTAATTCCGAACATACCCCAATCGACAAAGGTATATCGTTTAGGACACGCTGCTTCTGAAGGCGACGTACAGACCACGCCTTATGCTGCTCTGCCCGAACCTGATGAGTTGTTCATGCAGATTTTCAAAACGCAAGTTATGGAATCGACTATCTCCATCGATTCTGAAAAGAAAGTGAATTGGAGTTTAGCTGACCAACAAGAGTTGGCATTGTATAACATGCGTAAGGAAATAGAGTTGTCGTATATCTATGGTGTGAAAGGTTACTTCCGCGACTTGAATACCAAACGTTACGTGTACACCTGTTCGGGTGTTATCCAACAGATTTTGGAGAAAGGCACGGTTATTCCTTTGACGCTTTCAACAATGACGGAAAGCTCTTTGCTTACCGATGTTGTTAAAACCATCTTCTTGGGCAATAGCGGTAGTGCATCGCGTTATATGTTTGCAGGCTCTGACTTTGTAGCCAAAGTGGGTGGTCTTGGAAACGTTAGCAAACAGATTGATGCTACTCAAGTATTCCGTAAGTTCGGTGTAGATTGGAAATCCATTCAATTTATGTCTTGGCAGTTGAACCTATATCAACATCCGCTGTTAGACCAAATCGGATTATCTAAATGTGCTATTGTGCTTGACCTGCCTCATGTTCGTAAGAACGTGTTCCGCAGTCTTACCAATGACGTGCTTGATTTGATTAAGTCCGGTGTATTTGACGGTAAATCGACCGTGTGGACAGAGATTTCTTCTATCGGCTTGAAATATCCGAAGTGCCACGCATTTATTTACGACACAACGCAATTTGCTCCTGTAGCCACAGCAGAAACTAATCTCTAAAAAAAAGATTGTAAGGATTGTTATTACAAGGGGCGGGCGGGGGAAACGTCCGCCCTATTTGTTAAACCACTAAACTATTAAAATTATGATTAAGACGTATGTGTGTATGTTTAAGCGTTGTTGCGTCTCTTTTGGCGATGGGCAGTCGGTGCTTTTTGACGATAGAGGTCAAGGTGAGTGGGGAAGTCAATACACCACGAACGACAAAAACGAACAAGAGATGTTGGAAAAATCCTCTCTGTTCAATAACACGTTTCATCTCTATTCACAAGAGAGTGAAGATGCTGATGAAAAAGACACGCCCATTAATTTGAAAATGCCTACCAATCCAATTGAGGACGAAGATAAGGTCGTTGTCGAATACGATCGAGCCTATCCCGACATTGTCAGAGTGCAAGAAGCCATAGGTGCTATAAAGGACTACTGCAAAGAGCAAGGGTTGCCTTATGAAACAATAAGGAGCAGAGAGGCGATGTTGGCAAAAGCCAAAGAACTCGGTTTGTCGTTTCCTAAAATAAAATAGCTATGATAGTGCGAAAAGATGTCGTAAAGCTTGTGAAGGTGATGCTCGAAGAGTTGTCGCCTTTTGACGAACCGGCAGCTATGCTTGCCGTGCCTAACAATGACGTTAAGCCTGTAGAGAGCTATATACAATCAACGCTTGACAAGTCGTTTGATGATATATTGCTTTTTATGCCGCTTTATGTCATACAGAAAACCTTTACCGATTACGCATCGGTTTCGCCAAGTCCAACCATAACGCTTAAAGACGGCGTGGGTTATTGTCCCGTGCCTGCTGATTTTTTAAGGCTTTATGCTTTCACGTTCTCCGAATGGTCGAGGACAGTAACCACACATATTACGCCTGAAAATGCTAACGCCTATGCGTTGCAGAGAAACAAATATACGCGCGGTAAGTTTGAGAAACCCGTTGTCGCTATCAACAACGGTAAGTTTGAATTTTACTCACTCAAGGCTGTGCCGACAGCGGGTACGTTCACAATGAAATATATCCCCAAGACTGAAAAGAACAAGGTAGCGTTTGAGAAAGGTCTTGTAGATTATCTTGTGCTGCAAAATGCCATAGACGTATTGAATATATTTGAGCAACACGACAAGGCAAAAGAATTGAGTGCAGAACTCTATAACAAAATTAAAGCGATAACACTATGATAAAAGATGGATTAGAGATACAGAATGCCATTTATGACGGTTCTCTTGCCGATATTAGAGCGGACTATGAGAGAGAGGCAATGGACGAGTTTGGACGGCGATTGTTATTGAAAGAGCCGAAACGTTTTATCCATTACTTTTATCCTTTCTCCGATTTGCAGGATAAGGTTTATATGCGCACATCTCTTATAGGAAAGCATAGGAAAACGAAAGAGGGCGAACATCTGCTTGATGATATTGCGCTTACAAAAGACGAGCAAGAGACGTTTGATATGCTGATAAAAGATGCTTCGGAAGAGGTGTTTGAAAAGATTATTGCTTATACCGATGACAGAAAGCGTTCGTTGCTATTCAATGACGGAGAGAACAACACCATAGAACGTTTGGAGAGTAACGGTAAGAGTGTAGAAACGCCTAACGTTACTACTGAAAGGCATACCGACAAAACACTATTAACGATTACTGCCATACGAGTAGGCAAAGAAGAGGAGCTTATTCATTTGTTGAGAGACTACGCTACATTTAAAAACGCATATCCAAGTCAAAACTATATAAATAATAGAATTGAAAATCTTGCCAATGAGCCTGCAGAATTTGTGATAAAAACAGAATATATCGACCAAATAACCGCTCTTTGTACAGTTGGCGGATGTAGCTTTGACAACTCCGAATATGAGACGACAGGATTTGAAGGTGTTGTTTCTATTACCACAACACCTGCTCTTGTGTCGGGCGAGAGCGTTGAGTTTGTTATATCGGGCGAATATAATGTTACTAACTTTATGGGTGAGATAGAAAAGAGGGATTTCACACAGACATACCGGTACACGCCTTCCACTCACGGGCAGACATCTTATTCGGCACGATTTGTTTATAAGCCCCCATTGGATAATAACGAAACGAATTTGCCCGCTATTCAGCCCGAAGCCTATATCGGTGTTGTGTCGTGTGAGTGTGTGAGTGCGCGTGTTATTTACACTACCCCCGCTCCTATAGCCAAAGGTTATTGGATAGACTACACCAAACTTGACGGCACGAAGAAAGTGTATTATTCATTGTCCGACAGCGATATGAATACTCCAATAGAGAATACCGTTCTTTATGTGGATATGACCGATACCGATATGCGTTACGGTGTTCATTATATAGTGAATAAGCCTATGTGGGTGCGAGAGAACAGTATCAGCAAAACTGATAAGTCAATAGAGGAAGCGTTGATTGCTTATGTTATTTACAAGTGGTTTGCGCTTGTCTTTCCGAGCGAGGTAGAGTTTTACCTTTCCGAATATGAGAAACGTCTTATTGACGTTAAGTTCAATCTTGGGTTCTGCGAGCGTATGAGTGTAACGCCGCATCCATTTTAAACGTATCAATTATGGCACATCAGGGTATTGACAAAGAGATAAGTCTCGGTGGTATTGTCCGTAACACATCAGGAAGCGTATGCCCTGATGGTGAGATGGAAGAGCTTATTAACCTACGTCCGAAGGACGGCAGTTTCAGACCGACAGGAGAGAGTATGCCTGTCAGGGGGCTTGAAGATGTGAAGGTGGACTATACTAACATTGTTGTACATTCTTGCGGTTACAGGCATCTGTTGGGTGTAAAAGACGGTCGGCTTTATTATTTTGCCAATCAGGACGAGACCAATACCGTCTCTATGCTTACTATCCCTATTGAGTTGATGGATGTGTCGGGCGAGCCGAAATACTCACAAACGGGCAACTTGCTTTCCGTTATAGACGACACAGGTATAAAGTATCTGCTGTGGGATGGCAACAAATACAAAAAGGCATCTATGGACTTCAACGGCAGTCCTACCGATACGGTTATCGCTCCTTTGGATGTCAGCTTTCGTATGACACCAGAAATGGGCAAAGATGAAGATAATGATAGACAGATTATTCATGCGTATGTAGCGGAATTTTTTAAAAAAGACGGATTAGGTAGTTTTGAGAGCCATGAGGATATTGCCGCGCGCAACAAGCTGTTTGTGCCGAAATATTTAGAGGCTCTGTATAGGCATAAAGAAAAGGGCTATCCTGTTGGTTACTTCTTTATCTGTGCTGTAGCTGAACTCTATGACGGTACAAAAGTGCTACAAACCAATC
>Ga0255346_1006394_pt1 | contig 11557 bp, 10 predicted proteins | sample wastewater_treat_FD_194410 | JGI IMG/M metagenome (GOLD analysis project Ga0255346, IMG submission 194410) | Wastewater microbial communities from Lulu Island WWTP, Vancouver, Canada - plant22 | ecosystem: Engineered > WWTP > Wastewater > Unclassified | place: Canada: Vancouver, British Columbia... | reverse complement strand
TTCTTATGGTTGCAGCATGTAATCCATGTGCATGTGGGTACTACGGAGATCCTGTTGAGCGGTGCAGCTGTTCTCCTTCTGCATTAGATCGTTATAGAAGGCGTTTATCCGGTCCTATATTAGATAGAATTGACTTGCACATATCAGTTCCAAGACTTATGCCGGAGGAGCTTGTATCACTAGAAGGCAAAAACGGTGAAAGTAGTTTTGATGTTAGGAAAAGAGTAAAAGAGGCTCGTTTACGTCAGGAAAAAAGATGGAATAAATTAGGATTTCAGTGTAACTCAGAAATACCAGAAAAAATTCTTCGTCATCATGTGCAAATTAAACCCGAAGTAAGAGAATTTTTATTGAAATCACTTAATAGAGTTAGACTTTCGGGTAGAGGTCTTTCTAGAGTGCTTCGTGTTTCACGTACGATAGCAGATCTTGAAGATACAGAGCGAATAGAAATACAACATGTCGCAGAGGCGTTAAGCTATAGAGAAGGAGAAGCTCTTTCGTGGATGAGGTCCTAAAAGCACTACTTTTGTTAAATAAAGCGGGCTTAGATGTCCGGGCTTGGGAAAAGATAATAGCAAAAAAAATGAGTCCTGAAATGCTATGGAAAAGCAGCATTGAAAAAGTTAAGGAATTAGGATTTACTGAATCTGCATTAACAAAAATAAGAGAAGACGAAAAAAGGGGATGGGCTGAAAGAGAAATTGAAAAAAGCCAAAAACTTGGTATAAAAATAACGACATTTCTCGATAACAACTATCCAGAAACTCTTTCTGTTCTAAAAGATGCGCCATTACTACTTTATTGGAAGGGACATACAACAAACATTTCTTTTAAGACCATTGGCGTCGTAGGAACAAGGAAATCAACAGTATACGGGCAAAGAATAGCGGAGCGCATTGGAATGTGTTCTGCACAAGCAAACATATCTTTAATAAGTGGGGGAGCATCAGGTATAGATGAATTTGCTCACTCCGGTGTTTGTAAAATTAATGGTAGAACTTTTGCTATTTTAGGAAATGGAGTAGATATAGATTATCCTCGCTCAAATTCAGAGCTTTTTGCTAGAATCCGTGAAAAAGGTGCGTTAATTTCAGAGTTCCCGCTAGGAACAAAAGGGGAACCGTGGAGATTCCCTAGAAGAAATAGGATAGTAGCTGCTCTTTCAGAGAAGCTTATAGTGGTAGAAGCCCCTATAAAAAGTGGAGCTATGATCACGGCCCGGATCGCCATAGATCTAGGCAAGGAGGTTTGGGCTGTTCCCGGCCCTATAAATATGCAAGTTTCAGAAGGCTGTAACAGGCTTATTTTTGATGGTGCATATCCTTATATCAACGATGATGTTTTTTGGGGTATCCAAGAGCATTTTGAATCTGTTTCTAATGTGTCAGACAAATTGAAAAAAATAAATATAGAGTCCCTGTCTTCAGAAGAGATAACAGTAGTGCATTTTCTACTTCGTTCAGGTGGGCACACTATAGACAATATCGCAAATGAAGTTAAGATGGACGCCGCAAACGTATTAAAAACGATTGCGATTTTATCTGCAAAAGAAATAGTTTACACATCAGCTCCCGGCAGGTATAGCGTAAATATCTGAAAGAGGTGTCATATATGACTACAAAAAAAGATGTAGAAATTAAAACTAAAAAAATTGCTCCTAAAAAGACAAGCAAGAAGACAGCTAAAAAGGGGAGCGTAAAAGTTTCTGATTTTGAGGGGAAAAAACTCGTAATTGTTGAGTCTCCTGCCAAGGCAAGAACTCTAGAGAAAATATTAGGAAATGAATATAAGGTTTTAGCCAGCATTGGACATGTAAGAGATTTACCTAAAGCACGATTGGCAATTGATATCGAAAACAACTTTGACCCCGAGTATATTAATGTAAGAGGAAAAGCGCAGTTAATTAAAGAGCTTAAAAACGCATCATCTGTAAGTAAGACGACATTCTTAGCATCGGACCCTGACCGCGAAGGAGAAGCCATTTCATGGCATCTAGCAACATTGCTTGAGTTAGATCCAAGAACAAAGTGTAGGATAAGGATGCATGAAATTACAAAGAATGGAGTAATAGGAGCTATATCTAAACCAGACACAATTGATATGAACAGGGTGGATGCACAACAAGCACGCAGGGTGTTGGACCGTTTAGTCGGTTATCAACTTAGCCCATTGCTCTGGAATAAGGTGCAAAAAGGACTTTCTGCCGGTCGAGTGCAATCAGTAGCCCTAAAAATAATTTGTGCCAGAGAAGACGAAATAAACAAGTTTATTCCTGAAGAATACTGGCTGATAGATGTTAATGCGAAGTCGGTTGATGGAGAAAATAGACACTATCTTTTACGGGTTGATAAATATAAAGGTAAGTCCTTAAAAATTAAGAATGCCGACGAGGCAAAAAAAATAGAGACAGAAATAAAAGACAATATTCTAAAAGTAGATAATTTCTCAAAAAAGAGCACGACAAAATCAGCGTTGCCTCCATTTAAGACAAGCACCCTGCAGCAAGAGGCTTCACGCCGTTTCGGTTTCGGCTCAAAAAGAACGATGAGAATAGCACAATCTCTTTATGAGGGAGTAGAGATGCCAGGAAGAGGTCCTACTGGATTGATTACCTATATGAGAACAGATAGTTTAAGGATCGCACCAGAAGCGATTAGTGCGGCTCGAGAATATATAGAGAAAGAATTAGGCAAAGAATATTTGCCAACAAAAGCTAATGAATACAAGGATAAAGCTAACATACAGGATGGACATGAAGCGATAAGAGCAACGGACCCATCTTTAACACCAGAATCTATAAAAGAATTTTTATCTCCCGAACAATATAGTTTGTATAATCTCATATGGAGTCGTTTTATAGCTAGTCAAACAGAAGCTGCACGCATATCTCGATCTACAATCACATGTAGTAGTGGAGACTATACTTTGAAACAGGCAGGAATTGTAGTGGACTTTGATGGGTGGGGAAAACTTTATCCTCTGGGAGTAAAGAGCACAATTATAGAAACGGCAGTAGATGGTGAGCCCTTACAAGTTATAGATATAAAGAAAGATCAGAAATACACAAAACCACCAGCACGTTACTTAGAAGCAGGATTAATAAAAGTGCTTGAAGAAAAGGGGATAGGACGTCCTTCTACTTATGCGGTAATAATAGACACGTTATTTACACGTAGATATGTCGAATTTGCTGAAGAAGATAAGAGGTTAATCCCAACTAAACTAGGATTATTGGTAAATAAGTTTTTAATAAAATATTTTTCTGATTTTATCAATGAAGACTTTACGGCTGAAATGGAAGAAGAATTTGATAAGATTGAATCGGGTAAAAAGCAGTGGCGTGAAATAATATCTTCGTTTTGGAGTGGTTTTAAGCCAATATTAGATGATGTGGCAAAAAATGCCGAGAATATGCATCCTGAACCTGAGTTTATTGGCGAAAAATGTCCCGACTGTGGAAACGAGCTGATTATAAAGCATGGCAGATTTGGGGAATTTATTGCGTGCACTGGGTATCCTGACTGTAAATACACAAGAAAAATAGTCCGAAGCATTGGAATCAAATGTCCTAAATGCGAAGAGGGAGAACTTGTAAGAAGAAGAGCCACAAAAGGCAAAGTTAAGGGACGTTTTTTCTACGGTTGTTCGAGATTCCCTGACTGTGACTATATAACGTGGCAAAACCCCAAATTAAAAGCGAACAAAAACGGGGCAGAAGGTTCTGCTTTAACAAAGAAAATTGAGTCAGACTAAAACAGTAATAGTTATAGGTGGGGGTTTGGCTGGAACAGAAGCTGCCTGGCAATTAGCAGAGCGAGGCATTCATGTGCATTTATATGAAATGAGGCCAAATAAAACAACTCCGGCACACACAACTTCTTTTTTAGGAGAACTTGTTTGTAGCAATTCTTTTGGCGGAGAAAATACAACAACCCCAGCAGGGATCTTAAAGGAAGAATTAAGGACACTTAACAGTCTGCTCCTTCAATGTGCAGAGAGAACAAAAGTCCCTGCTGGGAATGCACTCGCTGTTGATAGAGATCTATTCTCAGAATTAGTTGAGAATAAAATAAGCAATCATCCCAAAATAAAGATAATACGAGAAGAGCAAATTTCAATGCCGTCGTTACCTACAATTATAGCGACCGGTCCTTTAACTTCACCAGCCTTCGCAAAAGAATTAAAGAGAAAAGTAGGAGCAGATTTTCTTTATTTTTATGATGCGGTTGCACCTATAATTACCTATGAAAGTATCGACAGAAAATTGTCTTTTAAGGCTAATAGATATGGGGACAAGGGCGATTATATTAATTGTCCAATGGATGAACAAACATATCATGAGTTCTGGGAAGCTTTGACGGAGGCTGAGACGGCGCAGAGACATAGTTTTGAAGAAGAAATTCACCATTTCGAAGGATGTTTGCCGATAGAAGTGATAGCAAAAAGAGGAGTACAAACTTTACTTTTTGGTCCATTGCGTCCGGTCGGATTAACTTCTGCAATAGATAATAATAAAAAAGTTTGTGCAATTGTACAGCTACGGCAAGATAATAAAGATGGCACACTCTATAATATGGTAGGGTTTCAAACAAATTTAAAGTGGGGAGAGCAGGAAAGGGTTTTTCGTTTAATTCCAGCACTTAAGAATGCAGAGTTCGTACGTAAGGGCGTTATGCACAAAAACCTATTTGTTTGTGCACCTAAAGTACTTGACCGCTTTTTACGTTTGTCTAACGAGGAACCGCTGTATTTAGCGGGTCAAATAACAGGCGTTGAAGGCTATGTTGAAAGTATTTCAACAGGGATGGCTTCAGCTATTTTTATGTTTGCACATATTATGGGGCATGAAATGCCTGTTTTCCCTCCAGAGACAGCCATGGGATCTCTTTTATATTATTTATACTCTGCTCTTCCAGAGACCTTTCAACCAATGAATGTCAACTTAGGCATCTTTCCCAAATTACCTGGGAAAAAAATTTACAAGCGGACGTTGCGTTGTGAAGCTTACGCAAAAAGATCTAAGGAACATATTAATAGATTTATTAATACGTATAAGCATCTTTTTGTCTCAGATTGATTTTGAACAAGTATTTAGAGTTTTTAATGCAATCAAGTAAAAACACTCCTTTTATCTTTAAGTTACTACATCCCTACACAATAAATTTATTGAAATTTGTGCTATAACTGTTAAAATCATAATATGTCTAACAATATTCTTTCTCATATTGATTCTTTTATAAACTACTTACAAGCAAGAGGTCGTTCTGAGAACACACTTGTCAATTATTCTGTGGACCTAAAGCAATTTTCAGAATATTTAGAAAAGCAAGGTATAGGCGACATAAAAGATATAGACTTAGAAGCAGTAAGGATTTTCTTAAGCAATATAATAGGCATCGGAATTTCAAAAACATCTGCTGCTAGGAAACTTTCGGCAGTTAGAGGGTTCCTAAAATGGCTCACTATAAGAGGGTTTTTATCATCAAATCCTGCAGCACCTCTGAAAGGACCGAAATTACCTTCTTCTTTGCCCAGGGCCCTTTCATATGAGGATACAGATAGACTTTTAACAGAAGGGCCAAGCTTGGGCAAAAATTATGATAGGGATAGGTTAATTCTCGAGCTTATGTATGGTTCCGGTCTGAGAGTTTCTGAATTGGTTGAATTAAATTGGGAAATGATTGATCTGGAGACAAGGACTCTTCGAATTATGGGTAAGGGTTCGAAAGAAAGGATAGTTCCTTTTAGTAAGAAAACATTGGGTTTGTTAGAAGATTGGTCTCTAATAAACAACACGACACAAAAAGGCCCTTTGTTTACATCAAAAAAAAGCAACGCAGAAAGATTAACAGTAAGAACGGTGCACAGAGTTGTCTTACGTTCAGCTACTAAAATTGGTCTGCATGGGGTATCACCTCATACGTTAAGACATTGTTTCGCAACACACATGCTTGAAAACGGAGCTCCGCTTCGAATCATTCAGGAGCTTTTAGGACATGAGAGCATAGCAACAACCCAGAGATACCTTACTATAACTGTTGAAGAGGCGAAGAGGAGTTATATGTCGGCCCACCCAAGAGCAAATGAATAGAACTTAAGGGGATAAGGGGGATTTTTATGGAGACGCCAAAGGAATTAATGGAAGCACGGCCAAAAATAGATAGCCCAGCAGCGATGCAAGATCTTTTGGAGAAAACCAGGATTGTAGGGCGGGTTTTACAATCAAACAAAAATGTAGGTGCACCTGATTATCCTAAACTTGCAAGGCTTATGTCCGATTTATCCGTAGCTAATGTTTATGTAATGAGTAAGGACGGAACTTTGTTAGGATATGCTTGGATTAGTGAATATAACTGTTCTATTATGAATGACATCCTCTTAGCAGAATCAATGCCTAAATCCTACGTATATAAAATGAATAATATACAAGAATCTGTTTTAAACTACACAGATCATGGATTATGTGCATATGCAGATCAACCTTGTACTTATTCAAATAAAAATGTTCTTATAGTGCCGATTAATGGTTCCGGTGAACGTCTCGGCACTTTGATATTAGCACGGTTTGGCCATCAGTTTGACACTAGAGATCTTGTTTTAGCTGAGTATCTCTCTACTGTATTTGCGCTTGAAATTTTAAATGACAGAGGGCGCCTAATAGAGAAACATAGTAGAGAGCTTCTTGTTGTCCAGATGGCAATGAAAGTTCTTTCATATTCAGAGATTGAGTCAATTCGACACTTGTTAAAAGAGTTGGGTGCTACCGAAGGGGTTATCGTTGCCAGTAAAATAGCAGATAGAGTTGGTGTTACCAGAAGTGTAATTGTAAATGCATTAAGAAAATTAGGTAGTGCCGGCATACTTGAAAGCAGCAGTTTGGGTATGAAGGGAACGTATATAAAAGTTATCAATCCCTTATTTCTTGAAGAATTAGGAGTCGTTTTTGAAAATAAAAGGAGAATATGATGAATAAAAAAATTTTAATAGCGGAAGCATCTGCTCATAATAGAAATGTTCTTAAGGAAATTCTTTCGCAAAATTCTTATGAGGTTGTTGGAGAAGCAACAAGTATAGAAGAAGCTCTGGATAAAATTAAAGTGTTATCTCCTGATATTTTAATATTGGACATGTTACTGCCTGGGATAAACGGAGTCGATTGCATAAAGTCGTTCAAATCCGTACAATCAGAAATTGATATAATTTTGTTGAGTATATTGGGACAACAGGAGATGGTCCTAGAAGGAATAGTAGCTGGTGCTAAAGATTTTCTTATAAAACCATTTCAGACTGATGACGTAAATCTTGTCCTAAAAAAAATATGTATTAAATAAAAAAACATTATAAATTGTGTCAAACGTGTTTTTATATGGTAAAATCCAACGTTGACAGTAAAATGATTTTTTTAAAAACAAAGATAAAATTTGGAGGTTTGAACCGCAAATGGAAGAAAAATCGTCAACAGTTGTAGTTGGTGACGTCCTCACAGGAACAGTTGAGCATATAGCTCCATACGGGGCTTTTGTGAGGCTTGAATCTGGTCAAAAAGCAATGATTCATATTTCAGAACTTTCTCACGGGTACGTAAAAAAAGTTGAAGACATTCTTGAAATAGGACAAAAAATAAAAGCAAAAGTCATAAAAATAGATGAAAAAAATAGAATTGACCTTTCAATGAAGATAGCTCAGCAAAAAGAAACAGAACCCGTTGTTCCGCAGCAGAGAGAGGAAGATTTTGAAAAAAAATTAAGCAACTTCTTAAAGTTTAGCGATGAAAAAATGGCTGATTTAAATAACAAAATAAAAGATTCTCGTGGAACGAAACGACGCGGAGGGGGAAGCGTTTCTGCTAAAAAACCTAATTAAATGAATTCTAAAAACGAGAGCTCTTATTATTGTCCAGGAGAATCTTGTTCAATTCATTGGACTCCCTTAACCCAAAATGATCACAAAATTCTTTTAAAGCAAAATAGGGGACGTAATTTTCATTTGTCTTACATTGTTGCGGTTGCAAAACGTTGTACTTTTGGCTATCCACAAGTATTAGTTTGTAGTCCTTTACCTTTAGAAAAAATCCTATTTCCCACGGTCTTTTGGTTGACATGTCCATTCTTAATAAAAAAATGTGGGAGGCTTGAATCTGCTAAGCAGATTAGTAATTTGGAAGAAATATTCCGAAGCAAGCCAAAGGAAGTAGAAGAGTGGCATAAAGCCTATTCTAGTTTACGAGAGAAGCTTATAACCATAAAGCCCATAAATAGTACTAGTAGTACGAAAAAAATACCAGATAAGGCAATGGAATATTTACTCAGTAAAGGGGTTGGAGGAATAGACGTTAAACACGCTCCTTTTGCAGTAAAGTGCCTTCACTTACAAGTGGCTACATGGCTAGGTATGAGGAAACACCCTGCTGCTCAATGGTTAAACGATAAAATTGGAGTTTTAGAATGTGCGGAAGCTTTTTGTGACCCGAATAAATTATGAAAAACTTTAAATTTTTGACTAAACTATTGACATTTTTGCAATAAACTGTAGAATTACCCATCGTGTAGTTAGCGTGAGCCGTTAGCTCAGTCGGCAGAGCACCGGACTTTTAATCCGGGTGTCTCGGGTTCAAGTCCCGAACGGCTCACCATTTACGCGGTCCCATCGTCCAGAGGCCTAGGACACCGCCCTTTCACGGCGAAAACAGGGGTTCGAATCCCCTTGGGACCGCCAAATTATTCTGCCAGCGTAGCTCAGTTGGTAGAGCAGCGCACTCGTAATGCGCAGGTCTCCGGTCCGAGTCCGGACGCTGGCTCCAGTGATAATTAAGGTCTCCGATTATTATATCGGGGATCTTTTTTTTTTTAGAAAAATTTATTTATTCTATAAAATATAAATAATAAATTGTATTTATAAAGATTTTTTTCAAACATCTCCCTCGTTATAAACACAGTAGATACAAAGTTAGATTTTGAGCTCCCTAGAATTAGTTATTTTATAGTTATATATGTTAAAATTGTTTAAAATGCGTGATGAAAAGACTATCAAAACGTTTAGTTGTGGAGATATCACAAAATGAGCGAAGATCATAACAACGAGCAAACATTAAAAAAAATAAAAGAAAAACATGAAGCAGACTTATGGATGGCTTGTTCTAACGGTGATGATGAAGCTAGAGAAGAGTTAATACTTTCTTACAGGCCAATGGTTTATTGGCTTGCGAAAAACTACAAGGTTTCATATAGTTCTTATCCAGACATGATACAAGAAGGCATGCTGGCACTTATTAAAGCCGTAGATGGTTTTGATATTAGTAGAAATAACCGTTTTTCTACATATGCATATTATAAAATAAAGGGTAGCCTTATAAATTTTCTACAAAGAGTTGAGGGTAAGGCCCCGGTTCCTGCAGATGAAGTCGCGTTTATAAAAAAGAGCATGAGACAGTCTCTGTTATCCAATGATGCTATATCCGCCGAATGGAGCGTTGATTTGGAAAAAGCGATAGCAGATTTGTCGAAAAAGGAATCCGATATATTAAAGGCTTTGGTTTTAGACCAAAGGGCTGCAAAAGAAGTTGCTTCTGAAATAAAAATAGATGTCAGCCATGTATATAGAATACGTAGAAATGCATTATCTAAATTAAGGCAGTGGCTAGAAAATGAGGTGCTAAAAACCACTTCTACTCCTTAACCTGTGATAATGTTATGATTCTTATTCTTTCGGATAGAGGCGACAAATTATGAAAAAGAAAATTATAAGATTGAGGCGTTGGTTGGATAGACTGTCAAGAGCCTGTGAAGGCAAACAGTGGTCTTCCGCTGTGGCTGCTTCTGATTGTCTAAACGCGGAAGCTCGTGAATTGAGAGAAGAATTATATGGAATTCTTATAGAAGATTCACATGATTTTAGATTCCAAAAAATATTATCTACAATACCCTTGCATATAAAAACAATTGGTATAGCTTTGTTGATTGTCTCCTTAACTAGTATCCCGATAGCAACAGAATCAGAAAACATGACAGTAGTTTCAAAAGTGTCTAGTGAAAATAGTTTCAATATAAAAAATTTAAGCTGGTTATCAAAAGAAGAGGCAGAATTGTTGACGGTTTTTCGTTCTAATTTTGCTGAAGGTTCAAGTATGGCATTGACGCCTCTTAAGACAAACGTCAATACATCTGTTAATCATAAAAATAATGCCAAGCAAAGTGACCAAAAAGAACAGGGAAATAGCAAAGAAGAGTTGTTTGATGACAATCTAAAGAGTAATGCCCAGGAAAGTAAAAATAAGTCATTTGTAAAAACCACAGTTCAAGATGATTTGCTCTCATTAATACAGGTTGGAGAGAGAGCCTTAAGAGGAGATTCGTTCGGAATTAAGGTTGTAAAATAATATTATTACCATAATAATATGTCTAGGAATTAAATAAGATTACCAAGAGGAGTGGTTCGTTTGCATCTTCGCCTAAAAGACGTTTTTTTGTTAGGTGTACTTTTTTTATTTGTATTTTTTTCAACATCCCAAGCATCTGAAGATGCTATTTTAGGGGAGAATATACGAACGGCACAAAACCTTGTGCAAACTGATACGGCCAATATCGTTCCTCATGAAAATGAGAGTGTAAAAGCAACCGACACAGATCAACAGGAAATACCTAATCTTCCGGGTCCCAAAGTGATTTCGATTGAAATTGAAGGAAATAAAGAAGTAGTTACTCAACATATACTTAGTGCTATAACGACGAAGATTGATGAACCAGTAGACGAAGAAAAACTTCGTAAAGATGCTGAATCTATATTTGAACTAGGCTTCTTCGCGGCCGCCGATTATAAAGTAAAAGACCAAGACGGAGGAGTGGAAGTTGTTTTTGTTGTGCAAGAGAACCCTATCGTAGGATCAATAAAATTCGAAGGAAACACGGTATATTCATCAGAGAAACTTTTAGATTTAGTTTTTACAAAACCCGGAATGATTTTTAACAGAACATTTTTCCGCAATGATATCCAGAGAATTAAAGAAAAATATCAAAAAGACGGTTATGTAATGGCTAATATCGCTGATGTAAAAATAAGTGGAAACGAAATAACTGTCATTATAGTAGAGCCAAAAATAGAGCAAATTATTATACAAGGAAATAAAATAACGAAGCAATATGTTGTACGACGGTATATGAAAATAAAAGAGGGTGAATTATTTAATTCAAATAAACTTCGCCTTACTTTGAATAGGTTACAGGCTGTGGGCTTTTTCAGTGACGTTAATGTCAACTTCGAACCAGGTGAAAAGGCGGACGAAGTCATATTGATTTTGACTGTTGAAGAGGGAAAAACTGGTCGCCTTGGATTTAATGTAGCTTATGGAACAGAGAGTGGTTTTGGTGGCGGGATGAGCTACGAAAACACAAATATTGGAGGAAAGGGTTATAAGCTGGGCACAGGATTTGAGTTGGGTAACAGATCAGAATATTGGATAACTTATGAGCAACCCTATATGAGCGGCAAGGTTACAGCTTGGAGAGTAGGAGCCTATAAGCGAGCCTGGAATAATTTGGGTTACTACATTAAGGGAAAT
>Ga0255346_1006392_pt1 | contig 11562 bp, 17 predicted proteins | sample wastewater_treat_FD_194410 | JGI IMG/M metagenome (GOLD analysis project Ga0255346, IMG submission 194410) | Wastewater microbial communities from Lulu Island WWTP, Vancouver, Canada - plant22 | ecosystem: Engineered > WWTP > Wastewater > Unclassified | place: Canada: Vancouver, British Columbia... | reverse complement strand
AGCAAACGCAGCTCATTTGCAGCTCATTTCGGAGTTCAAACGCAGCTCATTTGAGTTCAAACGCAGCTCATTTGGGGTTTGTTAGGGGCGACAAACGGGGCGGGAGGCAAGTTAAAACAGTTGACAGGGATAGTTAAAAGGTTTAACCGAGTCGGTTAAAATAATTGACGTATTCACAATTTGTTCATAAGTTCTCACCGTTATAACGGCGATAATATATGAACATGGTTAAAAATTTTAACTTAATAGGCGAACGGAAAAAGCGGTCAAGTGACCGCCTTTTCTTGTCATTCTTCCTCTTTTAATTCTTCCAATTTCTCTCTTATCATTTTGTTAATTTCCTTAATCAAGTTGGTAACATTGGGGTCGGTATAGTCTCTGTTGTTTACTGCCCTTGATTCTGTTGTATAGCCGCTCGAAACGTTAAAACGATTTGTGATATATGATTTGTTCGGCTTTTCCTTTTTGCGGATAAAGTATATTATCTGGCCATGGTCTGCCATACCGTCATGATAGAGATATGATACACAATTGTTCTGCATACGTGCCTCAGCGTGAAATGCTGACATATCAGTCGGAACAACTACGACAAGTTTGTTGTTGTCTATCTGCTCAAGGAATTTGAAATTGTTCTGCCATTCACAAGCCTTGTCATTTCTCTCTTTATCTTTATAGTCGAAAAGCAAGTCTTTATTGTATTCGTAGTTTCTGTTTGGGTCAACTATTTCAGCCCAGTTTTCGGGGAAAGCTTCCTCACGTATAAAACCTAAAAAACCGCAAGTATCTATCTTGAAATTCCATACAAGTTCTTTTGCTGTTGTCTTGAATATCTTTCTAAAAGCAAGTCGTTGTTCTGCGGTCATGTTTAGAAAGATACTGTAATAATATTCGTTAATCTTACTTTTTAGCAGTTCAAGGAGTTCAGCATCTTCTTTGTTAAAAGTTTTAGCAGTTTCCTCTCTCTCAAATCTTGCTAAAGTGTTTTTGTGTATTTTAAGTTCGTTTTCTCTTAACCACTGTATATAGCCTTTTGGTAAGTTATCGGGCAGTTCGCGGACGTAAGCGGTACCGATTAAATCAATGTTTGGTAAGAACATTTCAAGTTTAAGTATATCGGCTCTTGAGTAATCATTAACCGCTCTTGCAATAGCGTTGATGTAAAGGCGAAATTTATTACCGCCATACATAAAAGCTTCTAACAGTGATTTGCTCATATGCACCATTTTTTTACCTGTTGGCATGAAAAGTTCGTTGGTTACGATATTGTAGCGGTACGCTCTCTTATAGTCTCGTTCAATACCAATAACAATTTCCTGTCCGTCCTTTTTAATTCCGTAAATATCCATATAATTCAATTCCTTTCGTTTTTCATTGAAGTCTTTTTCTTAACTTCTGTATATATTATACCACATGAAATGGCATTTGTCAAGGGGTTTGGAGAAAATTTTTTCTTTTAACAAAATGGCGGCAACTGCTAAATAATTTAACCAATTCATATATATCTGCCGTTATAACGGTGAATAATTATGAATAAGTTAAATAAATTAGGGGCGGATTTTTCACCGCCCTCTGTTAATTATCTTACCTTGTATGCCTTGACATAACGTCGTCTACCCCATCTGTCGGAATTATCATCTGCCATTGATTCAGGTCCAGCAAGATAACCGTTTTTAACAAGGTCACGTAAAGCATAGATAATAGCATTACGTGTTGCATATTCGTGTTTAATGCCGTTATTGTGAAGCAGTTCTCTGCAAGATTCAATTGTGATAATATCGCCGCTTTCGGTATCTGCGATAATCAAATCTGTAATTACTGTAATGTTGTTTTCGTTTCCTCTTGCTATCTCATTACGGCTTGCGGCATGAAGTATCTGATAAGCCATACGGACAAGTTTTCCCTCGGATACGCTGTCTTTGTTCATGTAGCTGTTAGCAATACTTGTTACAGACTGAATATCCTTTTCACGGAGACAGATGTCGTGGTTTACTGCTCTTAAATTTGTTACCTTAATACTCATAATAAAATTCCTTTCTGTTTTATAATCTTGACTTGACTTATTAATGTTTTTTTTGAAGTTGTCTTTTCCTTAACTTCTGTATATATTATACCACATGAAATGGCATTTGTCAAGCCTTTTTCAAAAATTTTTTCATTTAATTTATTCGCCGCCGTTCGGTCAACTGATTTAACTTATTCATATATTTGCGCCGTTATAACGGTGGATAAATGTGAATAAGGTTAATTCTTTTAACTTTTGGCGGCAACAGAAAAAGCGGTCAAGTGACCGCATTTTCCTTATCAAAATGATAGGCTTATCTCGTTGCAAAATATTTCTTTTAACTTTTCGTCTATCTTTTTGATTAATTTTGTTGCGTTATTATCGTAATATTGTCTGTTAAATATGGTGAGCGTTTCGATAGTTCTTCTACAGTTAATGTTAAAACGACTTGTAATATATGACTTTTCTTTGTTTTCAGTGTGGCGGATAAAGTAAACAAAGTTTTCTCCATTTGCTATACTTTTATTGTAGTGACTACCTACGCAGTTATGCTGTTGCTTACCCTCGTCAATTAAATCTTCTAACTTTTCAGGAACAACTATTGTAAATTCATCATTGGAAAGTTCTGTTATAACTCTGCCTTTATCTTCAGTAGCAATTATATCCTTTTCAAGCTGTTTATCTATTGCAATTTTTAAAAGTTCATGATTCTGTTTAAAAGTTCTGTCGGGATTAACAATTTCATACCAGTTTTCGGGATATTCTTTATAACCATATTCTCTACGCATTATAGCATAATAAAAAGCTGTTAAATCCTGTCCAAGACTAAAACAGATAGTTTTTATTGAACTTCTGAATATCTGTCTAAACAGTTTTCTATGTTCTGTCGGTAAACCTACATAGTCTTTTTTAAATCTTACCATATGTGTTGAATAGAATACCACATTATCCTCTAAAAGCTGTAAAAACTCTTTATCCTCTGCCGACATTTGGGTTATTGCCTTTTCTACTAAAAACTCATTTAATGATTTTTCTGAAAGGGGTTTTTCGGGATTTTCTTTTAACCAATTAACAAAACCTTTTGGACAACGGCTCGGCATTGCATAGCTGTTATACTGTCTGTTTTCAAAAAGTTCGGGATAACTTATCCACGGAATAAGATTATCTATTTCTTCCGTTCTTCTGCTGACTGTGTTTATACCTCTTAAAGCGTTATATATTGCCCATTCAACTTGAGTTTTGCAGAGACATTGAAGTGTAGACTGTAAGCCCACAAGCTTACGACCAGTGTAAGAAGTAATTGTCTTTTCTACCACATTATAAATGATAGGCTTATTTCTGTTGACAGTGATAATAATGTTTACTCCCTGTTTTTCAATTTTGTCTGTGATTAATTCCTTTGCCATAATATATCAATTCCTTTCGTTTTTGAAGTTTTCCTTAACTTCTGTATATATTATACCACATAGAAAAGCATTTGTCAAGCACTTCTGATATATTTTTTTATTTTAACTAATTCATATATTTGTGCCGTTATAACGGTAAGTATTTATGAATTGGTTAATTCATTTAACTTTTGACAGCATGAGAAAAGCGGTCAAATGACCGCATTTCCTCTTATTCTGTTGTCTCTGCTGTTTCCTCTGTCTCTGCTGTTTCCTCTGTCTCCGCTGTTTCCTCTGTCTCTGCTGTATCTGTTTCGATTCTCATATAACCCTTTTTCTTATCGCCCTTGTTGTCTATCTTGTAATCGTTGCGTTCCTCAAAAATGCCGTCAGTTACACCCTGTTTCATGATAGCAGAAATTTTGTTCTTGCTGTGTGGTGTTTCGGGAATAAGCTTTTCAACGATTTCAGAAATAGCGTACCACTTATCAACCGCCATAAGGTCGTAGATTTCAAGGGCAACAGCGGAGTTTGCCGACTTTGTTTCGTTTGACTTCTCTGCTCTCTTGCTGTCACGAGACTTTACCGATTTGAGCATTTCCTTTGCCTTTTCAATGATTTCGGGAGTGATTTCCTCACCATTGATAATCTTTTCGAGCATTTCCTTTGTTGACATAGTTTTAGCCATAGTTAAATTCCTTTCCGTTTTATAGTCTTATACATGACTTAATGATGTTTTATTTAGAAGTCCTTTTCCTTAACTTCTGTATATATTATAGCATAGATTTTTGTAAATGTCAAGGGGTTTGGATATATTTTTTTTATTTAACTAATTCACACTTTGTTCATAGTTTATTCACAAATACTTTCCGTTATAACGGTGGGAATTTATGAATTGGTTAAATATATTAAAGGGGCGTAATGCCCCTTTGTTAAGTAACTAAACTTATTCCCTTTTCATCGGCAAAATTTTTAATTAGTTTCCAAGCTGAACAAGGTTTCCAGTCAATTTTTTTATGTGTAAATACGGCAGTTAGTAAAATCTTATACTCAATTAATACATCTGCTAAACCAGTATGTTCTTCTTCAAATGTTAAATCATTTGTCAAATAGCGGTATACTATTTCAGCCTTTGTCTGAACATTTCCCTTTTCAGTGAAATAGTTATTTGTTTTACAGAAGTCGATATACTTTTTTGTTAAAAGTTTTGTTTGTGTTATACCGCTGATTATATCGCAGTAAGTTAAATTTAATTCCATAAATTTTTCTTCGCCTAAAAGTCGCTTTATTGCACCTTTGTCAAAATTGACGTTGTATGCGAATAGTCTTTTAACTCCGAAAGTCTGAATATCAGCAGTAAATACTTTTGTAAATATTTCGGGGCTTATCGGTTTGTATTTCCTTTTGTGTCGTGGTTTGCTTATATCTTTTAATATTTCCTCTACATTTTTCTTTGTCATTTCGGAGGCTTGACGGCAATTGACCATAGCTTGTATGTTTTCCCATATACAAGGGAGTAAAGCAAAAGACCTTTTGCGGTAAATGTTGCCGTATAAATCAGCTAAAATATAGCCTACATTATACGGACGAGTTGTCGAATATCCCTCAACATCTAACACTATTATTTTTTCCTTTTTAGATGTAAGAATATTTGCGACTGAACTGAACACGTTTTTAATTTCGTACATTTTTAATCATTCCTTTCTGTCCTTTTAGGACAAGTATATTATACCATAAAATTTTCAATTTGTCAAGTGATTTGAGAAAAGTTTTTGTTTTAACTTATTCACAAATTCTAACCGTTATAACGGCAAACATTTATGAATTGATTAATTCATTTAACCAACTGCGGTGCGGAGAAAGCGGTCAGATGACCGCTTTTCTTTTAACCATTATCGAGTTGATTTTGTTTAATTTCAGTTTGATTCGATAGAGGTGGTATACGGGCGCTCTCCCAAGGTTGCAGAACAGTGCATTTTTCCTCTTTTTTCTCTCTGCTTTTGCTCTTTTAATTCTTTTAACTTTTTGTCTCTCTCTGCCTTTTCTTCTGCCTTTTTCTTTGCCTTTTCGTTAGCAATTTTAACTTCTTCTTCGTAGCGTTCTCCCTCTTTTATGCGTTCATATGCCTCGACAGGTTTTCCGCTTGATTCTACGATTTTATCCTTAAAGGGTTTAGCTTTAAGTAAAATATTTACGCAGACTTCCATTTCTTCCTCGCCAACAGTACGCAAACCAAGACAAACTGATATTTCATTATTGCCGACTTGCGTTATAACCGTATCTTCGTTTTCGTCAATGTCATAATGGCTTTTCAACAGCTCAATTAAGTCAGTACGAAGCAAATCTCTTGCTTTTCCCTGCACAGCACTTTCGGACACTTCATTAAAATTATACATAGAGTATTCCTTTCTGGTGTTTAGGTTTTTCCTTACCTTATGTATATAGTATATCACATTTTACCGCATTTGTCAAGGGGTTTTCAAAAATTTTTTTATTTAACTTATTCGCCGCCGTACTGTCAATTCATTTAACCAACTGGCGGCGGCTTGTTAAATCAATTTACCAATTAACAAATACTTGCCGTTATAACGGTGAGAAATTATGAACAAGTTAAAAGATAAAACAAAAGGGCATTACTGCCCTTTGTTAAATGATTCAAGTATCTTTGTTAAAATTTCTTCAACATTGCCGTTTGCCTTGTATGCCGTTCCTGTCCAGTCGCTACATTCGTACTCGCTATCATCAATTAAAATATTTTCCTCATCTTTTCTTCTGATATAGTTTGACTTGTGGTCAGCGTGGGGAATAACAGAAATGTTTGATATAAAAGGTAAGTTATTTCTTACCCATGAACGCTTTTCCTCAGTTGTTAATTCTGCATAGTTTTTTGTTGCTGTCATTGACAGTTTTGTGATAGAGTGAAATTTAACACCTAAACGCAGTAAAGCAGATACGATTGTATGTATACGAGGAGTATAAAGCGGTCTGTCCTGATTGTACATATTCGGCTTTTCTTCTCTTAACTTCTGCTCCCAGTTTTCGATATTATACAAATCGTATAAAGTTCCGTCAAGGTCAAAATAAATTGTTGTTCCCATAAAATTCAATTCCTTTCAGTTGGTTTGTAAGGTCGGGTTAAAAAATTTTCGTCTTGTTGTCCTTTTAAACGGCATATGATTATGCGTAGTCCAGTTTCTTTTTTTAACCAATCTCTCACTTGTTTTGCTTTTTCGTATGTGTGGTAATAACAGATATATTTGTTATCACCTTGAATAAATAAGAAGTAGCGTTTTAACATTTACTCACTTCCTTTACTGTATATATTATATCACATTACAACCAATTTGTCAAGTAGTTTTAGAAAAGTTTTTCTTTTAACTTATTCGCCGCCGTACTGTCAATTCATTTAACCAATTCACAATTATTAACCGTTATAACGGCAAATATTTATGAATTGATTAAAAGATATGATAATAGGGCGGATTGCTCCGCCCTTACTCTGTTAGTCTGTTATGACTGAATCAACGACATATCCCTCGTCAAAGTCCGTTACCTTTTTGTCATTATAGTAGTATGCCTTGTCCTCACTTACCTTGATATAAAGATTGCCACCGTCGATAAACTTACTACCAATATTAATTTAACCAAGGAAGAGTGTAAACTTGATATAATTCTCTATCATCGTCCTCATCATAGTCCTCGTCCTCATAGTCATCATTCTCGTAGTCCTCATCATAGTCCTCGTCCTCATAGTCGTCGTCCTCGTAGTCCTCATCATCGTCATAATAGTCGTCGTAGTTTTGATTTGTTTGGTTAAGAGTTTTTCCCTTAATTCTGTTATTATTATACCAACAGTCGCAAGTGATGAAGCAAGGAAGTTCCTGTCCTTTTGCCTTTGTGTAAGCAATAGCAAGTCCTGTATCAAGGTCAAATTCGTCATCGCCGTTTACCATAGCCACACCGATACGGGGATTGTCGATATTCTTTGTGATAGTTACGATAACCTTTTCGTTGTTGACGATAACTGCGCCAACGGAAGTGGGGTCGTTCTTCTCGGCAGTTCTCATTCTTGCAACAGTTTCCTTTACCCATGCATTTCTTCTCTTGTTCATAATAATATTCCTTTCCGTTTTATAGTCTTATACATGACTTTTGATTTGTTTGGTTAAGGGCTTTTCCCTTAACTCTGTTATTATTATACCACATTTTTTTTGGTTTGTCAAGTAGTTTTGAAATATTTTTTTCATTTAACTTTTTGCTAACCTTTTAAATGTGGGAGTTAAGGGGTTGTTTGCTTTTCCTTAACTTCTGTATATATTATAGCATACAATATGGAATTTGTCAAGTAGTTTTCTAATATTTTTTTCTTTTAACTAATTCATATATTCTATCCGTTATAACGGTAAGAAATTATGAACAAATTATGAACGGAGCAGGCGGCTATTTGCCGCCTTATCATTCGGGTATTTCCCCTTTCGGGTGAACGCTGTAACACCATGCATACATAAAGCCATCAACACCAAAGTCGCCGCCCTCTGAATACTGTTCATTAAGTTCTTTTATTGAAGTGTTGTATTCTGTTTCATCTTCGGGGCATCGGAAAGGCTTATAATTTCTGTCGGTACACATTTTGATATAAGCATAAGCGTCTGCCCTATCAATAAAAATATCAGGCTCGTGTCCAAAATCATCTTCTACTATCCATACATTCATTTTAATTAATCTCCTCTCAATTTCTCTTAAACGCTGTTTAACTTCCTTATCAGTCATTTCAAATCATTCAGAAGTTAATTGTCATGGTTTTTATTCAATTCCTCATAACATTCATTAGCTTTCTTTTCGAAGACCTTGCCGGGCAGATAGATTATGATAAAGGAAAATACCAAAAGTTTGAAGACTATTAATACTTCAATATAAACATAAATAAAAATACCAATTATTATTAATATACTAATAATAATAATGATAAAATCAATAGCTTTACTTAATGAATCTACCATCACTTATTCTCCTTTTTTACTATCCAAGTGTGTTCATCTTTCTTTTCTACTTTAATACCAATTTTCTTATAAGCCGTTTGTTTGTCGTTTTCGTGGTACTCTGTACCTTTACTGTAATTATATTATAACACATTAAGTGTGATTTGTCAATACCTTTTTGAAAATTTTTTCTTTTAACTAATTCACATATTCCTTCCGTTATAACGGCAAATATTTATGAATTAGTTAAATAAATGAATGAATGGCATAAGCCATTCATTCCAATTCTGCTAAATGTATAAACCATACTTGCGGTAAAAGTTTATATGGTAAGCTGACACAATTGTTTATTTCTTTTAGCGTATTGTCAATATCTTCCTTTTTTTCAAGAAGTATGGCGTTAATTTCATCAATGCCGTATGCTATACCAGTAGCATCATTTGCATTTGCAATCACTTCACAACCTATGATAACATAGTCTTTAAATTCGTATATGTGGTCACAAAGTGTATCATAAAAATAAAATTCTCCAAATGCATTGATTAACATAGACCAATCTTTTCTTGAAATCTTATAACCAAATACCAAACCATTCATAATATCATTTCCTTTCTTAAAGTAAATCAATTAACGAACCGTCAAGCGTTGTCATTGGATAACGATACTGAGTAAAATCCTTTACTTCCTTACACCACGGACAATACATAGTCTTTATATGACCTGCTTTTGTTCTTTTAGCACTTGACTTGTAAGCGGTGATAATCGCTCCGCACTCATTGCACTTAAATCTTCTCTTTGTCACATTTCTCTTTTTCACGATACTTTTTCTCCTTATACTTATTTTTGTTTTCTCTGCGTGATACGGGGTTAATATCCCACGTATTGCGGAATCTTTTGAAGTATTCCTTACGTTGTTTTTTAGTCATACTTTCGGGGTCACTTCCTTTCCTTTTCTGATATTATTATACCACATAATCGGGTATTTGTCAAGTAAAAGATTTTCCACGGATAGGGGTGAATTTTGTATAATATCACAAGAAGTTTTATAGGGGTAAAAGATTTAACTTATTAATAGTTTTCTGCCGTTATAACGGTGAGAAATTATGAACAAACTTTATGGCAAGGCGGCGATTATTCATCGCCGTCACCAAGTATTGCCACAAGAAAATCTTCATTATAATTATAGGAGCGTTCAACCTCTTCATCAATTGGCTTTTTGCCGTTTATTTTATTTAACACACTGTTAATGTCATGAAGTTCTTCCTTTACTATACGTCTATTCTGACTGATTTGTGTGAGATAGGCAACAACCTTTGCACGTTTTGCGGCATTTGGGCGTTCAAGTTCAAGAAAGTGTAAACATTCCTGTCTCTTATCGTCAAACTCTTTTAATTGCTTTTTGAGTTGTCCTTGTCTGCATAATACTCTATGGAGCAGGGAGTTAAACTCTTTTGCCCACTGTCTCTCAAATGTATTTCTTGACTTTGATTCAAAATTTTTAGCGTTCATAATATCAATTCCTTTCGTGGACTTGTTCTGTCCTTTACTGTAATTATATTATAACATATCTTACATCAAATGTCAATACCTTTTTGAAATTTTTTTCTTTTAACTAATTCATAAATTGCCGCCGTTCTAACGGTAAATAATTATGAACAAATTAAATTATTTAATTAAGGCGGGAGCAGACAACTTGTGCGTTGCCTGCTCCTCTTGTCTTACCTTAATATTTTCTAATAATATTATATCACATTTGCTTTGAAAAGTCAAGTAGAAAACTTTTTAACTTTGTAGCTCTTTTTTGTTTATTTTTCACAGCTCTTTCGCAGCTCCTTTTGTAGCTCATTTGTAGCTCCTTTGTAAAAATAAAAAACCAAAAAAGGACGCAGGTAATACACAGGTCACAGGTCGTTCTTTAGCACTTTACAGTGCTAAAGCCCTCTCCATAACCCTCGATTATGGGGGATATTATACCACACAATTGTGATAGGAATGTGATAGAAAAGTGAAAGTTATGTGAAAAATATCTTTTAACTTATTAACAAATATTCGCCGTTATAACGGTAAGAATTTATGAACAGAATGTGAACAAGTTAAAAGCATTAATCAATTCACAACTTTTCACCGTATGGCGGCGTTAGTGTATGCTAACATAAAGATAAAGGAAAAAGCGGTATAACCGCTTAATCCTTTCTATCAAGATAGTGGTAAAAAATTTCAAGTGCCTTTTTAAGATAAAGTTCATCTTTTGTATTAAGGTAGCGTTCAACATATTCGCAGTAGTTCTTCATTGATTCACCTACGAGAAAAGGTAAATTTTTTCTTCTGTTCATAATTTCGCAAAGTGCTTCAACGTGTCTGCTTGCGGTCTCCATGTCAATGATAGGATTAAGGGCAATAGCCATAAGTCCTGCAAGTGGGTAATTGTTCATCATAAAATCAAAACCTTTCGTTTTTAAATTTGAGGTGTTTTTCCTTAACCTCTATATATATTATACACTATAATCCATGAAAAGTCAATTATAAATTTTATATACCCCTATATGATAATCATATGAGTGCCGCTACGGTGGGAATTTATGAACAAATTAAATGCATTAATCAATTCACAACTTCTATCCGTTATAACGGTAAGAATATGTAAACAAGTTAATAATAACAACTTATTCATAAATTCTCACCGTACGCCGCCGTTAGTATATGCTAACACAAAAAGAAAAGGAAAGCGGTCAAGTGACCGCTTTTTAAGTTTAGCTGAATAGTTCGATAGTCGCTTTAGCGTCCTGAAGTGAATCTTCATCAACAAAAAATATTACATCATCGTGAAGAACATAGCCAGTAATGTTACCATTTACGTAAATTCTTTTACAATTGATAGTAAGATAATCAACAAGATTGAAAAATCTTATAGCGGACTCGGGTGTAAAAACGCCCTTTGCAGTCATTGAAAAAACGTGACCATGAGTAAATTGTACCATTACGTCAATATTAAATTCTTTACTTATTTCCTTTGCAGTCTCGATAATGTCCATGTTTTCAAACATATAATCAAATCCTTTACTTTAAATTTGAGGTGTTTTCCTTAACCTCTATATATATTATACACTATAATCCATGAAAAGTCAATTATAAATTTTATATACCCCTATATGATAATCATATGAGTGCCGCTACGGTGGGAATTTATGAACAAATT
>Ga0255346_1006389_pt1 | contig 11570 bp, 11 predicted proteins | sample wastewater_treat_FD_194410 | JGI IMG/M metagenome (GOLD analysis project Ga0255346, IMG submission 194410) | Wastewater microbial communities from Lulu Island WWTP, Vancouver, Canada - plant22 | ecosystem: Engineered > WWTP > Wastewater > Unclassified | place: Canada: Vancouver, British Columbia... | reverse complement strand
ACTTTTGACTTCTGTAATTTCAGCCTCTTTTAAGCAACCAGCCTTTTCTTTTAACCTTATTTTATCAATTGCTCTTATTTGGTCTAGAACAATCCATCCAATTTTATTTTCAAAAGTTATTTTTATTCTTGTAGGATAACTTCTAGATTTTGTAGTCATCGGAGCAATAATAACAGTATCTATATTAAAATTCATTTCGTCTGGTGAAAGAACAACACAAGGTCTAACCTTCTTTATTTCATGACCAATTGTTGGATTAAGGTCCACCCAAAAAATGTCATATTGGCAAATTACCATTCCCAGTCCTTATCGAAAGCGTTGTCGTCGCTAATCAAAAGAGCATCTTCTTTATTTTTGTGCATTTCTTTAAAACTTTCATTCCAATTGGCACGAGGTTCCTTAACTGCTTCAATTATTATTTTTTTATCAACTACATTTAATTCAACTTCGCTACCTAGTTCACATTCCTTAATTATGTTTGAGTTTATTCTTACTCCTTTTGAATTTCCAATTTTTATTAAATTTGTTTTCATTTGTACTCCATTTACAGTGATTACAATGTAATTACATTATATATTAAAAATATTTGATTACAAGAAAATATTTTGTATTGTGGATACTAGTTTTTAGAATTAGAAAAGGAATCAGACATATATTGATACATATATGCCGTAACCAAAATGTCTGGTAATAGTAAATCAGACTGGAAATCATTGTTATGGTAAATCCAGACTTTAACAGTAAGCGAGAATTCTTAATTTACCTATTATGACGTCTGCCAAGATTATTAAGATATTAAAATCAAAAGGCTTTGTTCGTATCAAAATTGGTTTAAATCAAACTACACGTTCCCAAAGTTATACTAGTATTTAATTTTTAAAAGATATTTTAAAATATGTTCTAATTTATAAAAACTCCAGCACTTTTTTTTAGAAAAAATTACCTACTTATAAAAAAATTGTTTTAAAGTTATAATATAAATTGTTTATTAAAGTTAATACTATTTAAGAATTAATATTTTGGAGTTTGATATGAGTAAATTTCAACAATATACAGCCATTATTGAAAAAGAAGATAATCTTTATGTGGCATTATGCCCAGAACTTGATATTGCAAGTCAAGGGGAAACTGTTGAGGAAGCAAGGGCAAATCTTATAGAAGCAATAGAATTATTCTTTGAAGTTGCATCACAAGAGGAAATAAATGAGAGACTTCATAATGAAATTTTTATAACAAGGTTAGAGGTTTCTGTTGGGTAAACTAAAAGTATTATCTGGACAGGAAATCTGCGAAATACTTTCAAGTCATGGATTTAAAATTGTAAGACAACGTGGAAGCCATATTGCAATGCAGAAAAAATCAGGCATCTCTACAATTACCGTTCTGATTCCTAACCACAAAGAAATCAAAATTGGAACACTTAAATCAATCATCAGGCAATCAAAATTACCCTCATCTGAGTTTGAAGTTTAATATTTGTAAAAATTGTCTTTACTAAGCTTTGATATATATACCGAGGTGGCTGGAGAAGGGATATTAAACAACATCTAGAACTTTTTATTATCAAGAATGCTTTGAAATGTAGATAGACAAGTTTGCCTATTTACCCATTGGCCCATAATAGGTTTTATAATATTATTGCAATAACACCTCACTCTTGATGGTAATACTGACAATAACAAGTTCAAAAAATTATTTCATTTGCTTTTTTACATGGTACTATCCAAAAGATATGAGAGTAGATCAGTAATTATTATTATCAACAAGGATTTTAAATCAGTTAAGAATTTTTAGTTAGATTCTAGATAAATGAAATATTTATTTAAACCTATTTCTATTAGTTAGAAAGGTGCATTCTTAATATCAATAATATTTGTTATATCAGTATCTGCAGGAATATAATCCCATAATATTTCAACTGCCCATGCTGAACTTAGGCCTACTACAGTAGGGCATTTAATTGTATGTGCTCCAAGTTTTTCAAATTCTTCCATATCTTTTTTATTATAGAAATCAAATGTCCTTCCAAATATCTTTTTATGTATTTCCATACATAAAACTGTATCAAATCTTTGCAAAAACTTTTCATAAAACTCTTTTGCAAGCTTACTTGACTTTGAGCCCTTTTTGCCATTCTGCCACTCTTCATAAGTTCTTCCAAAGAAAAAACCAAAAGCAGTTAATGCACCTGAAAAAGCACCACAAGAGCCATGAGTAGACGAAGCACCTCCACCCGAAAGTGAGTAAAGACTTCTAAAGATTTGTGGATTTTTAACTCCTAAAACAGAAGATATTGAATGAAAGGTAGCTTGAGCACAATTTGATTTAGAGGCTTCTGCTTCAAATCCAATTTTAAAAGCAAGATCTATTGCCTGTTGTTTTGTATAACCATTTATTTTTTTCATTTTACCAGCTTAAACTATTTAAAATTGCTTTAAATTAATTTAAGAATATTGTAAAAGTTAATATTACTAAAAAGTTTCTACTATAACAACACTTGAACTAAAATTTAAAATGAGCTGATAATCCTTGGCTACAAAAAAATAAAAACCCTCTCATTTTCGCTTAGTCACTTAGCATAAATGCTTGTAAATTATTTGATTTCATTTTGATCTATTAGATAACAAATCCTTTAGCATTTTAGAAGCATCTTTTAAAATGACTTTCCTATGACCTGGCAATAAAATTTTAAATTCTAGGTTTAAGTTATTTATTTTTCTTATTGACTCCCAAGCTTGTTTTATATCAGATGCTATTAATTTTCGGGACGGAGTTAGATTACCTTTTCTATTTACTTGAAGAGCATCTCCACTAAATAAAACTTCTTTTCCATAAAGAGAAATACTGCCAGGTGTGTGTCCTGGGGTATGAATTATTTTAAACCCTTCTATTTCATCTCCTTCTTTTAATAGTAAGTCAGGTTTAACTGTCTGAAATTTCATTACTCTTTTTAAGAAAAATGAAAGCAAAACATCTGGAATTCCCTTCATTTCCTTTACTTGCCTTTCTCCAGAAATACTTGGAGCATCAGCTTCATGGATAGCTATTTTTGCATCTGTTATTTTCTTTAATTCTGCTACACTACCACTGTGATCTGGGTCAGAGTGAGTAAGAACAATATAATGAATGTCTTGGCTCTTTTTCCCTAATCCTTCAATATACTTTATAATTTTTCCTCCATTACCTGGTAAACCAGTATCAATAATTAAGATGCCATCTTTATTCATGACAAGATAACTATTGGCGCCCCTAACATTTTCTATTTGATAAATTTCTGATGTTATTTTCATATATTTTAACTTAGCCTTCCTCTCCTTCTCATTCTTCTTCTGTTTTTCTCATTTTGGTTTGTCCTTCCTTTCTAATGGCCTTACCTACCCCATTAGTAAGCCTAATAAACCAAAAAATTGCCTTTGTTAATGAAAAAAATAAATATTATCCACCATTATCAACCGCTTTCATTAATCGCTTTTAAAATTCGTATGAAATTCTTTAGTTACGTTTTTAGTTTTGATAACTAGCATAAAAAAAACAAAAATTAATAAGACTGCCAAACTACCTTTTGTTGTATTTTATTATTATAGAATATAATCGCCAGTCCGCCAAATGGAATGGGTCTCAATAAAGCCCAATAACCTAAAAAGATAAAATATCGATAAACTGATAAGCTTTGTCATAAATAATTATAATAAGAGACTAATAAAGTTGATTAGACATACATATTATTGTGGAATATTAGAGATAATACATAATACCATTTAATAGTAATTATGAAGAAATATTTATATCCTTGAGAATATGAAGATACAAAGGATTTGTAAAAATAATTATTCCGTTAAGTTTCAACAAGCTGGCCATCTTTTATAACAAAAATCATGGTTTTTTCTGTTTTATCCAAAATTGTATTTAAATAAATTTTATTTTCTTTAATTTCAATGTTGGTAATTTCCAGATTTTTGCTTTTCCCAATTACCTTGTCCTGGATATTTTTAAAATAAAAATATCTGTTAAGATTTGAGGTAAGGGCATGGGTCATTGTGCCATTTTGTTCTTCTGCTATCAAAATGGCAGCAGCATCGTTTATGCCATCACTATCTAAATCTCCAAAAGCTGTAAAATCACTTAACTTTATAGTGATATTTTTTTCTAAGTCAGATTCATTTTTTACAGTATATTTTCCATTAACAAGAATAATGTACCCATTTTCTATAAGGCTGGTTTGATAATATGTATTTCTAATACCTTCAAGCAAAAGTGTGGGTGTATCAAGATTAAAAGAATGAACTGCCTGGCGGTAAATATCTTCTATTTGTTTTAATGCAGTATCATCTACGATATTTTTGGTACCTGAAAGAATTTCCTGATACTTTCTAATGAGGCGGGCTGTAACATTATCAGGGTAATCAGTAATAAGTTTGGAATAACTTTCTAGTACTTCTGGCTTAATTTCTTTATTTTCATAGCTATAAGTCGGAGTATTATTCTGGCCTATTATATATGACACCAGATAATTCATATAAAGATCACCAACTGCCTTTTTTCTGATACTATCGCTTGGATAGCTAACTAGAAATTCTTCACAATTTATTAATCTTAAAGCCAATTCATCCCAGGAAATGGTAAGAGCTGCATCCCTTGAAAAAATTTTATTTGACTCAGTTGCCATGATATTAACATAATCAAGGTACTCAGGACTTATATTATCTGAATACTTTTTTAAAAATTCATAATCTATATAGGGATAAAACGAGCCTTCGAGAGCCACAAGTTTAAACCCGCCATCAAATATTTCAGATACTATTTTTTTTAATTGCTCATCTTTGATTTCCTCAAGATCTTTTGGTTCGATATCCCTATGGAAAATCATATTGAGTTTTCCCTGCCAGTCATCTTCAAACAATAGGTCAGTATAAAATTGCTTGTCATTTTTTTGGACGTACTCCAGCTTTTCCAGCATGAAATCAGCATTTGCGGGTGTCACCTTACTGATATTTTCATTAATAAATAAAACAACCTGGTAGGATCTTACCTGGCTTGTCAATAATTTATCAAAATATTCCATAATAGTTGCCTGATTTGCAGATTCTTCATTATCAGGGGCGGTTTCTTTCATAACCTTAGTAATTAGCCACCTGTCATTTATTCTTTCAACAGTAAGCCTGATTCCAAATTTATTTGCATAACCCCCTTCCACCACTTCAATGCTTGTCACTTCTATTACATCACCAGAGATTTCATATTTATCTGCAGTTATTTTTTTTACATCATTTACTTCGATACGGTCAGGCCAGGGACTTGAGATAAGCCTTCCAAGAGCTTGGGATGGATCTTTAATCCATTCTAAAAGCAACCCTTCGGAAAGGAAAGGCCCGTAGTATTTCTTCATGTCACTTTCCAATTTATCAGGAGGACTAAGCAGTGATACATTTGCAAGTACCTTGCCAAAATTTTCCACAAGTGTTTTTACCATGCTAATATCATTTGTCTCGGTACTTAAAGTTAGCGTAAGCTTTCCTCCTATATCATCGTTTGTTAAAATAAGTTTATCTCCATCGATATCAAAAGTAATGACTTGATTATTAAGCATTTCAAATAACCTTTCCTCTACTGTCATGTCAGGACAGGCTATCTTAGTTGCAATAAGATCTCCTATCTTTATGGTATTTCCCGTATAAATGGCATCACCAGTAAAATCATTACATCCAGTATTCCCTGAGATCATTTTATTTACAGTATCAAACTTGATTGCAGGCAAACCCTTGATGAAGTCCTCAGAGTTTAAATTAACATCATCTATCATTATTACAATCCAATTACCGTTTAGCTGCTGTGTCATATCCTGGCTTGTTTCCGTCTCAGTAGAATTACCATTAGGTTTACATGATTCCGCACCAAAGCTTAAAAATATCAGCAGCATGGATATTATCAGGATAAAAATAATTTTCTTTTTTGGCACATTTTTTGGCACGGTAGCCCCCCTGTATATATGATTTTATTTACATTATTATAAGACTCTTATTGAATAAATGCTTAAAAAATTTAATATAAATGTTACAGCAAATACAACTAAGGGAATTAATGTAAGGCTTGAATGACAAAAGTATTGAAAATAGTTCAGTTTGATTATGAACAACTGCCAAAGTTAAAGCCGTAATATTTGATTTAAATAGTGTAGAAAGAAGTATTTTTTAAGTTAAAATAGAAAAGCACCAAAATATGTAACAGTATTCATAAAAATAAGAATTGCTGGCTGGGGAGGGAGGATTCGAACCTCCGCAGTGACGGGACCAAAACCCGTTGCCTTACCGCTTGGCGACTCCCCAATTATACTTAATTACAAAACTTTGGTTATAGCTTATTAATCATAGTGAGCCAGAAATAAGCTAAAAATTATCAATAACCTAATATCAATAGCCTAATAATCGTTTCTTAAAATAGCACAATTAAAACAGAAATTGTATTGTTAACAAGTCAGGTTAACACTTAACTTAACTAATTTATGCTATCAAATTAACAAATTATTTAGCTTAAATCCTACCAAAGCTAATAAAGGCTAATAACTAACAAAGCTAATAAATTTTATATCAGTTTATATGAAAATTCAATCACTTGAATTGTTTTATTTAAAATCTAAACGAATTGCAAAGGTAATTCCTTGCCATCCGGGCTATTTCTCTGAGCATGCCGTATCTTCCATGAATAACAATTATACTAAATGGAGACTTCTCTGTATTTTCTTAAATTTTCCATAATTTTTTAAAAAATTCTTTCGGATATATTTCCAGATATATCCAGATGTATCATTAGCGCACTTTCAACTTCCACCATTTTATCCAGTGAAAGAACACCTGAAAGTTTTAACAATCTTGATTTATCTAACGTTCTTATCTGATTACATTTTATTTTAGAGTCAGATGCAAGCCCAGATTCGGTCTTTAGAATTAAAACCTCAAACGGATATACCTTCTCCATGGAAGATGACGTTATAGGTATAACTGTTACAGTTGAAGAAAATTCATTGTTTCTGTCATTAGATATAACCAGTGCCGGTCTAGTTTTATCGATTTCATGTCCTGCTACAGGTTCCAAGGATACAAGCCAAATTTCCCCCCTTTTTGGATAATCTTTTAAATAATCTTTCAATCAGGCCACCCTTCAATTGTGACATTCTCCCATTTCTTATTTATTTCTTTATCAGGGATGTACTCCTTTTTGTATCCTTCAATAAGAAGATTATCCAGTTTTGCCTTTTTGTCCTTATTTATTTTTTCAACTATTGCTTCAGTAATAAACTTACTTTTATTTTCATAAACCTCTATCGCCTCAGCAACTTTTTCTGGTATAGTAATATTTAATCTTTTCATTTTGTTATTTTCAAATCAATAAATCATTATTTTAATGTAATATTAATACTAGTATAAACACATCTTATTATACACATTGATTTATGTACGATCAATACAGTAATTGTAATTTATAATATAAGCTTTTCCTTCTCCAGCAGCAGTTATAGTCCAATAATAGATAAATAGGCAAATAGGCTGCTTTTGTATGCTTCTTTAGCAGTTATCCAGTTAGAAAAATCACAGTTAAATCAAATATTAATCTTCTTATTTTTTATGCTTTCACAAATTTTTTCATTTTTCAGTTTTTATTCCCGCATTTTTTATAGATGCCTTATATGGAGTCTTCTATCATCTCTTTGAGTTAAACAGGTAGGCCAGAGTCTTTTGCCTCTGCTGCTCTAAATGCTCTAAATAAAGAACTATAATTTGGGCTTAAGCTTATAAACAAAAATATATAATTTTCAAGGCTTAGTTCCTCTGGCCTTGTATCTTTATTAAACCCCATCTCTTCAAGTATAGAAACTATTTTTTGCTCATTTTCTTTATAAAACTGACCCCCTAAGTTAAGAGAATTGATAAGTTTTTTTCTTCTATGATAGAAACATACTTCAACAAAATTAAAAAATTCTAAAACAAAATCAGTATGAAAATTTTCATTTTCCACAACATTTTTAACCATATCAGGATTAATCTTATAAAGTATACTGTCAGGTAAAAATCTTAAATTCCTTTTTAAATTAACAGTTGTTGAGCCAACAAAAGGCTTTGGATAAAAGCAATTTCTTGAAATTGAAAAGCTCCTGACATATTTAGAATAAAAATTAAGCTTAACAGTAAATGCATTGTAATTTTTATCCCCTGGTTTTGCCAGTATCCTTTCTGCAATATCTTTTTGTATAGTCACATAGAAATCTGTAATTTTATCTGTTTCGCTTAATATTTTAAGTATTAAAGGCGCAGCTATTTTATAGGGAAGATTGGACACGCACTTGTTAATTTCATAAATTCTGCAAAAATCTTCATAATCAATTTTCATTGCATCATCATTTAAAAATATTATTTTCTTCCCCAATTCTTCTTTAAAGATTTCTTCAAATGCTTCTGCAATTGACCTGTCTACTTCAATACAGATTATCTTTTTCACTCTCGGTAACATAATCTCAGTAAGACTTCCTATACCAGGTCCAATCTCGAGCACAACATCATCATCTTTAAGATTAGCAAAAGTAGCTATCTTTTTTAATACATTTGTGTCAATTAAAAAATTCTGCCCATAAGTTTTTCTTAGCGAAATATTAAAATGTTTTAAAATTTCTGCTGTCCTTGAAGGAGAACTAATATAAGTTTTTTGGATCTCATTTTTACTTTTCATTGGAGTGGTAAGTTAAATAGTTAAATTAAAAAAATTTTTGGCATTTTTGGAAGTTTCTCTTTTGATATCATCAACAGACATATCTTTTAACCTTGCAATTTCCTCAGCAACATAAACAACATAGGATGGCCTGTTCTCCTTTCCTCTTTTTGGTTGAGGTGCAAGAAAAGGGCAATCTGTTTCAACAAATATTCTCTTTAAAGGCACTATCTTTACAACTTCTTTTGTAGTTAAAGCATTTGGAAAAGTAACGACACCTGTAAATGATAAAAATAAACCTTCTTCTAAACATTTTATTGCAAAATTGCTGTCCCCTGAAAAACAATGCATAACAGCCTTAAAATTCTTCTCATTAGAATATTTTTTTATAATTTTTAATGTTTCTTTATGAGCATCTCTATCATGTATTATAATTGGGATATTATTTGCAAGAGCAATCTCAATTTGTAAAGTAAAAGCTCTTTCTTGGTCAATTTTACTTACAGGATTTTTATAGAAATCTAATCCTGTCTCTCCAACTGCAACTACTCTTTTATTCTCATTTTTTTTATTATCATTTTTGCTTGATTGATTTATATTTAATTTTATAAGGTCTTCAATTATTTTTGCCTCATTTGAAAAGAAAGTATCAGCACTATGTGGGTGAACGCCAACTGCAGCAAATACATTTTCAAATGTATTTGCATACTCTAATGATTTTTTACTGCCTTCTATGCTTGAGCCCACATTTATTATTACTTTTACATCATTGGCTTGCGCTTCACTAACAACTTCCTCAGGAGTTTGCTCTTCAATCATGTCAAGGTGAGCATGAGTATCTATTAAAAAAATATCATCTATAAAATCATCCATTAACACCGTCCATCTATCTTTTATTTATTACATCCATCTTAATCACTATAAAATCTTTTTATGCTTCTCATGTATCTTATTTATCTTATTATATAATTTATCCTATCTTCTATTCTTCCTTTTATTTTTTTCTTATTTATCTCTTTTGTTTTCTCCTTCTTATTTTTTGTCTTTTTTTATCTTTTCTTTTATTTATTTCTTATTCCTTCATCCTTGGAAATAAAATTTCCCTGCTTCCAATTTTACTATATTCCTTATATGCTCCCCAATTCCCATCAATAAATAAATTAAGCTCGCTAACTTTTTTATTAACACCAATTTGAGCAAATATTTTTTCACATGTTTTAGGCATAATTGGAGAAATTAAAATCGCTGATACTCTTAAAGTTTCAATTAAGTTAAATAAAATTTTATCAAGTATTTTTTGGTCTTCTATGTCTTCACTTTTAGCAACATTCCATGGCTGACTATCTTCTATGTATTTATTAGCCATGTTTATTATTTCTAAAATTTTAACAATATAATCGTTAAATCTTAATTCTCTAGCAGCACTTAAGCAAAATTCTTTTACTTCATCCCATTTATTTTTAAACTCATAATTTTGAGACTCATTATTTTTAACATTATTTTTAAACTTGCCAGTTTTTTGCTCAATTTTCTGTGTAATATCCTCAAATTTTTTACTTTTTAGTCCATTGTCATTGTCAGCTTTATCATTTCCATTTGTACCAAAAGAAACTTCGCTTAAACTAGGATTAGGGATTATGCCATTTCTGTATTTCTCAATCATTACCATTGTTCTTGAAAGCAAATTGCCAATATCATTGCTTAAATCAGAGTTATATCTTTTTATCATTTGCTCATGAGTAAAAGACCCATCCTGTCCAAACGGAATTTCTCTTACTAAAAAGTATCTTACTGGCTCAACTCCATATCTTTCCGAAAGCTCATCTGGATCAAGGGTAATACCTTTTGATTTAGAAAGTTTTTCTTGCCCAAGCATAACCCAGCCATGAATCATTATTTGTTTTGGCAAAGGAAGGCCTAGCGACAATAAAATAGCAGGCCATATTATAGCATGAAATTTAAGAATATCTTTACCTATATGATGCTGGTCAGCAGGCCAATATTTTTTAAAAAGACTGCTATCTTTTTCATCTTCAAGTGAATATCCAAGTGCAGAAATATAATTTATCAAAGCATCAACCCAAACATAGCATATATGTAAAGGATCAAAAGGAAAAGTAATACCCCATTTAACACTCGTCCTGGAAAAGCTTATATCTTTAAGACCCTGGTTTATTATACCAAGAACTTCGTTTTTTCTTGTTTCAGGAAAAATGAAATCTGGATTTGCTTTGATGTGTTTTAAAATTGCATCCTGATATTTTGATAACTTAAAGAAATAATTCTCTTCTTTTATATATTCAACTTCTCTGCCACATTCAGGACACTTGCCATCAACAATTTGAGAATCAGTAAAAAATGTTTCATCTGGAATACAGTACCAACCTTCATAATGCCCTTTATATAAATTGCCGTTATCTTTTAATTTTTGCAAAATGTTTTGAACAACCTTCTCATGCTTTTCATCACTTGTCCTTATAAAAGAATCATTGCTGATTTCATAAAGATTTAATAGTCTTTTCATATCCTCAACCATCAAATCAGTGTACTGTTTTGGACTTATACCCTTTGCGACAGCGCTTTTTTCAATCTTTTGCCCATGTTCATCAGAACCTGTTAAAAAAAAGACATCCTTTCCTAAAAGGCGATTAAATCTTGCAACAATATCAGCCAATATGGCTTCATAAAAGAAACCAAGATGAAGTTTGCTGTTCATATAAGGAATTGCAGTAGTTATATAAAATTTTTCTGTTTTCATATTTGGATTTGTCATATTTGTATCTGTATTTGTATTTATGCTTGTGTTTATGTTTAAATTTTCCATATCACCACTTTGGTTGTTTTTTAATTATTGTATTTTCAATATTTTAATT
>Ga0255346_1006382_pt1 | contig 11579 bp, 10 predicted proteins | sample wastewater_treat_FD_194410 | JGI IMG/M metagenome (GOLD analysis project Ga0255346, IMG submission 194410) | Wastewater microbial communities from Lulu Island WWTP, Vancouver, Canada - plant22 | ecosystem: Engineered > WWTP > Wastewater > Unclassified | place: Canada: Vancouver, British Columbia... | reverse complement strand
ATGGACAGTTTGTCCGCGGTCTCCATAGGCCATCCTCCTTGGGTTATGGGGTACCAAGGTACTTTGGCACACTTGGAGCCAGGAGTCCAGCACTATTACGTGCGATAGCCCTGCCGGAGGCAGAGGAAGCTCTTGCATTTGTCAAGGTTTTGTGCAAGGGATTGGCTGGTGTGGGTCGACAAGACATCAATGATCAACGCAATCAGGTGCCAGTCCGGTCGGCATCATTGACCTTGAGAGAAGGGTGAGGAGTCTGCCATGGATCTCGACCAGGGTTCCTTCGAGAAGATCATTAAAAACCTCCATGACGGCCTCTATTTTGTCGATCGAACCCGCACGATAACCTACTGGAACAAGGCTGCCGCAAGGATCTCCGGCTTCACCGCCGCCGAAGTCCTGGGCAAAGCCTGCTCCGACAACATCCTCAATCACGTGGATAGCGATGGCAATCAGCTTTGTTTCGGAGGGTGTCCGCTGGCAGAGACCATGACCGATGCCAAACCCCGCGAGGCCGAGGTTTACCTGCATCATAAGGACGGCCATAGAGTTCCGGTCTCGGTACGCGTGGGTGCGGTGACCGATGAGACAGGCGAGGCGATCGGCGCGGTGGAAGTGTTCACCGATATCAGCAACCGCTCATCCTATGAACTGAAACTCAAAGAACTCGAACAGATGGCTCGCCTGGATCGCCTGACCCAACTCGCCAATCGAAACCACATGGAAACTGAGCTGCAGATCAGGTTCGAGGAGAAGAAGCGCTATCACGTTCCGTTCGGCGTGCTCTTCATGGATATCGACAACTTCAAGAGCTTCAACGACACGTACGGTCATGCGGTGGGCGACGAAGTGCTCAGGTATGTCGCCCGGACTCTCGTCAAGAATTCGCGTCCATTCGACCTTTACGGGCGCTGGGGGGGTGAGGAGTTTCTCGGCATCATCCGCAACATCACCGGGCGGGATCTGGAGCATCTGGGCAACCGGTTGCGGCTGCTGGTGGAGTCCTCCTCTCTGGCCCACGGCGAAGAGAAGCTGAACGTTACCATCTCCGTCGGGGCCACCCTCTTCAAAGAAGGGGACACGGTCGACACGCTCATCGAGCGAGCGGACCGGCTTCTCTATCAGAGCAAAAATGCAGGGCGCAATCGCCTGACAACGGGTTGAATGACCCTCACCAGGGACGCCGCTCGAAATTGAAAAGAGCATAAGGCCGCTCCGCTCTGGCTTCCTGGCAACCCTGGAGCAGTTGTCGCAATTCGGGCAGGCGACCGGCAGGCCCGTCGCTGAGGTCCAGGCAGAACCAGCGATAGCCGTACTCTCGCAAAACGGGAAGCCGGTCCAGCCAGTTGACCGGAGTGTCCGCGAAGATCAGGGCATTACCCGCCCGTCGTTCAAACAGGTAGGTTTCTTCCCGCGGAGTCCGAAAGGGCTTGCCCTCATCCAATTTGGGAACCAGGCGAGAGGTAAACAGGGGGGGCCATGAGTAGAGGCTGACCGCGGTAACGGCGGCAGGCTGCTTCTGCTGAGCCAGCAGCTGCAGTTCTTCGCGGGTGATTTCCAGGGAGAGGATGCTCCAGCCGCACCCGGCCAGAGCCAGCTCCGCCATGGCCGCAGCATTTCGCACGTTGAAGCGATAACCGGCCATCAGAGTGAGACTACCGCGGTCGGGAAAAAAATCGAAGTGCCCCCAGTTGTTGAGTTCCCACGCGTGAAAGCCCCGCTCGCAGAACCAGCGAACCCCGAGACGGTAGTACTGGTCTTCCTTTTCGGCAATGAGCGGCGGCAGCGACCAGGCAAAGCGCTGTTTCTCCGGTTCGGTAAACCGATGCTTCGCCAGGCGCTCGAGATTGCCATGCGTCGCGGTCAACACCACCCATCGGGCCGGTGACCGAAAGGCCTCGGCGAGCTGCCCCACCCGGCCGATTTTGACGATCAAGGTCTCCGCCCCATCAGCCCTGGCGGGCTTCGCTCCCGGCCGCCCCCGAAGGGACCATTCCCCTCCCCGGAATTTTCTTCCAAACCGCGTGCCAGTCGGGATTTCATTGCGGATGCGCTGCCAGGCACCACCAGTCGAAGGTTCTCTGCTCCCAACCCGGATGAGGCGCTCTCCCACCCGCAGGTCACCCCTGACGGTCAGCACCACCCTCTCTCCGGACCGGCCGCAGGAGACCGGCTGGCCAAGTTCCGAGACCATCTCGGAAACCGTGAAAGCCTGCCGTTCTTTTCCCTGGGAAGCCTCCGGCCGCACCCGGTCACCCAGGCGCAGTTCATGGCGCAGCACGGCAACGACGCGTCGGCCGTCAATCCGCTTGACCGTGCCCACCCATTGGCCGCTTGACCCGGACCGGTGGGCCGAGAGGATTTCGCAGTCGGGATGGTCGGCAAAGAAACCCATGGTGAGACGCCTCGAAGGCGACCGGGCAAGCAGTTCGCGGGCTTCGCTCAGGACCTCCCGTTCCTTGCCGGGGGGCGCATCGAGGACCAGGCGATAGGCCCTCACCACCTGAGCAAGATAGTCCGCCGATTTCATCCGCCCTTCAACCTTGAAAGCAGCAATCCGCAATCGCTTCAATTCCGGCAGGGCGGTGAGCAGGCACAGGTCGTTGCACGAAAGGAAGAAACCTTCTTTGCGGCCCTGTTTGAACTGCAGCCGGCAGGGTTGCACACAGCGCCCCTGCAACCCGCTGTGACCGCCCCGGAAACTGCTGGCCAGGCATAGCCCGGAATAGGAATAGCAGAGCGCCCCATGCACGAATACTTCCAGTTCCACCGTGGTCTGCCGGGCAATCTCGCCGATTTCCCTTAGATTCAGCTCCCGCGCCAGGACCACCCGCCGAGCCCCCATCCGGCCCAGCTGCGTCACCCCGGCATGGTTGTGAATCGCCATCAGGGTGCTCGCATGGAGTCGCAGGGCAGGAAAGAACTGCCTTACCAGGAAGAACAGCCCTGGATCCTGAACGATTAAGGCGTCGACTTTCAGGTCGTCAAGGGCCTGGAGCAGGTCGAGGGTGCGGGGAATATCACCGGCCGTGAGGATGCTGTTCAGCGCCACATAAACCGACACCTTGCGCCGGTGGGCGAAAGGGAGCAGGACCGCCAGTTCTTCCAGGGTGAAGTTGGTGGCCGAAGCCCGCGCACTCAGTTGCTTCAAACCGAGGTAGACGGCATCCGCCCCATGTTCCACCGCTGCCCAGAAACTCTCCACCTGCCCCGCCGGAGCCAGCAGCTCAGGGCCGACCACCGCCTTTCGCGATTTCTCGTCCCCGGGTTTCAGATCATCTCTCCCACGTCGGAATAAAAAACCTTCCTAAAAATGGTATCCACATGTTTGAGGTGGTAGCGAAGATCGAAAATTCCAGCCAGTTCTGCCGCATTCAGCTGAGCGGCCACCTCGGGGTCCCGGCTCAGGCGTTCCTGGAGCTGTCCGCCCTCCTGCCAGACGGCCATGGCGTTCTTCTGCACCAGTCGGTAGGCCTCTTCCCGGCTGAGCCCCTTCCTGGTGAGGGCCAGCATGGCCTGCTGGGAGAAGAGCAGCCCGCCGGTGAGTTCCAAATTGCGCTGCATGTTTTCCGGGTAGACGACCAGCCGGTCGAGCACCCGGGTCAGCCGCGCCAGCATGTAGTCCAGGAGGATCGTCGAGTCGGGGGCAATGATCCGCTCGACCGAAGAATGGCTGATATCCCGCTCGTGCCAGAGGGCAACATTCTCCATCGCCGCCAGCGCATTGCCGCGGAGCACCCGCGCCAATCCGGCAAGGTTTTCCGAAGCAATGGGGTTGCGCTTGTGCGGCATGGCGGAAGACCCTTTCTGCCCCGCCGCGAAAAATTCTTCAACCTCACGCACCTCGGTGCGCTGCAGGTGACGGATTTCAATGGCAATCTTTTCGATGGAGCAGCCGATCAATGCCAGGGTCGTGAAGTACTCCGCATGGCGGTCGCGCTGGATGATCTGATTGCTGACCGGGGCGGGTTCGAGACCCAGCCTGAGGCAGACCTTTTCTTCGATGACGGGATCGATGTTGGCATAGGTCCCAACCGCCCCCGAAATCATCCCCACCCGCACCGTTTCCCGGGCGTGCCGGAGGCGCTCCCGGTGGCGTTTCATCTCCGCATACCACAAGGCAAACTTCAGGCCAAGGGTGATCGGCTCCGCATGAATGCCGTGCGAACGCCCGATCATAACGGTATCCTGCCAGCGGAAGGCAGCCTTCTTGAGCACTTCGAGGAGCCCTTCGAGGTCATCCAGCAGCAGGTCCGAGGCTTCAACCAGCAACAGCGCCAAGGACGTGTCGAGCACATCCGAAGAGGTCAGCCCCTCGTGGATGTGGCGGGAAGCAGGGCCGACGTATTCGGCAACATTGGTGAGAAAGGCAATGACATCATGCTGGGTTTGCTTTTCGATCTCGGCGATGCGGCCCACGTCGAAATCGGCCTTCTCCCGGATCGCACGCAGATCCTCCGGGGGAATGCGGCCTTCCTCGGCAAGCCCTTCGCAAACCGCCAGCTCGACCTGCAACCATTTACGATACTTGTTTTCCAGGGTCCAGATCCGCCCCATTTCGGGCCGGGTGTAGCGTTCGATCACGGGTAAGGCCTCCTGCTGGTTGCCATCTTCTTGAAAGGAGAGGTTTTCCCCTTCGCAGGCTCGGTTAACACTTGCTCATGATGCATCTTCCTTTTCAACCACGGATTACGCGGCCGACCCCTGGCTTTTCGCAGGATTCGGGAAGTCGGCGGCGAGGGAGGCTTCAGCTGATTACCCACACGGTCTTGTCCCCGGCCAGCTGAATGATCTTGTTGCTGACCCGGCCCATGAAGAACTCCTGGACTTTGGAGAGCCCCCGACGCCCTACCACGATGGTATCATAACCGCCCGCTTCCGCTTCATCGAGGATCGCGTTGGCCGGATTGCTGCTTCCCCGCAAGACTTTCTCGCTGATGCGGGCCGGAGCCAGCCCTGCCCGCAACAGGCGTTTGGTGGCATCGGCAAAGACCGATTCCATCCCCTTTCCGACCTTCTCCAGTTCTTTTTCCAGGCTATCCTGCCAGGCCTTCTCGGAAGTCTGCGGGGCAGGTTTGCCGACGAGCTGATGAAAGATGTCAAACCCTTTTACCACATGGCACAGGGTGACATCAAAAGGCGGAGCCCCACTCAGCATATCCGCCACATAATCCACCGCCAGCATGGCGCCCTCGGAGGCATCCAGCGCGATCAGGAACTTCCCGCGCTGCTCGCCCCCGCCAATGACCCAGATGGGGATGTGAACCAGTCTCTCCACCAGTTTGTTGGCGATGCTGCCAAGTACAAAGTCCTTGAGCTCGCTCACCCCGCGGCGGCCGACCACCACCGTGTGATACCCGGCCTGGGATTCGGTGATGACATCCCGGGCAATACCGACCTTGCGTTCATCGATCCGGACGATCACGGATTGCCTGGGAATCCCTGCCGCCTCGAGCACTTCGCAGGCCTGTTCCATAAACTCCTGGATGGCCTGTTCCTGCTGAAGCTCCCATTCCCTGATGTCGGCGATACGGTAGTTGAACGAGGGCTGCCGCTGGAGGTCCAAGAACGACTCAGGGACCCTGGTCATGATGTGGTAGAGCACAATTTTGACCCCCCGAGGCGGCACAGTGTTGGTCACGTAGCGAACCGCCGCCATGGCCTGGTCCGACCCATCCACGGATACCAGCACACTCCTGCGCACGGAATTGCTCATCTCTCCTCCTTTCCAGCTCTCTCAGGACCTCATTTCCGATACCATCATAATACCAGGTTGGAACGCAATTGTATGCGAGAGAATCACCCGCCTCTTGAGTGTCAGCATTCCTTCCATTATGTTATCCCCGACCTTGGCGAAACTGTGCAAGCAGGGAGAGGCTGGCAGGCGACCCGTGACACACCGTCGCCGAGGCAGTCGACAGCGGGCCGGCACCTGCCGTGCCACAACCCAAAGCGCATCATCGCCGCACAGATAGCCCCATTGAACGGCGTCGAGCTCGTTGCATGGGCGACTTTGAGACCATTCTTGCGGGAGCACTCATGAACACCGGCCACCATCTTCGAGACGGCCTCCTTTCGGGAATTCACAAGGGGTGGCGGGGGTTCGTGTGGATGATGAAGATCCTGGTTCCCATCTCACTTTTTACGGCCATCCTCGAGTGGAGCGGGTGGATCAGCCAGCTTGATTTTGTCGTACAGCCGATCATGAAGCTCCTGTTCCTCCCTCCCATGGCGGCCCTCCCTCTTCTCATCGGGGCTCTCACCGGGGTCTATGGGGGCATCGCCGCCATGGCGGTGCTTCCCTTTACCCTCGACCAGATGACCCTCATGGCCATCTTCATCCTGATCTTTCACAACGTGGTCCAGGAATCCATCATCCAGGGTAAATCGGGCATCCATCCGCTGAAAGCCCTGCTTTTCCGCTTCATCCCGGCCGTCTTTACGGTCGTTTTGGCTGCGCAATTCCTCGATCCCGGCGATGGTGAGGGCATGACCAAGGCCGTCCTGGCCACCTCCACCCCACCCTTCGGCGAGATGCTGCGGAGCTGGGGCGGGACCATGCTCGCTCTGGCCTTCAAAATTTTCCTGATCATCATGAGCCTGCTCATCATACTCGAGCTCCTCAGGGCTGCCGGCTTGATCGATCGTATCGTCCGCCTCTTCAAACCGCTCTTTGTCCTTTTCGGCCTGAATCCCACCGGGGGTATCATCTGGATCGCGGCACTGCTCTTCGGGTTGACCTATGGGGCGGCCGTCATTGTCGAAGAAGCGAAGAAGGGGCACCTGACGAAGGACGAACTGGAACGGCTGCATCTTTCCATCGGCATCAACCATTCCATCGTCGAGGACCCCACGCTGTTCCTGGCCCTGGGCCTGGGGGCCTTCTGGCTCTGGTTGCCACGCCTGGCGGCAGCCATCGTGGCCGTGCATCTTCTGCGGTTCTACCGGGTTGCCATGGGGCGTCGTCACCGTTCCCCGGCCGCGAGGGATTAAAGACTGTCCCATAGTAAATGTCATGGTTGACAGAATCGTGGGCTGTGCCCACATGCTGCCCCATCGGTGGGCACAGCCCACGAAAACGGCACCCTTGTTTCTGGACGATCAGTTAGCTGATAAAGGAAGGCGGTGGTGGGCCGTCGACACCGGTGACATCGGCAACCCATCCCGATTCAAGGCCAGCTGCCTGCACAGCCGCTCCCTCTCTTGACAAGACTGCATCTGGTGCGATACTGTCGCATCGTTTTGAGAGGGTCCGGGACATTGCGGCATGAGCCTCAGCCCAATGTGGGAAGAGCTGCTGTCATCCCGCTTGGAGCCCGGAGTTGCGTTTCGTTCCACTCAACGCAACCTACGGTTACTGCGCTTGCAGCGACCTTCCGCCCAGACACCATGAAGCTTGCAGCATGTGGCAGGGGGCAATGCTATTGAATTAGTAGGGGGTAGGTTGCGTTGAGCGCAGCGAAACGCAACCTCCAATAAGATGCCACGCTTTCTCCACAATGCAGCAACACCACAGTCTGGCAGTGAACACAGGAGCAGGTCGAAGAGTGGCAACGAACAACGGCGGGCAATCCAATCTCGGGGTTCCCTTTCCGTCCTACCGGAAGGAGATTCGCTTCCTGGTCTTGTTTGTAGGACTGCTGGCAGCTCTCAATTTCGGCTATTTTCTGTTCGGCGGAACCGCCGTCGAGGAATTTGTGCTCACCACCCTCACCGCCAAGCCCGCTTACACCATCATCAAACTGCTCACCCCGGCAGAGGAGGTGGTGCTCAACGGCACCCAGCTCACCTCCCCGCACGTTGGTTTCGAAATCGTCAGGGGCTGTGAAGGAATGGAGGGCATGCTCCTCATGATTTCGGCCATGACTGCTTTCAGCATGGCCTGGCGGGACAAGCTCAAAGGCATCCTGCTGGGAATGGCTTTCGTTTACGTCTTCAACCTGCTGCGCATTGTGGGCCTCTACTATATGATGCGGTATGCGGTGAGCGGTTTCTATTTTGCCCACCTGTTCGTGGGTCAGAGTATCACCATCGTGGTCGTGTCGGTCTTTTTCGTCCTGTGGATCTTCGGAAGTACCGGGCGTCATGAGAATTAATCCCCTGGGCAAAGCCATCCTGGTGTTCCTGGCCTCTTATGTGGTGCTCGTCGTGGTTTTTTCCCAGGTCGGTCCGGCTTATTTCAAGCTCTTTCAGGGCATTTTTCGGTGGGAAATCAACACCTTCTTTCCCCCCTTCAAGGTCACCAGCTTCACCACCGAAACCTATGGGGGCCAAGCCATGATCGCCCTCGAAGCCAGGCTTGCCGAAAACCTGGTACTGCCGGATCGGAAGGTCCTGCACACCATCGGCCATCCCTACACGGCCAGGACCATTGCCATCAACCAGTATCTGCATCCGATCATCATCCTGTCCGTCCTCTTCGCCTGGCCCGGCCTGGCCTGGCGGGACCGGTTCAAAGTCTTCCTGCTGGTCCTCCCCTTCCTCCTAGTCGTGGAAATGGTGGACATCCCCATCCTGCTGGGCGTGCGCATCATGGAAACCGTGCAGGCGAACCTGCTCCAGGACCCCAATGCCGGCAAGAGCCTCGGGTCCTATTGGGCCGCCTTCCTCCATACCGGCGGTCGCGCGGCACTCTCCATTCTTGCCATCGGCCTCGCCCTTGCCTCCTTTTACCTGCTCCGCGCCCGGCAACAACAGCGCGCCGCGGCCGGCCAGTCCCAGAAAGCCGAGTCGCACCGCGCCAAAATCGGCCGGAACGATCCCTGCCCCTGCGGCAGCGGCAAGAAGTACAAGATCTGCTGCGGCGCGAAATAGGATCGGACACGCACCACCGGCATGTCAGGGCCTGCTTGCCGTCACGTCCCCTTGCCAGACTCGGGCCAGAATGACAAAATATGAATACTGACCATCACCGCCGCATGAGGTAGGACCAGCAGAGGAAATGGTACATCGTGATGGCCGTAAATGAATTGAAATCAAGGACGGACTGATGCCTCAACCACTGAAACAGAAGGCTGTCTACGAGGACCTCTTCAGCCTGCCGGAGAACATGACCGGAGAAATCATTGAGGGTGAACTCGTTGCTGCACCCAGACCATCCCGGCGGCATGCCGTTGCGGCTTCCGCCCTGGGTTACCAGATCGGGCCGCCCTATCATTTCGGAGCGGGCGGCGGCCCGGGTGGGTGGATTATCCTGCACGAACCTGAAATTGCGTTCGGAGAGGACATTCTGGTTCCGGATCTGGCCGGGTGGAAAGAAGAACGATTCCCGGAGACCGAAGAACAAAACTGGCTCTCCGTGGCTCCGGATTGGGTCTGTGAAATCCTTTCTCCCAACACTGTGCGCATTGACCGAATGCAGAAGATGCGCATCTACGCGACCCACAAGGTTCCCTACGCCTGGCTCGTTGATCCGCTTCAGATGCTCCTGGAAGTGTTCAGACTCGAAGCCGGCCGGTGGATCGTGCTCGGGGTCTATGGTGAAAGTGAGAAAGTTCGAGCCGAACCCTTTCAGGAGGTGGAACTCGATCTGGCTGTTCTCTGGCTCAGTATGCGAATGCAGACCTAGCCATTATCCACCCCGGCGATTTGGCAGCCCTCCCGATGGCTGCGGTCGCCTCGGCTCTCAGCGGCCTCTACCTCGACTGTTGCCGCGAAGCAAATCACGCACTCGTATCGGGCCAGCCCCAGAATCGGAACCGCAGCAGGCAAGGATCAGTTGCAGCGATCCCTGCGGCAGCGATAGCTTCTACAAGAACTGCTGCGGCGCGAAATAGGCTGGTGAACCATGCTTTTCTCAGGGGGAGGATGAAGTGGGTCTCTGCTGCTTCGTGGCAGCCACCAGAGTGCCTTCCTGTCAAAGCTAGTCCCGGTGGACTTCCACCTGAATCCCCCTTCAAAGGAGGACTTGTCCATGCGCTTTTCCTTACGTCAACAGCATTGCCGGGAAGACGACGGAACGTGTCCTCCACTCCTCCTCATTTGGTGAGCCGCAGGAGGGTGACGATCAGGGCCGCCTGGGCCGCGGAAATGCCAAGGACCCACTTGATGAGGTCTGCCTTGACTTCCGCAATCCGGCGCTCAAAGGTCAGCTCCAGCTCCCGGATCCGGGCGTCGAAATGTTGTCTCGTGACCAGATTCTCGTCCACCAAGGTGGCAATGGCTTCCGCCTGGACTTCCGCCTGTGCTTCCGGCATGCCAGCCGCTGTAAGTCTTTTGACATAATTGTAGGTATCAAAGACCACAGGGCACCTCCTTAATCCTCCCAGGATAAAGATAGCCTATACCGAAAATTGAAGTCAAAGGCGATTTTCGAGGTGCCCGGCGCAACGGATGTACTCTGGGCCTGGCAGTGAGCGCTGTTCCTGAAATAGGCAATTCGCACAAAACACACTCCCCCTGAAGGGGGAATAAGCTCGCTCAATTTCGACAACATTGGGCTTGGCAGGGGGCCGGTCGCGACACGGTCCGTGAAGCTCGCAGAATGACAATAAAAAAGGGCGCTCATCAGAGCGCCCTCTCAGCTTCATTGTTAAGGTACGGTTCTGCGACCTTAGTTTGTCTTCCTTCTTCTGAGGAACCAAACTGCAGACGCTGCAAGGATCAGCGACAGGATAATCATACCCCATTCGTTCAAGCTGGGCACCCGCTGCACGGCGTGGGTGAGGGTAAAGGGACAGCCAGTCCCCCACGAGGTGTCACCTTCAGCCCTCGCTCGGAAGGTGTTGACTCTAACCCCTTCAAACTCGGTCACAGTCACGCTGTGACGAAAAACCAGGGGAGAGGTTGATTGTTTGAGCTCAGTGATACTGGTCCAGGATATGGTGACGGGGCCTGGACCGGTTCCGCTTGCATTGCCCAGAACAAAGCCCCCCGGCGCTTGAACGCTCGGAGTGGCGGACACCAAGGCCATATTCTGCGGCAGATCATCCTCCATGTATACCGTGTCGTTCCCGTCCCCTTCATTGGCAACCACAAATTCACAATACAGGGTGACCGGAAATGACTGAGCGGAAGGCAAGTTAATTGCCAGATTGAGACCTGAGTAATCCGAGTTCAAGGTACATCTTTTCGAAACGCAGTCGATGTTGGGAAGCCCATAATCATAATCAAGAGCATTAAAGAAGGTATCAATATTCAGTTTCGGATCGTAAAACAGCTCAATCCTGGTTATGTTGTTCGACCATGAGAATGTACCGACAAGTGTGAAGTCACTACCAGGCTCGAGATAAACGTCATCTACGGAAACCAGTCCTGGAGTAGTCACGGTTCCTTCAGCGTAGTTACCGGCGCTGTTGAAAAGACGGATGCGAAAGGTAGTGGGGATATCGCTATATACAGAACTGAAGTGGATGTGCGTCAGGGTCGACATATTAACCGCCAGACCGTATGATGCCGGATTCGAGCTGCCGTTCCATATCACCTTGGCCCAGCCGGTAGCGTTCGGGCCATTTTCCGTGGCCCATTGGGTTGCATTGACAAACGCCTTGGTTTGATCGTTAGAAGTATTTGCTGTTTGCGTGAGCTCCAAATGGCGGTATGTTCCAATGATTTGAGCTGGGGTGCCGGTTGCGGTCGCGCCA
>Ga0255346_1006372_pt1 | contig 11589 bp, 7 predicted proteins | sample wastewater_treat_FD_194410 | JGI IMG/M metagenome (GOLD analysis project Ga0255346, IMG submission 194410) | Wastewater microbial communities from Lulu Island WWTP, Vancouver, Canada - plant22 | ecosystem: Engineered > WWTP > Wastewater > Unclassified | place: Canada: Vancouver, British Columbia... | reverse complement strand
CTGCTCCACCAGATACATGTGGTGCTGACATACTCGTTCCACTTGCATATGAATATGAATCACCAGGAGCAGAAGATAACACATTATATCCAGGGGCAGTTAAATCTGGTTTAAGATTTAAGTCTGGGGTGGGACCTTCTGCAGAAAATGATGCCATTAGGCCGAGATTATGGTATTTTCCAAATTTTATCTGAATCTTTGGAGTGTTTTTTTCTTTTATTATTTTTAATAGTTTTTCACCATCTTCTTTGCTTATTGCAAGCATAGGAATATAGCTATCACTTTCCCCGAGTGTGCCACCAAATAACCCTGAAACATTATTATAAACAATAGCTACTGCTGCTCCTGCATTCTTTGCATTTAAATTCTTTTCCTTAAATGATAAGTCTCCTCTTTTTATAAGAACAGCTTTCCCGGTTACATCTAAACCTTCATAATCCGATATATTACCAATACCAGGAATTGCAACTAACTCAAACTCTTCACCTTCCGGAAGAGGTGGTGAATAAACCATCATATTACCAAATATACTAATCTTTTCACCATCAAGCAATACATCAAAGCCACTTTTCTCGGACTCATCAGATGCTGCAACAGAGATTACATCTTTACCACTACTTGGTGACGATATTGGAAACCTATTATAATCCGCATCTCTTTCTCCATCGTTTCCAGCTGAAGCAACAACTATAACTCCAGCCTTGGCTGCATTATCGCATGCAAGTGACAGTGGGTCCTCTGTCCAACCGTAATATTTTCCAAGACTTAGATTAATTACATCGCACTTATCAGCGACTGATCTGTCAAGGGCAGCAAGTATGGCATCTCCTCCTGTGGTTTTTCTAGCATTAGAGAATACTTTATATGCCATCAAGCTCGCATCAGGCGCAACACCTTTTGGTACAGGATTGCCTGAAGCAATTCCTGCTTCACCTATTCCAGCTATAATTCCAGAAACATGTGTTCCATGAAAAGATATTGAGGAATCATAAGGTATATCGTTCATTTCTGAAAAGTCATAACCGCCTTTAACTTTATAGTTCGGTCCTATTCCACCTCCAAGATCTCCATGCCAATAATCAATTCCTGTATCAATAACTCCTACCAATGTACCTTTCCCCGTTATAGGGTTTCCATCTTTATCTTTTAATTCCCATACTTCTGGAGCATGAACAGCAGGTATTGAAAACTCTCTATGGAGGTAATATTCATTGACTCCATAAATCTTTTCCACTTCTCTGTTTTCCTTAAGTTTTTTTAGGTCAAAAGCTGTAGTTTCTATAGCATAACCGTTAAATACATTAAAATATTCATATTTTATTTTTGTTCTCGAAAGATTTTTATTAACAAAAGATGAAAAGTATTTATGTTCTTTAATTAAATTATTTTTTGCTAAAGCAATTCTATCTAATCCATCTTTTGAAGCTCTGTAATGAGCATATGTAGAAAGTGGATCAGATTTAAGTTCAACAATAACATCGTTAACAGGTAATTCTGTAAATCTCTCCATTATTACGGGAGAAATTATCAAGTTTTTATTGCTGTTGGTATTTATAGCTGCTACTGGTAGAGAATAGCCAAGCAATACAATCAACAGTAAGGATATGAGAAGTTTTATTGATAACTTAAAATTCATTTTTACCTCACTTTTTCTTTAAATACAGTTTGTATAAAATATAATCTTAAAGGTTAAAAATTACAATGAAAATTTTTGCTATAGCTGATATACATATTGAAGGAAAAAACAAAAGAATAGCTTATGATCTTCCTTCTAAGCTTAAAGAACGTCTTAAATCTTTAAGTAATGACGCAGTTTTAATTATATTGGGCGATATAACCCCATATATTTCATCATTACATAATTACTTGTTACTATTTAAAGGTCTGCCAATAAAAAAGCTTTTCGTAGCAGGTAATCATGATATCTGGGTAGAAAAGGGAGGTAATTCTTATATTAAATACTTAAACCTTCTTAAAGATGCAGTTTTAAGTGCAGGTTTTCACTATTTAGACTATAAACCGTTTATATTAAATAATATTGGATTCATTGGAAATATTGGTTGGTATGATTATTCATTCAGGCAACTCAATGTGTATATACCCCCGTTTATGAAATTAATTGGGAAAAATGGAAATTATATTTCCTGGCAGGATCTGGCTTATTCAGATTATGCAAGAAAAGCACTTTATGCTGATATAAATGGAAAAATAAAGATGATTACTTCCTGGAATGATAGAATTTATATCAGATGGAATTTCACCGATTTAAAGTTTACAGAACTATGCTTTGAAAAGATTAAAGATGATTTTCGCAATGTTGAGAGCAAGGTTGATAAAATAGTATTTGCTTCTCATCACATCCATTTTTATGAAGGTGTGATTCAGAAAAAGACACCTGAATGGGATTTCAACAATGCCTTTATGGGAAGTAAAAAAATTGGAGACTTTGTTAAATCAAGGGAGAAAGTATCACTCATATTATTCGGTCACTCGCATGTTCCAGGCAAATGGCTTATAGATAGTAGAATACCCGCCTACAATCCACCACTTCTTATTAACAATAACAACAGTTTTTTGGAAATAGAAATATAAACTATAATGAATCTTATTTTCCTCCTATATCTAAATTTATTAAAAATTATCTATTTGGCTAAAGCAAAATAAAATTAAACAAGGTTTTTCCTTGTAGATATATAATTTATAGTAAATATAATCACTTTTTCAAACTCACTCTAAATTTTATTAATTATTTCTCTTTTTCTTTCAAATATATTATATTGAATATTTTAATAAATATTTTATTGTAATTGTCATTGTTTTAGTCTCCGCCAAATTTTGTTAAGTAAACAGTGCTTTCTTGTTCTTTAGAGGAACTTAATAGAATATTTAACATTCTGAATCGGATGAAATAAATATGCCCAATAATGCATAGGTGCTTGTTTAATCAGTCAATTGTTTCATATTAATTATATCTCTCTTATTATTTTGAAAAAACTATTAAACTTTTCCCACTTTCGTGTAAAATTTATCCCAAAATTTTCAAAAAATCAACACCTAATATTTAATAAATTAATAAGCCATTCACTAACTTAAAGAATTGTTGTGATAAACTCCTTACTTGTTAAGCAAGTAAATTTTATAAAAATGTCGAGATATAATAACGATAAATGATAGATAATTTGCTTTTTTAATTTTTAAATAATATTTTCCCTTCAAAATATTGACTTATTTAAAATTAAAAATTAAATTTTATAAAAGTGTTTTAATAATATTTTAGCATCTCTATTTTTGAGGAGGGTTTAATTTATGGATAAAAAAAACAACAAGCAGTTCGAAGAATTAGAGCCAACTATTATTGAATCCGGTGGTGACAATTATGATGAGACTATCTTTACACCATTGGAAGAAGATCTTGAGAAAACAAAGCTTATCAAGAAGACTATTCCTACATTTGCATGGTTAGTTTGTATCGATAGAAAACTACTCGGTCAGAGATTTGATGTTCATGAAAGCATTACATCTATTGGAAGGGGTGCAGAAAATGATATAGTTATTGAAGATGAATCTGTTTCCAAAGCTCATTCTAAAATAAAATATTTTGAAGATCAGGATGTATATAAGATTTATGATTTAGTTTCAACAAATGGTACTTTTGTGAACGACACTCTTGTTGAAGGTCCTGCTGAAATTAAAGACAATGATGTTATTACTATTGGAGAAGTTAAGTTTATTTTTAAAAGAGTGAATTTTAAAGATAAAGGACAACTAAAGAAAAACGATTCTCAAAAAGAATAAGTCTTAGAAAAATATCTAATAAGGAGGAAATGTATGGGATTTGAAAATGTATTGAGTGGAGGAACCTTTTTGGGTTCATTATTTTCAATAATTATTGGTGCTTGGATAATATTTTCAATTTTAGGTTTAGCGCTTTACATTTTTACTTCTATTTGTTGGCATAAAATTGGTGAAAAATTAAATCATCCATACCCCTGGACTGCATGGTTTGCACATTTAGTTTTAATAATGCAATTATCTGAACAACCATGGTGGTGGCTTTTTCTAATGGGGATTCCTGTAGTTAATTTAATCCTTTTAATAATTATATTGATGAAAATTTTGGAAAGGTTAGAAAAACCAACTTGGTGGGTTATTTGGTTCATTATTCCAATAGCAAATCTTATAGTTTTAGGGGTATTAGGTCTTTCAGGCTCTTCTCCTTCACAAAGTTATAGAGAGAAGGAACTTGAAGGAGGTTATGAGCCTTATAGCGATCGCGAAAGATATATTAGTGAAGAAACAATTCCTTTAGGAGTTAAGGAGCCTGGATTTGGCGTTTTAATAGTTGAACATGGATTGAATAAGGGACAATCTTATAAATTAGCTCCTAATAGCACAAATGTTATTGGAAGAGCGGGTAATATACAATTACCAGCAAGTGATAGGACAGCAAGCAGAGAACATGCTCGTATAAGAGATGAAAATGGAAAATTTGTATTATATGACCTTGGTTCAACAAACAAAACTCTTGTTAATAATCAGCGAGTAGATAGAAAAGTTTTAATAGATGGTGACATAATAAAAATAGGGCAGACAGTATTTAGATTTCAGTGGATTAGAAACAAGTAGTTGAATTAATTTTTTTAAGTCGTAATGTTTTATCTTAAATTTGTAAAAGGTGCATATGAAGGTAAAATATTTCCTATTAAGAGCGAAGAGATTTCCATAGGTAGAAGTAGCGATAATGCCTTGATATTACCACCCAATGATCAATCAATATCGAGAAATCACACTCTAATAGAGAATAAATCCAATCAATTATATCTTACTGACTTAAATAGTAAAAATGGTACTTATTTAAATGGTAGAAGAATTTTACCTAAGAAGAAAATATTGATAAAGCCAGGAGATTCTATTAAAATTGGTACGTCTATTTTTATAGTTGAGGAAAAAAAGGATTCAGATAATGTTTCAGATTCAATAAAAAAAATAGATAATTTTCTTCGAACACAACTCATTGATCCTATTAAAACAACTTTATTGAAAGGAACAATTAATTCTAAAGATAGCGAAAAAATTCCAACATCTGAAATTCAGAGTATAAATACAAACTCACGCGAGAGAGGTAGTCAGTTAAAGATATTAGAACAAATTGCATCAGGGGGTATGTCGAGAATTTACAAGGCATTGTTTTTGGATACAGGCGAAATAGTGGCTATAAAGTTACCAAAACAAGAGTTTAAAGGAAAAAAAGACATTTTAAGCCTTTTTAAGAAGGAAATCAAAATGAGTCTTAAATTCAAGCACCCTAATATTATCGAAACACTGATGGAAGTTACTTATGATGAAATGTCAACAATGGTAATGGAATTTTTTCCCTCTAATACTTTAGCTTATTTCATATCCCAAAATAAATCTCTAAATGATGAAAAGTTAATAATCAATCAAATTTTTAGTGCTTTTTCTTATATTCATGGAAAAGGTATTATTCACAACGACATAAAGCCAGGCAATATTTTGATCAATAATAAAAGTGTCGTTAAGATTTCTGACTTTGGAACTGCTGGAACTCCAGCAGAAATAAGAAAAATGCGAAGGGAATGGAAATTATTCGGTACATTATTATATGTTGCTCCGGAGCAGTTAATTGGAGACACTATTGATATAAGATCTGATATTTATTCTCTTGGTGTTGTTTTATATGAATATTTTACGCATATAAATCCGTTTAAGTTAAATTCAACCAATGTCGATGAAGTAAGAGAAAAAAAGTTAAATTTCGTTGCTCCACCATTATATGAGTATAATTCTCAAATTAATCCAGAGTTATCAAATTCAATCTTGAAAGCTATGGAGAGAGATCCAGAAAAAAGATATAAGGATTTAATAGAATTTAAATCTGCACTGGAGCAACACTTGTATTAATAATTTAATCTTTTAGTAAAGAGAGTAAAATGATGAAAAAGCATTTTAAAAGTTTAATTTTATCTACACTAATTATTTCTTTTTCTTTCTCTTTTTTAGAATCAGCTCTATCAGTAAATTCAATTGAAAACAAATACAAAATTAGTCAAATTCAAACAGACAAGTATCCCTTCTCAGAGCTTTTCTTTTCTGTTCCTAATGAAAAATTAACCTTCCAATTGAGCGATAAACAGCTTATATTGGAAGAAGATAAAAAAAACATTCAAAACTTCCAATTACATTCTCCAAGGACATCGAGAAAACCAACTTCTACTGTTTTGGTCATTGATAGAAGTTTAAGTATGAAAGATTCTCTCTCTAAAGCAAAGGAGAGTGTCTCTTTTTATATAAATCAATTAACTAACATTGATCAGCTGTCAATTATATCATTTTCTGACAAAGTAGAGTTTCTTATTAAGGACAAAAACAATAATCCAACCTTTACTTCAAATTATTCTTTAGCCAACAAAGCTGTTAATAGTTTAACTGCATCTGGCGATACAGTTTTATATGATGCATTATATCAAGGAATAATTCTTTCTAATACTTCTAAGCTCAAGGATAAGGCTGTGATTGTTTTAACTGATGCTGACCCAATGGTTGAATTGAGCAAGAAAAATGAAAATGATTGTATAAAACTCTCGCAAAAATTTAATATTCCTGTTTATTGTATCGGTTTAGGAAAAGGTATTAATGCTCCTCCACTAATAAATATTGCTAAAAATACTGGTGGAGAATACTTTTATGCTCCAACTGCATCACAATTAAAGGACCTTTACAGCAAACTTTCAAAAATCATAACAAAAGAGGATCAGTATCACATAGTCGGTACTGTTTTTACAATTCAAAACAGCAATCACCTCGTATATGATGATTTTATTCCAAAAGCAAAAAGTGCGATAGGTGAATTTATTTCAAAGAAAACAAATAATGATCCAATTGCAATTATTGGAATGAATAATAAAGAATTAAATTTCAATTCAGATAAGTCAATTTTACAAAATACTCTCTCATCCTTACCGGTTGTTTCAAATGAAAATATTTTAGACTCTCTGTATGCGAGTATTCAACTATCTAAAAACTTACCCGCCAGTAGAAGAAGTATAATTCTTTTAGTTTGTGATTCCTCACAGAAAGATCAAAGCATTCGGTCAAAAAGAGCTTGTATAAATGAAGCATTAAAATATAACATACCGATTTATATAATAGCAAGAGACGGAACTAAATTAGAAAGAAATTTTAAAAGCTTTGCAGAAAAGACTGGCGGAGAATACTTTGCTATTCATGATTCAAACCTGATTTCTACTGTACTAAATTCTCTTTTAGATTCATTTAATCAAGAATACCGAATAACATATAATTCTTTAGTTTATCCCAAATCATTATCTTCTTTTCTTTCCTTTCCACATAAAGTAAAATTAACAACAAAAATTAATAATGAGACACTTACAGCATATAAAAATTTTAATTTAATATTTCCTAATCAAAAGTCTCCTATTGTCAGATCACTGATTGCATTTTCTATACTTTGTCTTATTGTTTTTGGAATAATATCAATTGCATTATCAGTATCAAAAAGAAAATCAGTAGAGGTTATTCGATGTCCAGAGTGTGGTGCTAAAATGAAACCGTTAGATGTCGTATGTCCAGAGTGTGGTTATAAGACAGTTAAAGTTTCTGAAGGCGAAGAGACCATTCCCATAGATGATACTGTTCCTATTCAGCAGGAGGAAGAAAAAACAGTTGTTATAAGTAAAAGGAAAAGTCTTGCGTGGATCTGCATTATTAATGGTGAGGATAGGGGTAAAACATTTGATTTAAAGTATGACGAGCCAACTTCTATTGGTAAAGACGCATCCAATGATATATTAATCAACGATGAATATATATGTAAAAACCATTGCAAAATATTTAAAGATAAAAGTTCTTATTTCTTAAGAGATCTTGCTTCTTTAAATGGTACTTTCCTTAATGATAAAAGTATTGAGCAAGAAAAATTAAATGATGGTGATTATATAAGAATTGGAGAGACAGAATTTATCTTTATGCAGGTAAAAGGTGAGTGAGTATGAAATTAAATTTATTTAAAAAAATAAGGAATCCCTATTTAAAAGTCTATGCAAAATCAGATGTTGGGAAAAAAAGGAAAGAGAATGAAGATTCAATTTCCTTCCTTATACCAACAGACATCAATGTAAGAAAGGAATATGGCTCCATCTTTGTTGTTGCTGATGGCGTAGGTGGTTTGGCTAATGGTAAAATTGCAAGTAAGCTTACTTGCCGATCTCTAATAAAATCATATTTCTTGCAGCCAAGAGAATTGAGCGTGGACCAGCGACTAAGAAGAGCAATCGAGAAAACTAATGAAATAGTACTAAAGAAGGCTCAAGAACTTAACAGCCCGGAAATGGCATCTACTGTAACGGCTGCAGTATTTTTAGAAAATGAAGTTTATGTTGCGAATGTCGGCGATAGCAGGACTTATTTAATTAATCCACTTAGTAACGAACCAATAAAACAGATTACAAGAGACCATTCCCTTGTTGAGACTCAAGTTAGAAAAGGTTTATTGTCAAAAGATGAAGCAGAGAATGCAAAAAATAAAAACATTATCACCAGAGCAATTGGTATGGATAAGAAAATTTTAGTTGATATATTTAGAGTGCCTTTAACTGAAAAATCTAAGTTTCTTCTAACTACAGATGGATTAGTAAGAGTAGTAAAGGACTCAAAGATTTATGAGACTATTCACAAGAACAAACCTTCCGTAGCAATAAACAAACTCGTCAAGTTAGCAAATGATAACGGTGGTCCTGATAATATAACAGTTTGTCTGGTTGAGAAACTAACCCCTTCTCTCCTTCCATATATTTTAATACCATCTGTTATTGCTGCAATACTATTAGCTGGTTATTTTGGATTTCCTTATATTAAGAACATAATTTATCCTCCTAAAACCAATGTAGAATTAGTTGAACCATTAAATGATAAAAAAATAACTCCTGATGAATTTACTAATTTTAAGAAAAATGGACTTACATTATCCTGGGAAGGATTACCTATAGCAGATAATTATCACCTCTATGTTTGTCAATTAGGTGAAGATAAAGAAGGTAAAGAAGTAGAAGATTCCATATTTGGAAAAGATAAATTATTTGACACTGTAAAACCTAAAACAGAGCAGAATAAAGATAATAGTAAAGAAATCAAAGATAATAAAAATAACAATGATAGTAAAGAGCATGTTATTACATATACCATTCCCGGGGATAAACTATTCAAAGGCTTTACATACTGTTGGTATGTAGTACCAGTTAATTCAAAAGGAAAAGAATTAAATAATAATAAATCTAACAAATGGAATTTCACAACACCACCCTTAGAAAAGCCAGAACTCACTGAACCAGCTAATAACCAAAAAAATGTTTCATTAAACCCCACATTTAAGTGGAAAGCTAAAGATGAAGATAGTATAGATGAATTTAGGTTATATGTTAGAGAAGAAGATGAAGGAAAACCTCTTCTTGTTAGAAAAGAGTTTAAAACGAAAGAACTTAAGAAAGACTCTTCTACTCAAGAATTTTCCTATTCACTTTCACCTAATGAGAAATTAGATCATGATAAAACTTATATCTGGAACATTGAAGTTGTAAAGCATTCAATTAATGGAAAGTTTCAAATTAACATCAAAGGAGAAGGGAAAACTTTTACTACTGTAGAGAAACCTACTACTACTACTCCACCATCGTCGTCGTCACCTAATACAGGAGGGAGCAAAGCTAAACCACAACCTCCAGAAACTGGGAAATTAGTTCTTAACTTTGATAATACATTATTTAATAAAACCTTAAAAGTACTTATTGATGGAAAAGTAGAAAAAGCAAGTTTTACTCCAACCAGTAAAGATAAAAGCTTTACCATTGATAAACTTAATCAAGGTAAGTATAAATTTAGAATCGAATTAATTCCATCTGGTTGGTTTTATGAAAAAGAAATAACAATAACAAAAGGTAAAGATACTCCACTTACAATAGCTAAATCTAACTTTAAAATTAATGTTACAATTGAGCTTACATTTAGTAAAGAAGTTCAGGTTGACAATGATAATAAAATATCCTTAATTTTGCAGAAGAAGAACGAAGTTGGAGAATGGGAAAATTTTTCATCTAAATATGAAATAACCATAAAAACATATAAAAGACCCTTTACATTTACTGCCTCAGATGAGGGAAATTACAGATTGTATTTATATAGAGGAGGTCCAGAAAAAAATACAGATTACAGATTCACACTTAATTTTGGAGAAAAGCCTTCTCCTCAAACAATATTTAATAATATTACTCTGAAAGTGGAGGGTTAAGAAAAGTGAGAAAAAGTAAAATTTCTTTAGTTATCATTATCTTGTTATTGGTAATTAACATTCAAATATTCCCACTATTACCAATATTTTCAATATGTTCAAATAGAACGATTTTACATAACAATTGTATCGAAGAAGAACCTATTACAAAACCAGAATTAAGAATAACAGAAGTAATATATAATTATAAAAAACATATCTTCGCTGAAAGCGACAAAACAAAGTTTAACGCAATTTATATCGATAATTTAAATGTGAACGTAGTTCAAGAAAATTATCTTGATAAATTTAATATACCTATTCCATATTTAGTAATTAAAGGGGAGATTAAATATGACATAAATAGCGGAGAAATGCTTAAATTATACATAAAACAATATAAAGATAAACCACAAGATAGCAAAGAAGATGAACAAGAGTATTATCACGAGTTTGAAATTGGAGGTAAATCAGAATACTGGCACTTATTCTGGAAAAAAGATGAGAACAACTCATTTAATTTTACATTTTATAATAATGGTTTAAATAATAATTTAGAACCACTTATACCAATTAAAAGTGAAGACAAAAACCCTAAAGAGATAGTAATAAAAATCAAATGTAAAGACCAAGCAGAAAATGAATCTGAAGAATCTACAATAAATCTTTATTATTCGCCCAAAATATGGCTCAAATTAACTGTTGGAAATACAAAAGTAGAAGAAATAAAGCCTGATAAGCAGGTAAAAATCAAGGGAGAGCCAAAACCAGAAGATTGGAAAACTTATCAGGTTTATGATGAGTCAACCAAAAATCTAAAAGATTATAAATTAAGTGTAGCACCCATTAATGGGAAAAAAGTAGTTCTTATACCCGTGAGATTTATAGCAGAAGAAGTTTTTGGAGCAAAATCAGAATACAATAAACAAATTAAAGAGATAAAAATCTCTACAGATAAAGACCTTTATATTTATCTTTATGTAGGAAGCAAAGAATATTATATATGGGACAAAAATATCAATAAACATGTTAAAGAATTATTTAATGAAGCTCCTCAGATAAAAGATGGTCGAACTTTTGCACCTACAGAGTTAATATTAATTGTAAATGAATTTAAAATTAACAATATAAGTGATAGCCATATAATAACTACTAAAGCAGATGAAATTCAAATAATATATTCTACCTTAAATCAAGGAAGTGAATAATATGATAAAAGTTGGCTCTGTAGTGGGAAATAAATATAAAATATTAAATGTAATTGGAATTGGAGGAATGGGGACTATTTT
>Ga0255346_1006367_pt1 | contig 11594 bp, 12 predicted proteins | sample wastewater_treat_FD_194410 | JGI IMG/M metagenome (GOLD analysis project Ga0255346, IMG submission 194410) | Wastewater microbial communities from Lulu Island WWTP, Vancouver, Canada - plant22 | ecosystem: Engineered > WWTP > Wastewater > Unclassified | place: Canada: Vancouver, British Columbia... | reverse complement strand
AAACACTAGGAGAATCAAGAAACACATTAGGTTCTAAATCTTCTTGATTACCTAAGGCGGGGATGCATTTTTCGGTCCACCAGTTATAAAGAGCCTCTGGATCACTAAAACCGTCGGGGGCTTCGACAAACTCGTCCAGGTTGGCCACCATATATTCATAACTTTCGGGGAAATTGTGAAGTTTTTCGATATCAATGGGGTATTCTTCAGGCACTTCAGTAGGCGTAGGCGTGGGAGATGGTGTTTCAGTCGCGGTTGGCGTTAAGGTTTCGGTGGGTGTTGGGGTCAGGGTCGGAAGCTGGGTTTCGGTCGCTTTTTGGGTAGCGCTGGCTTTTTGTTCATGTCCCAGGGGCTTGGGTCGCGAATTTGTCGGCGTACACGCTGCAATGACACAGATAAGCAAAAAGACAAACAATAAGCTTTGATACACACTGGATTTTATCTTCATCACTTTAGCACAACCTTATAAAAACGAGCTGTTTGTATATGAGAATTATACTCCAGAGTGTTTCGTTCGCAGGTTGCTTTTGTTGCGTATCGAGAAAAACGCTCGATACGCAAGCAGTGGTGGAATGGAAAGAACCTGCACGGCGGAACGCCGGCAGGAGATGAAAATAATGTTTGCTGAGGCGTCCACGCCGAAGCAACAAAACGAGTGTTTGCAAAGTGTCTGCAAACATAACTATAAAATACATATCGTCGGCGAAGACGCCTCCGAGAACAATTTGATAATAACGTTATTACTGCACGGCGGGGCGCCGGCAGGAGAAGTATTAAGTATTACCCCTTTGCCATGGTCAGGAGACCATGGAGGAACATTAAAAATGCTCGTCCCGGCGTCGCCGTGGGCATAATCCCGTTCGCTGAGGCGTCCACGCCGAAGCAACAAAACGAGTGTTTGCAAAGTGTCTGTAACATGACTATTAAATAATTATCGTCGGCGGGGACGCCTCCGAGAACTATTTTATTCGCGATTTAATAATTCTGCACGGCGGGACGCCGGCAGGAGAACTAACACTACTCGCCCCGGCGTCTCGCCACGGGCAACAAGTGCAGGGCGAAAGCGCACTGCGTCAGAAAAACCGTTCGCTGAGGCGTTCACGCCGAAGCTAGCGCGTGGTGTCCTGAATGACACGAAAGCTATGCCACCAACATATCCGCCACGCGCAACCCGCCCCTGTTCGCTAAGGCCGAAGTGCAGGCCTTGTGCCTGCTTCTCGCGAAGTAATAAAACAAGTGTTTGCAATGTGTCTGTAAACGTAACCATAAAATAAATTTCGTCGGCGCGGACGTCTCCGAGAACTTTTTATTCGTGATTTAATAATTCTGCATGGCGGAACGCCGGCAGGAGAAACAGTAAGTATCATCCCCGTTCAAACGTGGTCTCCTGACCACGTTTTTATCCCAGCGTCTCGCCACGGGCATTACTTCGTTCGCTGAGGCGTCTCGCCGAAGCAAAAGTGCAGGGCAAAGATGCCCTGCACCAGTAGGTTAATCAACTGGTGCGTGGCGTCCGATGAGTTGCGAATTCTGATATACCAACACTCTCGCCACGCGCAACCTGCTTCTGTTCGCTGAGGCCGAAGTGCAGGCCTTGTGCCTGCTTCCCGCCGAAGCAATAAAAAACGTGTTTGCATAATGTCTGTAAACGTAACCATAAAATAAATATCGTCGGCGGGGACGCCTCCGAGAACTATTTGATAATAACGTTATTACTGCACGGCGGGACGCCGGCAGGAGAGGTATTAAGAATTAACCCTTTGCCATGGTCAGGAGACCATGGAGGAACATTAAAAATGCTCGCCCCAGCGTCGCCGTGGGCAAAATCCCGTTCGCTGAGGCCGAAGTGCAGGCCTTGTGCCTGCTTCTTGCCGAAGCAAAATTTGCTATCTGGTGAAATGCAAGCAGTAGTAATTTTATGTCATTATCGTAAGGCAATAAAAAACCCACCCCCTTTAATCCCCCTCCCATTGCGTTGCGAAAACAATTTTTGCTTTACTCAAAAACAATTGTCACGACGCGGAGGGGGGGGAATAAACAAGTTCATGCCAAGGATGCCCTGCACCAGAAGGGGAGACAATCAACTGGCGCGTGGCGTCCTGATGTGCCATGAATGGCAGCTGGTCAATCTCCCCGCCACGCGCAACCTGCTCCTGTTCGCTGAGGAGTCTTCGTCGCGGGCGAACCCGAAAGACCGTGACTTTTAATAAAGAATAAACCCCGCTTTGCATCAGTTCAGTGTATAATAAGGACGTTCTGGAAAAGGAGTGTGCATGAAAGTCAAGGTTGACCAGGATTTATGTATCGCTTGTGGCATTTGCGAAGGGGATTTGCCCGAAGTCTTTCACATCGGTGACTCAGGCTTTGCTGAAGTCATCATGTGCCCGGTTGAAGCTGATTTTCACAACATGCTGCAACAAGTGGCAGAAGCCTGTCCCACTGCCGCAATTCAAATCAAGGAAGCTAAATGCTCAGAACAGAAAGCGGAAACGCCAAAGGGATCTTGCTGTGGCGCAGATGCCAGCAAACCCATTGAGGACGTATCAACCAATACAAACCCCGAAAGGAATGTGAATATGAAAATTAAAGTTGTCGAAGATCTGTGCATCGGTTGTGGTATCTGCGAAGGTATCGCGCCTGAGGTTTTTAGCCTTGAAACCGAACCCTATGCTGTTGTTCTTTTGGAAGCAATCCCCGAAGAATTACAGGCGGACGTTCGCGAAGCGGCTGATGCCTGCCCAGAAGCTGCCATCGAAATCGAAGAGTAATTAATTTCCTATTAAGCGTCAAGGCACACCGCACCCGCGGTGTGCCTTTGCGTATTAATACGCTCTTTCTATTCAGCTCATGAACACGCTATGTTAGCTTTTCAGATATAATAAGACCATGAATATATCGAATATATCTGATACCGTAAACGGACAAAAGCGCATTCTCATTCTTACCAGCGATGCCGGTTTTGGGCATCGGCGCAGCGCGGAATCCGTTGAAAAAGCTCTGCTCAAACACTATGGCGACCAGGTGGATGTGCGGGTGGTTAACCCCATCACCGATACGGATAAAGCCTTGTTGCTGAATAACGTTGAGAAAAGCTACAATACCGGCATAAAAAACACCCCAGCCCTTTATCGGCTCGGTTATCAGCTAAGCGACAATCGTCAGGTTAGCGAAATGATGGACGGCGCCTTGACGCTCGCCCTGACTTCCAGCCTAAAAGAAGTCATCAGCACTTTCAAGCCCCAGGCCATTCTCAACACCAACCCGATGTTCAACTCCGGAGTTGGCTTCGCGCTTGACCAGCTCAAAATGCACATGCCCTACTTTACCGTGGTTACTGACTTCGCGGACGTACACGCGCTTTGGTTTAGCAATGAACCCGACGTCTACTTTTTGGCGTCCGACTGGGTTCGCGTTCGCGCGCTCGAAAACGAGATGAAACCCCAAAAACTGATTGTAAGTGGCATCCCGGTCGACCCGATTTACGAAGAACCTGTCGCAAGCAAAGCCAAGCTGCGCAAAAAGCTGAGAATTGAACCTAATCTGCCCACGCTTTTGATTGTGGGTGGCGAACGGGTGAAGAATGTGGTGGAAACCGTTGAAGCCTTGGAAAATCTGGAACATGATTTTCAGGTTGTGGCAGTCGCTGGTGGTAATGATCGTCTGTTTTTGGACTTGGTCAAGCTAAAGCCCAAGTTCCCCTTGCATGTGCATCACTTTTTGAGCAATATGCCCGAATGGTTGCGAGCCGCGGATGTTTTGATAAGCAAAGCCGGCGGATTAATCATCTCTGAAGGGCTGGCGGCTGGTCTGCCGATTCTGATTATCCATTATCTTCCCGGACAGGAGGAAGGCAACGTGCGCTATGTGCTCAGCCACCAGGCTGGCGCGCTGCCTGCCAACACGGGCGAGGCGGTTGCTACTCTTGACTATTGGCTAAAAGATGACGGCTATGCGCTTAAACTCGCCGCTCAGGCTGCCAAATATCTGGGCCGACCCCACGCGGCCAGCGAGGTGGCGCAAGCCCTTTGGGAATCCATCGATGATCAAACGCAAAGCCCGACATCGGCAAATGCGGATTTCGTTGAATCGGTTGCTGAAACACCTGACGAAGAATAAATCGAATGAGTCATGCAACCCGAGAGTACAAGCCCCGAACACGTTAGCCATGCGAGTCAAGCAGCTGAAGCCTGCCCAAGCCAACCGCTGACAAAAAAGAGTAAAACCTTGAGCGCTATTATGCTAGCCATCATTACTGTGGCTGGCATCGCTTTGCTTATCTGGTTTGACCTTGATGAGATAGGCGCTTTTATGCATGCCAACGCCAGCTGGGTGGTGCTGATTAGCCAGGTCGTTTTTGTCGCTTTGGGATTTACCATCATCCCCGCGACGCCGATTTGCCTTATCCTGGCAGCAGTGATGGGCCCCTGGAAAGCAATATTTTGGGGCACAGTTGGCATGACGCTTTCCGCGCTGGTGGAATATTTTGTCGCCCGTCAGTTTCACGATGCCTTTGATGTTGATCGTTGGCGCGCGAAACTGCCACCACGCTGGCGTAATTTGCCCTTGGATTCGGTTTTAGTGCTTATCTTTGGCCGCTTTTTTCCAGGCCCGAAGGTGATTGCCTTTTGCGCTGTTAGCACGCACACGCCGATGTTTAAGTATATCTGGACGGCGTTTGTATCTAATTTGTTGGGGATGGCTATCGTTATCCTGCCTTTTGTGGGTATTCTCAAACTGCCCTTGGGTTAGGTTTTTTTAATCTCACCTAATCGAAAATTGCCCCGACGTCGGGGAAGATGAGTCCCATCGCGGTAACCAGGGCAATCAGCGCGTAAAGCGATTCAACCCGAAACTGAACTTGCATCTTCTTTAGCCGCGCGCGCACGGTGCGGGTGCTGATATGCAAATACCAGGCGATTTGGTCGACGTTTAAGCCGGAAATGAGCGCCTGAAGAATCTGAAAATCGCGCGCGTCGAGTTTGAAGCCCTGAAAAACTTCCGCTGGCTGGGGGTTGGTAAGCAAAACCGCCTTGCCCACCTGACGCGCCTGCCAGGACTGGCTGGGGTAGGCTTCGTAACCCAGGTATGCCTCCCAAAGCCCCTGGTTGACACGCGCGGTAATTTGGTCGGCGCGCTCGTCGATTTCCAGAATGCGTAAGGGCTCATGGTCGCTGAAAACAAAAACTTGTGTCACGGCTTTCCTTTTCCTGGAAAAATAGAACTTACGTTCTATATTATCGCCGGAAGCGGAATAAAAGTCAAGTCAAAAGGGCTACATATTTAGCGTGATCGCGCAAACAGATTATTTGCTTAGGATGTCTTGCAGGCGTTTTTTCTGACTGTAGCGGTCGAGCCCCCAGAACGATAAGACCGCCAGCACACCCACCACAGCGGCAGCGAGCCAGGGCGCGGTGATGCCGATTTTGTCACTCAAAAACCCGCCGGTCACGGGCCCCACCGCCATTGCCAAAGGCCAGGTGAGCGAAAACATGCCCAAATAACGTCCGCGTTTTTCCGGTTCAGCCAGGTTGGCTACATAAGCCGATGCGGTTGGCGAAACGATGAGTTCGCCCATGGTCAGCACGACCATACTCAGCCAAAAGCCCCAAAAATGGTTCGAAAAAGCGATAATCAGCATCGAAATGGGATAAAACATCGCCCCCAAAATCATCACCTTTGTATCGCGCCAGCGTTGCACAACACGGGTAATGACGACCTGAAGCAGGATAACCATCAAAGCGTTAGTGGTTGGCAGCCAGCGATAAACGTCTTCGTTATAAGCGAAGTTGTTTTTCATGTGCACCGCCAGCATCACCCACATGAAGGTGGAACAAATTTCCATCAGCGTGTGCGAAACAATCATCCAGCTGAAGCGCAGGTTCTTCAGGGCTTCTTTGTAAATCAAAAACTGTTCGCGCAAACTTTCCCGCGCGTTTTGTGTGGGCATGGTCTCTTTGATAAAAATAACAACGATAGCGCCATAAACCAGCAGCGCGAGTGATGCCGAAATGAAGCCGATATTGTAAGATTTCGCCAAGACAAATCCACCCAGGATGGGGCCCAGGGCGACGCCGATGTTGTGCCCCATGCGTGTGATACTGTAGGCGTGAGCGCGATGTTCCGCTTCGACCACATCTGCCACGGTCACGTTTGTGCCCACCCGATAAAGTGGACTGAAAAATCCCGCGAAAATCAGCAAAAGCACAAAATGCCAGTACTGCGTGGCAAAGATATAGCCAGCATAGACCGCCGCCGCGCCCACCAGGCCCACCGTCATAACGCCTTTGCGCCCAAAGCGGTCAACCAGGGAGCCGGCCAAAATGGACGAGACCAAACCCGCGACCGAGTTGAAACTCATCAGTCCCATAATCGCCGCCATGGGCATGCTCAGTTTGCTGCTGGCGTAAACGGTGAGAAAAGGCCAAATCATGGTCGTGCCGGTGGATGAAATCACCAGACCCACGAACATGAGCCAAAACTGGCTTGAATAACGGACTTTGGTTTGCGGATGGGAGTTGTTTTGCATAGGCGCTGTTTCTGTCTTTCCTTGCTTTGAACGCGGTTGTCAGGCTTGGTGCTGCTTAATCGCTCTTGATTTTCAAACTGCGGATAATTTTATCAAAAGTACGTACGTTTGCGTCCCAGGAGGCTTTATCCGCCATTGCCACAAAAGCGATGGTGTGGGTCTTGTGTGTGCCGATGACCACCCGGCCTACCAGGTAGCTGTCGTCAACCGGTTTGGCGAAATCAAGCCCCACTGCAGGTTTTTTGTCGATTTTCAGCTCGCTTTTATTGTAGATTTCGTAGTCGTCGTCAATCAGCTCGTCCAACCAGTTTTCAAGCTTTTGGGAACTTTCTTCCAGAATTTCATCGCGGTTTTCAGACTGGGTTTCAGAAAAATAGAAATAGACGCGAAAGCTTTCATCACCTTCGCTGTAATCATCAGGCGCGATGCGATACTGCGTGTTGTCGTCACTGGCTAAAGCGACAAGCTCCCAGTTTTCCGGCAAGGAGATAGTAAAGGGCAGGCTCTCATCTACCCACGGGCTGAGTGGCAGGGCTTTGGCCTGGTAGCTGCAAGCTCCACACAGGAGCAAACCCGCCAGCGCGAGCAATCCAAGACGATGTCGTAAATGCATGCCTGCATTGTACCCGAAAATACGATTATAATGAGTTCATGCCCACGAAAAACGGTGCCAGTCCCGCGCCCCTGGAGTATAAAATTATCTATAGCAAGCGCAAGACCATCGAGTTGCGTTTTGATGGGGCTAATCTTTTGCTCATCAAAGTGCCCCAACGCACCCGCAAGTCAGCGATTGAAGCCATTTTGCACCAAAAAGCGGACTGGATTGAGCGCACGCGCAAGCGGCTCGCCCAGCGTTTGCCGGTACCGAAGATGGTGCAAGGCGAGCAAATCCTGCTTTTAGGCAACTGGCATAGTTTGAATATTCAAAAAGTGGTGACGCCCGACGAGATTTTTAACACGCCCGGAGTGATAACGCTCAGCCAAAAGCTCGCCAGCCAGGGTGCTGCGGGGCTCATTCCGCTTTACCGGCAAGTGACGCGCCAGTGGACTGAACATTACGCGCAAATTTACAGCGAGAAACACCAGCTGCCCTACAATGGCATTCGCGTTAGCAGTGCCAAAACGCGCTGGGGATCGTGTGGGGCGAACAACACGCTGAACTTTTCATGGCGTCTGGCAATGACGCCGTTGCTGTCCATTGAATACGTCGTAGCGCACGAACTGGCGCACATCAAACACCGCAATCACAGCAAGGCATTTTGGGGTTTCGTCGCGCAAATCATGCCGAATTATGAGCAAGGCCGCGCCTGGCTCAAACAAAACGGTCATGCCCTGCCTGTGTTTTGAGCAGAAAAAGTCGAAGGGGTTTTCCTGACCACAGGCGAAACATCAACCACAAAATGCCACGAACAAGTCAATCTGTGAGTACAATATAGTCAAACAGCTATGAACATCGCGATTATTGAAGACCAAAAGGCACAGCGCGAAGCGTTATATCAAGCCACCCAGGACTGGCTGTAAAACTGGCTGAACCGCCTGGAAGAAGTCGCCGGACTGGGCGTATTTATTTCCCCGAACCGTATGTCATCTTGCCGTTTCTGTTCGGATATCATCGTGTTCAATGAAGGTGAAATCGTGGAACGTGGCGAGCATAATTCGCTTTTGGCGCAGGGCGGTTTGTATGCTGAGATGTGGGCCGCTCAGGCGAAGTATTATCTAGAGCAAGGGCATGTGAGTCTGGTGGAGGGCTAGCGGGTTCGTATAAGAGAACCCGCTAGCTTAGAAATAACAGGGGGTATAATTAGATTAGAAAATCTAAAACGAGGGATTTCCATGTTTAATTACAAAAAACTCAACGAAGCACTCGATTATTTCAAAGTGATATTTCCTGGAACACATTGGGAAAAAGAAAAATATAAATGGCAAGCGGTGAAACATTTTCAGGAACATTGGGATGAAAACGCGACTGATTTTTCTGAAATGTGGATGAAAGCAACGGAAAAAACCGGGAATTTGTTGGCGTCGAGATATAACTTTCCACGGGGAATGATAAGAGACTTTATAGAAGTTGCCCCTGAAAAAGTGAGGGCAATGTTTGCCGCTCTGTTTGATGAATCAAAAGATTTGGAGACCAGGGTAAGGAGTTTTCAGTCTGCTTCCGATAATCTTTTAGAAACCCATAAGGAAGAAAAAGGCTGGAAGCAACATTTTCAAAGCACTAACGCTATTAGCACATATCTTTGGTTGCGTTTTCCTGACAAGTATTACATTTCGAAGTCAAGTGAAATTTTGCGTCTGGCTAAAGTTTTAGAAGTGAAGCAAAAGATACGGCAAGAAGCTGTCGGAAAGATGCTGGATTGTTACAAGATTTTCGATGAACTGAGACCTTACTTTAAGGCAGACGATGAGTTGACTCAAATCTTAAAACAATCTATTGATGATACTTGTTATGCAGACCCTGAAATGGTTACGTTGCTCGTTGATTTTTCATACTATTTAGGACAAGAGTATAAATCCATGTTGGCTGATGAGGGCAAGACTCAATACGTAGAATATGACCCGGGAATTACTGTAGAACAATGGAAACAACTCTTGCAAAACGAAGATATTTTTAATCCAAGTTCTTTAAAAGTGGTGCGTCGTTTTCTTGATTATGAGAAAGAGGCTGCAATATCGCAAATTGCTTCAAAATACGGTTTAACTAATAATTTTTACAACAAAAACACAGTAGATACGGGTGTTCGGGTTAGAGATGAATTGCAACTTGAGCGCCCATTTGAAGGCAGTAATAAAGGTTCATGGCGTTTTCTTTTTACAGGCAGACTTGGTGATGGTAAGGACAGTGGCTTGTTTCTTTGGAAACTGAGAGATGAGCTTAAAGAGGCTTTGGAAACGGTTGACCTTAGTCATATCCCACTATACGAACATGAAGAAACCCAAAAAACTCAATCACTATCATACACTAAGGCTGACTTTCTTGACGAAGTCTATCTGTCTGAGAAAAACTATGACACATTAGTGGCTTTGCTTAATCACAGGAAAAACATTATTTTGCAGGGTCCACCCGGGGTGGGTAAAACGTTCATGGCTAAACGTCTGGCATATTCCATCATTGGCGAAAAAAGAGAAGATAATGTTCAGCTCATTCAGTTTCATCAGAGTTACAGTTATGAAGATTTTATTATGGGCTATAAACCAGATGCCGATGGTTTCTATCTTGAAGAAGGGCTCTTCTACAAGTTATGTAAACAAGCAGAAGACAATCCTACAGAAAACTTTTATCTCATCATTGATGAAATAAACCGCGGTAATTTGAGTAGAATCTTTGGCGAATTAATGATGCTCATCGAAAAAGATTACCGAGACACAGAACTTTACATAGCATATAGTGATGAACCTTTCAGTGTTCCAGGTAACCTTTATCTTATAGGCACAATGAACACCGCTGACCGAAGTCTGGCGATGATTGACTATGCTTTGCGACGACGATTTAGTTTCTTTACCATGACACCAGCTTTTGATTCCAAGGGTTTCAAGGCTCACCAGGCCAAGCAAAATGACCCGAAATTCAATCAACTAATTACAACAGTCAAAGAACTTAACCGAGCGATTAGTGAAGACACCAGCCTTGGTGAAGGTTTCTGCATCGGTCACAGCTATTTCTGCGAGAACAGTGTTTCCAGTTCGGATTGGTTACATCATGTGGTGCACTATGAATTGTTACCCATGTTGGCTGAGTATTGGTTTGATAATGTCGATAAATACAAGGAATGGGAAGACCGATTAACGGGCGTTTTGGATGACTAAAACAAACCACATCCTGATAAAAAATATCTATTACATGCTCAGTTATGCTTTTCAGACGCTGAGAAGTACGAATTATCGGGAAATTGAGTCTGAAAGCTTTGAACACATCCATGACCTTTTGGCTGAAATCCTTATAAAAGGTATCAGTCAGCAGCTTAAACGCGGACTTTACAGAGTTTATGTGCCCTTTCATGAAGATTTGCCAACTGTGCGTGGCAAGATCAATATTCAAGACAGTATCCAAAACAAGTTAAGAAATAGAAAAGTCCTTTCATGTGAATTTGAGGATTTGTCGTTAAATAATCGTTATAACCAAATCCTTAAAACAACCCTTTCCATTCTGTTAAAGCAAGAAAATGTTCATCAGGAAAGGAAAATTGCTATCAAACGTTTGCTGATGCATATGGGGAGCATAGATACTGTAAATCCCTACAATCTCCGAAGAGATATGTTTAAGTTTCATCGTAACAATCAGAGTTATCTGATGCTACTTCAGATTTGCTATTTTGTTTTAGATGGTTTGTTACTTAGCGAAGAGAAAGGCAAACATAAACTGGCAGATTATTTTGACGAACAAAGGATGTCAAGCCTTTTCGAAAGATTTGTGTCTGCTTATTACCAAAAGCACCATCAGCAGCTGTTTGCAGGTGCTGCACAAGTAAGATGGGCGATAGATGATGGTTTTTCTGAAGGCTTGCCAGCGATGATTACTGATGTCACATTGAAAAAGGGCGAAAAGGTTTTAATTATTGATACAAAATTCTACTATCGCACCCTGCAATATAGAGAAGTATATAATTCTCGAAGTATTCATTCTGCTAATCTGTACCAAATGTTTGCCTATGTAAAAAATAAAAGCCAGCAGACAACGGGGAGTGTTTCAGGCTTAATCCTTTACGCAAAAACCACAGAAACCATTACGCCAGACTATAGCTATATGCTGAGCGGGAATCAAATTAGAGTTGAAACTCTGGATTTGAACGTAGAATTTCCTGAAATCGCCATGCAACTCGACAACATCGCGCTTAATTATTTTTAGCTTAGCGCCGGTCTCGATTTTTCATGTTCGTGTGTAAGCGTCAAGTGCTAGTATAATGAAGATGACGAACTTTATATCCTGAAACGTTGGAGAAAGGTTTATGAAACGAAAAGAGAAACTGGTAAGTCAAATCAACTGTGATAATTGCGGCGCGCCACTGCAGCCGAAGTGGGGCGAACAGGTGCATACTTGCCCATTTTGCAAGTCGGTACAGCATTTGAG
>Ga0255346_1006366_pt1 | contig 11594 bp, 11 predicted proteins | sample wastewater_treat_FD_194410 | JGI IMG/M metagenome (GOLD analysis project Ga0255346, IMG submission 194410) | Wastewater microbial communities from Lulu Island WWTP, Vancouver, Canada - plant22 | ecosystem: Engineered > WWTP > Wastewater > Unclassified | place: Canada: Vancouver, British Columbia... | reverse complement strand
AAAAAATGGCTGATGAGTTTCAGTGCGGACGGAGGCTTCCAAAATTACCTGGAGCGCTTCGGGCGGGCCCCCCTTCCCCCCTACATCAAACGCCGGAAGAACGTCGACCCGGATCAGGCAACTGACCGGGAACGCTATCAGACTGTTTACGCCAAAACAGACGGCTCGATTGCCGCCCCCACCGCGGGGCTGCACTTTTCCCGCGACACACTGAATGCCCTGAACGACGCGGGCGTGGAAACGGTTTTTATCACGCTCCATGTCGGCATAGGCACCTTCATGCCGATACTGACCGAAAAGGTGGAAGATCATGTCATGGAGGAGGAACTCTATGAGATCGGAACAGAGGCGGCCGACAAAATAAACCGGGCGCGGCGGGTAATTGCGGTGGGCACCACCGCAACACGGGCGCTGGAGAGTGCAACGGACGATCAGGGTCTGGTGCGGCCTCAGTCGGGCCGGACAAAGTTATTCATATATCCGGGCTATGAATTTAAAAGAGTCGATGCTATGGTCACCAACTTTCACCTGCCCCGCTCGTCTTTGTTTTTGCTTGTTTCGGCATTTGCGGGAACGGATCTTGTCCGGCAGGCCTATGCCGGTGCGGTTGAAGAGGGTTATTTATTTTACAGCTACGGCGACTGTATGCTGATTTTATAAGGCGGCACTCATGTCTTTTTCTTTTCAGGTCCTCCATAACGATGATACAACCTCCGCCCGCACCGGGCTTTTGGAGACGCTGCACGGACGTGTGGAAACACCGGTTTTCATGCCCGTGGGCACGCAGGGCACGGTCAAGGCACTCCGCCCCGACGAGCTCCGAAGCTCAGGCGCTAAAATCATCCTGGGCAATACCTATCATCTTTATCTGCGACCCGGCCATGAAACAATCCGGAAGCTCGGCGGCCTGCATTCTTTCATGAACTGGCCCGGCCCGATTCTCACCGACAGCGGCGGCTTTCAGGTCTTCAGTCTGGCAAAGTTACGTAAAATCCATCACGACGGGGTGATGTTCCAATCCCACATCGACGGCTCAAGGCATTTCCTGACACCGCAAAAAGCGCTGGAAATTCAGGAGGCTCTGGGCGCGGATATCATGATGTGCCTCGACGATTGCACTGCCTGGCCGGCCACGCCGGCCCAGGCCGAAAAATCGCTGGGACTGACCGTTTCCTGGGCGCGAATGTCGAGGCAGGCAAAAACAAACCCCGACCAGGCGCTTTTCGGTATCATTCAGGGCGGGACTTATCCGGCACTGCGCCGGCAGGCCGTCGAGCAGATCGTGCCCATCGGATTTGACGGCCATGCCCTGGGAGGTCTGAGCGTCGGGGAACCCGTAAAAACCATGTACGACCTGACCGAGGAAATCGCCCCTCTTCTTCCCGCCGGAAAACCGCGTTATCTGATGGGAGTGGGCACGCCCGAGGACATCGTACAAGCGGTTTCCTGCGGTATGGACATGTTCGACTGCGTCATGCCCACCCGCTCGGCGCGTCACGGATTATTGTTTACAAACAAAGAAAAGATTGTTATAAAAAACGCCCGCTGGCGGGAAGACCATCATCCGATTGATGAAACATGCGATTGCTACACCTGTAAAAACTATTCCAGGGCCTATTTGAGGCATCTGTACATGGCCGGTGAAATTCTGGCCATGGTGTTGAACACGATCCACAACATCCGGCATTACATGCGCCTGATGGAGCAGATCCGGGCGGCAATCAGTGAAAGCCGCTTCGCGGCATTTAAAAAAGATTTTACAAATAAAAAGTGATTTTATAAAAAAATCTGCTAAAGAGCAGTTTTCAAGGAGGGAATTAAATTGATAGCTAAAGCATACGCAATGGGCGCCGGTCCGGGCGCGGCAGGAGGGCAGGGTGGAGGAGGCTTCGGCGACTACGGCTTCATCATCATGATGGTGGCGATCTTCGCCATTTTCTATTTTCTGATGATCCGCCCGCAGCAGAAAAAACAAAAAGAACTAAAATCGATGCTGGAAAATCTGGCCTACGGCGACATGGTCATGACCAGCGGCGGCATCCACGGAAAGGTGACCGGACTGGCCGACGCGGTCGTCACGCTGGAAATCGCCGACAAGGTGCGCATTAAAGTAGCGCGCACCGCGATTGCGGCGATCCTGCAGAAGACCGGGGCACCCGCGCCCACGGTAAAGCCATAAATCAGAAAGGGGCATCCCATGTTCAAATCATTGAGAGTAAGGTGGGCCATTACCGCCGTAGTGACGCTCGTGTCTCTTTATTTTCTGGTGCCGACACTGATGGACGAGATTCCTGCATCGGTGAGTAAATTTCTGCCCAAAGATAAAATCCGCCTGGGCCTGGACCTGCAGGGCGGCATGCACATGATTCTGGAGGTGGATGCCGAAAAGGCGCTGGAAACAATGATGGAGAGAACGGCCGATGATCTTAAGGAATCCCTCATGGACAACAAGGTGCGTTTCCGGGGGCTCGCAAAAGCGGAAGGTGCGGCCATCACTATGGAGCTGACCGAGTCCGGCGGCAAGACGGCGCTGGAAAAAATCCTGAAGGATCACCACCCGGATCTGGAGATTGCTTCTGCCGTCACACGTGGGGGAGGCCAGTTCGTTACACTGGTTTACAATGAAAAACGGGCGGCCGATCTCAAAAAGCTGACCGTGGAGCACAGTGTGGAAACCATCCGCAACCGCATCGATCAGTTCGGTGTCACCGAACCGGAAATCATCCCGGAAGGCGACAATCGCATCATGGTCCAGCTTCCCGGCATCAAAGACCCGGAACGCGCCAAGAACCTGATCGGCAAAACGGCTCTTCTGGAATTCAAACTCGTCGATGATGAACATTCGGTGGACGAGGCGCTCCGCGGCAATGTCCCGGAAGGCTCGGTCATCGCCTACGGAGCCCGCGAGGACCGGCATGGCGGACGTGGTCAGGTTCCCTATCTGCTGAAAAACAAGACGCTGCTCACCGGCGCTTCACTGGAAACAGCCAAAGTCCAGATCTCCGACCGCTATGGCGAGCCGCATGTCGCCATCAAATTCAACTCGCAGGGAGCGATGGATTTCGACCGCATCACCAATGAAAACGTCCGCAAGCGTCTGGCGATCGTCCTCGACGGGGTCGTCCATTCCGCCCCGGTCATTCAGGAACGCATCTCCGGCGGACAGGCGCAGATCACCGGAAACTTCACTCAGGATGAGGCGCGCGACCTGGCCATCGTTTTACGGGCCGGCGCCCTTCCCGCCCCGGTCAACACCCTTGAGGAAACGACCGTCGGCCCTTCACTGGGTTCGGATTCGATCCGTCAGGGGATTATCGCCGCCCTCATCGGGTTTGCGCTGGTGGTCATCTTCATGGCGTTTTACTACCGTCTGTCGGGACTGGTGGCTGATTCTGTCTTGATTCTCAATATCATCGTCCTGCTGGGGATTCTCGCCGCCTTCAAGGCCACGCTCACACTGCCGGGCATTGCCGGCATAGTTCTCGTCATCGGCATGGCGGTGGACGCCAACGTGCTGATTTTCGAGCGCGTGCGCGAGGAATTGAGAATCGGCAAAACGCCCAGCGCCGCCATTGACGCAGGCTACGGCAAGGCTTTCATCACCATTCTGGACGCCAACATCACCACACTGATTGCGGCTTTATTTCTGTTCGCCTTCGGCACCGGCCCGATCAAGGGCTTCGCGCTGACGCTGAGCATCGGCATTGTGGTCAGCATGTTCACCGCCATTTTTGTCACACGGGCGATCTTTGACTACTTTATCTGGAACAGAGGCGCGAAAAAAATCAGCATCTAGCACCGCAGAGGCTCTCATATACAGGAGAAGACAATGGAAATTATCAAACCGGGTACAAATTTTGATTTTGTGGGAAAAATAAAAATCACCACCGGCATATCAGTAGCTCTCATTATCATCAGCATCCTGTCCGTTGTGCTGCACAGGGGGCTGAATCTGGGAATCGAATTTGCCGGAGGGACCATCATTCAGATAAAGTTTTCCCAGACCGCTACCGCCGATGACATCCGCAAGACATTTACGGACATAAACATATCGGATGCAATCATTCAGGAAATCGGAAAAGACGAGGTGATTGTGCGCACCAACCACCCGGCCGACAAGGAGTTTCAGGCAAGCGTCGGCGAAGCCATGACCAAACAGTTCGGCGAGGGCAATTTCGAAATTCGTAAGATCGAGTTTGTGGGGCCGAAGGTGGGAGCGGATCTGCGTAACAAAGCGATTCTGGCGATTATTCTGTCGTGCCTGGGCATGCTCATTTACATCGCTTTGCGCTTCGAATTCCGCTACGGACTGGGAGGCGTAATCGCCCTGATTCACGACACCATTGTCACCATCGGCGCCCTGTCGCTCCTGAACAAGGAATTCACGCTGGCCGTCATCGCGGCTCTGCTCACCATCATCGGTTATTCCATAAATGACACCATCGTCGTTTTCGACCGGATCCGCGAAAACCGGCGGAAGGATCTGCGGACGAAACTGGCCGATGTGATTAATTCGAGCATCAATGAGACACTGAGCCGGACCATTCTGACGTCCCTGACGGTTGTCCTGGTTTTATTGTCGCTGTTTTTCCTGGGCGGGCCGGTAATTCACGACTTCTCTTTCGCTCTCCTGGTCGGAGTTATCGTGGGAACCTACTCATCCATTTTTATCGCCAGCCCGATTGTGCTTTTTTTCGAGGGCTCAAAACTTTCCAGGGGAAAGGGGAAAAAATAGTTTGTCATCCCTGGCAGGGGCGGGATTTGCCGTCTTCATCCTGGTTTTGTTTGCGGGCATCTATTTGAGCCTTTTCGGACTGCCCGGAACGGTTGTTATTTTCCTGGATGTGCTCATTTACGCGGCGGTGACCGGCTTTGGCCATGTTGGATGGAAGGTACTCATACCGCTCCTGCTTTTTGCCGTCGCCGCCGAGACGGTCGATTACATCCTGGAAAATCCCCGCGCCCGCGAAGCGTCGTCACGCCCCGGGCCCCTCCGGGCCGCCCTCGCCGGCTCCATAATCGGTATGTGCATTCTGACACCCTTTCTGTGGGGAGCCGGTATCTGGCTGGGTTTTTTTCTAGGCGGCGTGGCGGGACTTCTGATTGCGGAAGCGTTCAGGCAGTTTAAACTAAAATCACCCTACCAGGCATCGGCGAGAGTTTTCTGGGCCATGATCGGCAGGAAAACGACCAAAGGCGCCTTTTGTGTCATTATGATTTTTGTGGCGCTAAGCAACATCTACTCCTAGAAAGCGGCATTGGGCATGAAAGAAAACAAACGGCAAAATACTTCAGAAAAAGGGAACCAACAAACCACACCTGAGGACAAGGCAAAATCAAAGGTTCAGGAATACATTGAAGTGATCATCATCGCGATTCTGATCGCGGTGGTCGTCCGCACCTTTGTCGTTCAGGCCTATAAAATCCCCTCTCAGTCGATGGTGCCGACTCTGCTGGTGGGAGATCATCTCCTGGTGTGCAAGTTCCTCTATGGAGTTAAAATACCTGTCCTGCGCAGAACAATCATTCCTGTGGTCGGGCCCAAACGGGGAGACATTGTTGTTTTTGAATACCCCATGGATCGCAGCAAAGATTACATAAAACGGGTAATCGGTGTGGAGGGCGATAAAATCGAGATCAAAAACAAGAACCTCTTCATCAATGACCTCCTCTGCCGGGATGCGTACGCGGTTCATACCGACCCCCACTTCTACCCCGCCGTCGTGCAGCCTCGCGATAACTACGGCCCGGTCGTTGTGCCGAAGGGATCTTTGTTCGTCATGGGAGACAACCGCGATGCAAGCTACGACAGCCGCTACTGGGGTTTTGTCGAAATGAAGGACCTCGAGGGAAAGGCACTTTTCATCTACTGGTCGTGGAACAGCGAAAACGCCAAAAGCCTCCTGGAGAAAGTCCGCTGGTCGAGACTGGGAAATATTCTGCGGTGAGCACCGATCGGCTGGTTTATATTGACAGAAACCTCGCTACGATGTATGGGGTTTCAACATAATAACCTTTTAATTTGATCCCGCGAGATTGAAAAAGGAAAAAAGACATGAAAAAACTTGAAAAAAGAGCTGATCGGGCCTTTCCCTGCAAAGGGAAAGGCTTTTTTTTATCCGTTGTCCGGTGAGATGAATATTCTCAGGACGAAACAGGCAAAAACACCAATTGAAGCACCCGCAGATAAAGGGAAAACATGAAAACGAAAAAGACCCTCAAAGTTGTGATGGACAGTGACGGCATTGAACGCTGCCTGACCAGAATAGCTTACGAAATCCTGGAAAAAAACAAGGGCATGGATGAACTGGTGCTCGTCGGCATCCGCACGGGCGGCGTGTACCTCGCCCAGAGATTACAGAAAAAAATCTCCTCCATTGAAGGGGGGGAAGTCCCTCTGGGCGTCCTGGACATCACCCTTTACCGCGACGACATCGCAAAAGCAGGCAAAACCTCGCCTCCGGGAAAAACAGACATTCCGTTTGATCTGACCGACAGGAAAGTTGTCCTGGTGGATGACGTTCTCTTTACCGGCAGGACCATCCGTGCCGCAATGGACGCGCTCATCGACTTCGGCAGGCCCAAAATGATCCAGCTTGCCGTCCTGATCGACCGGGGGCACCGCGAACTGCCTATCCGCGCGGATTTTGTCGGAAAAAATCTCCCTTCGTCCCTGTGGGAGGAGGTCAGCGTCAACCTCAGCGAAAAAAACGGCACTGATGAAGTTGTGATTGTGGAAGAAAAGTAATTTACGGCAGCGGCAGGACAAACATTTATGATGAAACTGGCCAAAAAAGACATTCTGGGCATCGAGGACATGACAACAGATGAGATCAATCTCATCCTGGACACGGCCGAATCCTTTCTGGAAATATCGACGCGCGAAATCAAGAAAGTACCGACCTTGCGCGGCAAAAGCGTGATCAACCTTTTCTACGAAGCCAGCACGCGCACACGCACCTCCTTCGAGCTGGCCGGCAAGAGACTCAGCGCCGATACGATAAACATTTCCGCCTCCACCAGCTCTGTGGTCAAAGGCGAAACACTCATGGACACGGCGCGCAACCTCGAAGCCATGAACCCGGACATCATCGTCATCCGCCACAGCGCGGCGGGTGCGCCGCACCTGCTGGCCGGGCTGGTCAGACAATCAATCATCAATGCGGGGGACGGGGCACACGAACACCCGTCACAGGCTCTTCTGGACATGATGACCATCAAAGGGAAAAAAGGCAAAATCGCCGGACTGAAAGTGGCGATTGTCGGCGACATCGCCCACAGCCGGGTCGCCCGCTCCAACATTCACGGCCTGTCTAAAATGGGTGCCGAGGTCGTTGTCGCCGGCCCTCCCACGATGCTGCCGCGCGAGATCGATAAGCTCGGCGTCAGGGCTTATACAAAACTCGAAGAGGCCGTCACCGGCGCGGACGTGGTGATGATGCTGCGCATTCAGCTCGAGCGCGAAAAGCAGAATATCTTTCCATCGCTCCGCGAATACGCCCGCCACTACTGCCTGAATCGCCGGAACCTGGGTCTGGCCAAAGAAGACGTAATCGTCATGCATCCCGGCCCCATCAACCGCGGCGTGGAAATTTCCCCCGATATAGCCGATGACCCCTCCTGCTCGGTCATCCTCAATCAGGTGAACAACGGGGTGGCGGTCCGCATGGCGCTTTTATATCTGCTCACCGGAGGGGGCCAATGACACTCTTATTAAAAGGCGCCCGGGTAATCGACCCGGCGCAGGAAACAGACGCGAGCTGGGACATTATGATTGCTGAAGGGAAAATAGCGGCGCGCGGACCTTCCCTCGAAGCACCATCCGGTGCGGAAATCATTGACCTTGCAGGTCTTATCGTCGCGCCGGGACTTGTCGATATGCATGTGCACCTGCGCGAGCCCGGACTGGAATACAAGGAAACCATCGTCACCGGCGCGGCCGCCGCCGTGGCCGGAGGCTTCACATCCATTGCGTGCATGCCCAATACAGAGCCGGTCAATGACAACCGGTCGGTCACCGAATTTATCCTGCGCAAAGCCGCGGAGGCGGATCTGGCCCATGTTTACCCCATCGGGGCGATAACCGCCGGCTCTGACGGCAAACGCATAGCCGAATATTGGGACTTAAGGGATGCGGGTGCGGTCGCCCTGTCTGATGACGGCAGGCCGGTCATGGACGCGGCGCTGATGCGGCGGGCGATGGAATATGCCTGTTCACTTGATCTGCCCGTCATCCAGCATTGTGAGGACAAAAATCTTTCCACCGGCGGTCTGATGAACGAAGGCTACTGGAGCACTGCGCTTGGTCTGCCCGGAATTCCCTCCATATCCGAAGAGGTGATGGTGGGACGCGACATTCTGATTGCCGAATACACCAGCACGCGGATTCATATCGCCCATGTCAGCACCGCCGGTTCGGTGCGGCTCATCCGCAACGCTCAGAAAAGGGGCGTCCGGGTCACTGCCGAGGCGGCCCCTCACCACTTCACCCTCACCGATGAGGCGCTTGCCGGCTACAACACAAACTACAAAGTCAACCCGCCACTTCGTACGCCCGACGATGTAAAAGCCGTCAAAGAGGGACTCGCCGACGGGACGATCGCGGCCATCGCCTGCGACCATGCTCCGCATGCACGCACGGACAAGGAAGTCGAGTTTGAATACGCGGCCTGCGGCATCAGCGGGCTGGAAACCTCGCTGGGGCTGAGCCTTGAGCTGGTTCATGACGGGACACTTACAATGTCCGGCCTGATCAGCAAAATGAGCCTGGAGCCAGCGCGGATCCTCAACATCGCCGCCGGGACACTGGCGGAAGGCCAAACGGCGGATATCACGGTCATCGACCCGACATTTGAATGGAAGGTGGATGTGAACTCATTTCGATCGCTTGGCAAAAACTCGCCTTTTCACGGACGCAGGATGAAAGGGCGCGCCGTCATGACCATTGTGAAAGGCGTCGTGAAATACGACGGCCGTGTGGCCCGGCCATGAGCGCACGGGAAAGTCATAAAGCGACAGGCTATCTTCTGAAAAGCCTCAGCTACGGTGAGTCTGACCTGATTGTCACCTTCTACACCAGGGAGTTCGGCAAACTCAAGGGAATCGCCAAAGGCGCCAAAAGAAGCAAAAAGAGATTCGCCAACGTCTTTGAGCCCTTCTCACTTATCGAACTCATCTTTTCGAAAAAGAACCAGGACAGTCTGGCCCTTATCGAGGCGTGTGACATCATCGACCATTACAGCCCGATCCGCCGGGACCTGGAAAAAACACTGACCGCCTCCTATTTCATCGACCTGGTCGATCATTTCAGTCGTGAGGGAAAATCGGGTGAAAAGCTTTTTGTGCTTCTTAGTGATTTCCTCTCCTGGCTGTCACGCGAAAATGTATCGGACGCGGCTGTGCGCTTTTTTGAAATGCGCCTTTTGAAGATCGCGGGATTTGAACCATCCCTGAGTGCCTGCGTGCGTTGTAAAACACCTGTCTCCAATGGCGTTTCGTACTATTTCCTGCCCCGTGAAGGGGGTATTTTTTGCTCGGCCTGCGCCCGCCCGGAAAGATACGATCAGGCCGTCTCCGCCGGCAGTGTGAGGACACTTCTTCTGGGTAAAGACATGGATCTTGAAAAGATAAAAATCGTAACCTTGCCGGAGCGCCTGGCCGCAGAATGTCGCGGTATCATGTGCGGCTTTATTTCCCATGTCCTGGGGAAAGAAGTAAAATCTCTCAAAGTGATGGAACAGGTGCGCCGGTACTGCCCCTGACAATCTCCTACATGAAACAGCCGGAACTACTCAGCCCTGCAGGAAATCTGGAAAAACTGCGCACAGCTCTTCTCTACGGGGCTGACGCCCTGTACACGGGCACACCCGGCCTGAGCCTGCGGGCCACGGCGGCCGAAATGTCCCTCGATGAGCTGGCAACAGGCGCAGCCGAGGCCCATGCCAAAGGGGCGAGGCTTTATGCCGCGCTGAACATTTTCGCCCGCGACACGGATATTGCAAAAGCAGGAAAGATGCTGCCTCTGTTGGAGCAGGCGGGCGTGGACGCTCTGATTGTCAGCGACCCGGGCGTGGTGCGGCTGGCCCGTGAAATCATCCCGGAGATGCCGCTGCATCTGAGCACACAGGCGAACACCACCAACAGCGAGTCGGTGCGTTTCTGGCGCGACTGGGGCATCAAACGGATTATTCTGGCACGTGAACTGACTCTTAAGGAAATCTCCGAAATTGCTGCTTCAGTAGGTGATATCGAGCTGGAGATGTTTGTTCACGGAGCGATGTGTATTGCTTATTCCGGGCGCTGCTACCTTTCCGCATTTCGTAACCGTGTGAGCGCCAATACCGGAGGTTGCACCCAACCCTGCAGATGGGAATACATGCTTCACGAATCGACGAGACCCGGCGATCCTCTCATCGTGGAAGAAGATGAGCGTTTTTCCTATCTTTTGAGTTCAAAGGATCTGTGTCTTGTCGAGCATCTACCGGAAGTGCTTGCCACAGGCGTGTCCGCCATTAAAATTGAGGGACGGATGAAATCCTCCTATTATGTGGCCGTTGCCACCCGCGCCTATCGCCGGGCGCTGGATACAATTGGCCGGCAGGAAGAAAAACAATGGTGCGCCCGGCCCTTCATGAAAGAACTTCAGACCATCTCGCATCGCGGCTATACAACCGGTTTTGCCTTCTCGGACGAGAAAATAAACGAAACCAGTCCCGGGATTAAAGCCATTCAAACGCATGAGCCGGCGGGCGTTGTCCTCGGCTTTGACGAAACACAAAAGCTGTTATTGATTGAAATTCGCAACCGTCTTACGGCACAGGATAAAGTGGAGCTGCTGCTTCGTGACGACACGCTGCTTATCGATACAAGTTTGTTGCTCGATGAGAGCAAAAGCCCCATCAGACGGGCGCATGCGGGCAGTCGGATTTACCTTCCCTCTCCCGTTCAGGCACCTGCCGGCGCAATCCTCCGTAAGCAGATTATACCGCGTAAATAAGCAGCTTCAAGACCTCCGTCCCTTTATCTGACGCGGAAATTGATTATCGGGTAGGAGGCGGGGTCACCCCCGCCGTCCTCCCACACCACCGGACATGCGGTTTAGCATCCGGCGGTTCATGAAACGCACTGGAGACGTGATCCTGTCTCCGCTTTCGTCCGCCTCCGGGTCGTCGTGTCCGCCTCAGCGCCGGTCAGAGCCCTGACGGGGTTCCGCCCCATCTCCTCTCTGCCGGTCGTTCCTTGCCGGATCGCTTCTGCTTTCATGGGCTCTCCACGTGTTCCCGATGCCTACTTGCGGCGTTTCATGTTCGGCCCTTCGGCTTACGCCTAATATGGCCTCTGCTGACTTCCGGCACTCCATCCCACGACCTCTCGACCGTGGTAGCACAAGTCGGCAGACTGCCGGATCTCCCCGGGTATGACGCACAGACCTTCACGCTTATACCTGTCGGATATACGTTACAGCGTTCCGTGCAAGTACCGGGCTTTGACGATATTCGCCGCCTTACCCCGCTGTAACGCCTCGTATCCGCTTCCTGTTCGTCAGGCCAGCGCTTTGCCTTCGGCTTCCTCCAGATTCGCAGTTACCCGCGACA
>Ga0255346_1006354_pt1 | contig 11614 bp, 20 predicted proteins | sample wastewater_treat_FD_194410 | JGI IMG/M metagenome (GOLD analysis project Ga0255346, IMG submission 194410) | Wastewater microbial communities from Lulu Island WWTP, Vancouver, Canada - plant22 | ecosystem: Engineered > WWTP > Wastewater > Unclassified | place: Canada: Vancouver, British Columbia... | reverse complement strand
ATCAAGACCACAGGCAGGTTTGAAACTATCATTTTCAATTGTATCAAAGATATCCTTGATACGCTTCTCGGTTGTGGCACGTCTTGATGGATTTAATTCAATAACTTTCTGAAAGCGCGGATATATAACTGTATACTTGCGTTTGTAACCCTCCAACTCTGGAACCGCATCCAGCAACAAATCATAGAATCCAAATTCCATTTGCAACTTAGATTTATCGTGACTACGGGATGTCTTATATTCTATAATATTGATAGTGGAGTCATCTACTTGGTCTATACGGTCTACTATCCCACGCAACTTATGCTCATGATCAACTATTTGGTATTCAAGTGCAATCGGTTTCCATAATTCTGGGTTAGATTTATAACGTTCAATTTCCAAGTCAATGGTCCATTTTAACATTGGTATTTCTTCTTCGGTAAAATCTGGATGTATAAATGTGTGCCATTGATCAGTTGGATACTTATCAGCAACTGCCATGAATAATTCCATGAAGTTATGGTACCGTGACCCAATGGTTGTGGCATGAGTCTCTTCATACGGAATGCACTTTTCAATATACTGCTTGCGATATTTTATCTGACAAGTCTTATGAAAAAGCACAACACGCGATTTACTCAAATAGTCATGTGCATCATCCCATTCGGATGTATTACTCATTGATAATACTATACGTTTAGTCATAAAAATGAATAGTAAAGCGATACAACCTTACTGTTTATTTTCGATAACGTCACGAGCACGCTTACCCGTTACATTGAAGAGACCGTCTGGATATTTGTCAGGGATCTTAGAACCCTCAACCCGTGCATAAAATGTCTTCTTGTTGTTTTCAAACTTGGACTCCGCATGAATAACAACATCAGTCTCTTCCATAACACTACCAATCCACTTAGGGATATCAACCTTCTTAGTAACAGTTCCATCATTATCAATAATTTCATCCTTCGTAGAATACATTGTATAAATGATACCCTTCTTGGCAATGTCTACAGACTTCATATGGATATCATCGATGTACTGACGACGTTCACGCCAAAGTGATCTATTTGCTATACCTTGATATGGCTTCAGGTTATTCTTGGAACGCATGACGAGTTCCATAATTCCACTCATAACTTCAGTACCATCGAACATTATCCAGTCAGGTGCAAATTTATCCTTAGACTGCTCAAGAATCGAAAGGATAAATGCATGAGTCTTAACAGATGAGTCAAGAAGCTTGGTATCATTTGACTTATCAAGAAACCTGATTGCATTAATAACTTTGATCTCAAGATTCCCAGACTTCACATATGGTGCATCCTTTGGTCGTGTTGACTTGTTATCAAAGGAGAAAACAAGGATCTTATCACCTTTTTCAGGAAGTCCATAGGAGATTGTAGTCTTACCATCATTCTTGTGACCATACACTGTGAAGATCTCTTTTTTCTCACCAGTGTCTTCGGACTCATCAAAATCAAAATCAAAATCCGAAGTGGTTTCCATCTTTGAATATGTCTCACCAATGTCCTTCGTATCATTCACTACTTTTATTTCAGGCTTGAATTGCTCCACAACCTCTTTGTTATCAATTTCGTCCCAGTCTGTCATAATGTTTTCATCTCGTTGAGATAGTTTTTTGGACTTAAATGTTTGATTTACACTTATATATAACTAACGAGTGGGCTTAACACGTAGGTATTTAATTATAAAGCGCTAATATACTTGTATGTATAATGCATACACTGATGGAGGCAGTAGAAATGACCAACACGCTGCTTGTGCCTGGATAATTACCGATCAGGATAACAGCATACTGCATATGAATTCGACCTATCTAGGGGCTTGTTCTAACAATACAAGCGAATATTATGGATTAATCTTCTGTTTAACATCAGCCCTAGCAGGCGGCATTAAAGAACTCACCGTATATCAGGACAGCGAACTTGTCTCACGTCAAATGACTGGTCAATATCAAGTAAAAGCAGAGCACTTGAAACCATTGTATTTGACTGCACAGCACCTCATGCAAAAATTTGACAAGATATCCTTCATAAGTGTGCCACGCGAGCATCCATTCATTAAACAATGCGATGCGGCTGCCGATTTAGTCTTGGACGCTTATATAAAAAAGTAGAAACCAGTTACTTGATCTTCACTGGCTTATCTAATATTGTTTCTTTTTCTTCGACTTTAGTTTTTGGAGAATAGTAAACTGAACACCAGTGCTCTGAAGCGTAGCCATCCCACCATGCTGATGGTGAGTTCGGGAGTGCTGTGCATCGAAATCTTCTATTTGCACCTTCTACGCAGTGTTGACAATTTGAGCAATTCTTTTCACGCTTAATTAATGCCATGAGTGTTAATATGTGAAGATTTACCATATATAAATATGTCGCATTGAAATGTCATAAAAAGTGGACAATTAATAAGTTGGTAATACATTCACATACGTACCGTTGATCCAAACCCTATGATAGGGTGAGTATGTAAACTTTTTAATCTTGCTCACCATTTGATCATGTGTATAAATATCAGTGTTCTTACCTTCACGTTCCCAGCGTGTATCAGAGCGCAATCTAAACACCACCACGGTGTCTGTTCCATCATCCATTGGGGTATGAATAACAACTGTATCAATACCTGTCACATCTACATTATTGAGTTTCATTTGTATCATCCTTACGCATCAAATAATTTGGTAGCATCTCATATACCTGAAATACATTCATGTGATATGCATCAGCAAGATCTCGAAATGATTGTGCCAAATTTTGCATCTCAATATCAAGTTCATTAAAGCGACCCATTGTTTAATCCTCAAGTGATGTACTCATAATATCAGTTGCAAATGCCTTGGCTACTCCATATATACAAATCATACATATACCACCAAGAATTACAGAGAACAGATCGAATGTATCATACATCCAAAGCGTCATAAAACTTGTCATGGCAATTGCACCATACAAGATCGTGTAAATGTTCATAACATTATTAGGTTACACAAGTATATAATGTTAGGTGTAAAAAAGGTGTGATTACTGGATAGAACCTTTAATGTGTTAAGGTAAACTACTGGATAAGGCCCTTCGCACGGAGGGCTGCCAGCACTGCATCATGTTCCTGATCAAACTGCTTAACAACCCCCCATAACTCATAGTAACCAATCTTGACATCATTACCAGATTCATCCTTGAGTGCCTCACCTTTATCATTCTTTTTAACAAATGACTTCTTACACCCAAACACGATCACTTCGTCATTTGACTGGATATTCTCACTAACATATGCAACCACACATTCATTGGTTGTGGAGAGTTTAATGCCACCGCTGAGATCTACATCACCAAGCCTGATTGAGACCTTATGATAAGGATTGTTATTACGATCCTTGAGATCTTGAATCTCTATCTTCTGCACACTACCCTTGGTGGCAAACTTAGTATAAATGTTCTTACCAGTGCCTGGGTCTACAACTGGGGCACCGTCAACTTCTACAAGACTCATCCAATAGTCAGTAGATGGGAGCACTCTCATGGCAACATCATACGCCTTCTGGTAGAGTTCATTGCCCTCGTATGCATCCTTGCTAATACTGAAGTATCCATTGTTCTGACGGCCATAGACAGTAGACTTCTTCCCAATGTCGATGTCATGTTTACAGTCCTTGTCCCAAGTCATGGACCCCATGAGAAATTCTTCCTTTGCCTGACCATCAAGACCTGCTATAATCAGTGGCACATTGAGTTTCCACACTGTTGGAATGTCCTTCAGATAATCTGGGTTTTCAACCTCAATATTATTACCATTAGCATCTTTACTTTTCTTGGTTTTATCGGTGTAAACAGGGATCAACTTCTCATAGCCATCAGGATAACGTTCAATACGAACCGGGCCTACAAGTTTGCCTGCCTTGATTGCTTCTACTTGTTCAATATCATAATCCTTTTTGGAGTTGAGTAACTCATAGTATTTTTGTTTAGCCTGATACTTGGCATACGAGTTCCGATCCTCAGCCGGGCTTACACCAAGCACAATGACATTTGCTTTGCTCAATACACCCTTCTCATTCTGTTCCTTGGCATACTCAAGTCCTGTAAGTCTGAACAGGCTTCCAAGGTTGTTTGAAACAATCTTCTCTACTTCCGCATCGATGCGATCTGGTGGGAGAAGTTCCTTAAGTTCAGTCTTAATGTTGGCTGCATATGCTTCGATCTTTTTCTGAACATCTGCTGGATCCCTTTTATATTTTTCTGCAAGTTTCTGATAGTCAAACGTCATGGATGTTACACCTAAAGTTTGTAAGTTTGTGGACTACTAAAGATTGATTGCCATTATATATAAGTGTTGCGGGGAAGTTTTCACGTCCCAACCCAAAAAAGGAGTTAGTTAATAAGACTTTCTATTACTTAACATCAAATGCTGCCCAATCACATGCTGGGCGCTCTGCCTTACAGATACACTCACGCTTATCACAGTAGATAATTGATTCAAAGTCCTCATCACAACTGAACAATTTCATATTCAGGTCATGGGCAAACCTACATTGAGTGCATGTTTGTGGCAGCGTTTCATATGACTCATCAATGTATATACGTAGTATAGGCATATTATCACTTATCAATCCTAATTTTGAGACCATCCTTACGGAGTTGTTCAGCCTGTGTTAAAGCATCATGTACACTGCTTGGATTTGGATACTCCGGAATGGTATACTTACATGTACGCTTTATATAATAAGATTTATTGTGCTTCTTAATCCGAAAAACTTTATGTTCTTGGAGGGTGAGTATTTCATATAAATAGTGACGAGCTAGATGCCGACTAATATTGAATACATCTACAAAATCAGTGGTTTGATACACACCTTCTTCTTCCCATTTCTCATTGTAAAACTTAATAAATTGGTGATAAAGGCTAGCAGAATAATGTATACAATGAGTCTGATCAATTTCGCTTACGGGCTTGCGCTTTCGCTTACAAAAATCATCCTCTTGGAACTTACATGTTTCACAGTTACGCTCTGGGACTTCCTTGACAGTCATTAAGTTTATATATGAGGGGCTATACTACTTAAATGTTTGCAAACAAGTTTATATACTAGGCTATGTACCTACTACATTTATATATGTGTAGCAGTGACTGCTCCCCCGACTTCAGTCGGGGGCATCCTGGGATGTTACCCCTAAGATTGCAGTCCCAATCTCATAATATTGATCGCCGCGTTCTGGTCCCGATCCATCACCAGCCCGCAATGTGGGCATGAATGGACACGATCAGAGAGCGTCTTGGCGACGATCATCCCACACCTGGAACACTGCTGAGATGTGTTTCTGGGGTTCACCAGGATCACACGCGAGCCAGCTTCTCCCGCTTTGCTCCCTGTGATCGTGATGAACATATTCCAGGCAACATCTGCAATGCTTTTTGCCAGATGGTGGTTCTTCTGCATGTTTGTGATATTCAGATCCTCGAACACAATCGTACCGAACCGGTCCACCAACCGCCGGGATGTCTGGTGAGCAAAATTGAGCCGTCTGTTGGCGATCCGTTCGTGGATGTGTGCAACGATCTTTCTGGCCTTCTTCCGTTCAGGAGTGCCCTTCCCCGCTTTCGAGAATTTTCTCTGCGCCTTCGCAAGGGCCTTCTCATCGGTACGGAAGAACCGGGGGTTTTCAATCTTCTCCCCGTTCGAGAGGGTGGCGAAGGACTCCAGACCGACATCGATCCCGACGGTGGTCTCCTTCTGTGGGAGAGGAGAAGGATCGTACTCGACCGAGAAGCAGGCATACCACTTCCCGGTCGATGACCGCCGGATCGTGAGGGTCTTGATCGTCCCTTCAACAGGTCGGTGGAGGACGACCTTCACGTCTCCGATCTTTGAGAGATGGAGACGATCCCCATCGAGTTTGAAGCCATACTGCGGATATGTGAAACTGTCGTACCGACCCCGCCCTTTGAACCTTGGATATCCGGGGTTCTCCCCTGCCTTCACCCGCCGGAAGAAGGCTTTGAAGGCAAGATCAACGCGCATGGAGACATCCTGCAAGACCTGAGAATAGACCCCAGAGAGTTCAGGATGCTCCTTTTTCCAGAGCGGGATCTGGCGTTTCGACTCATAATAGGAGATAGAACGCTGTTCCTGCTCCCATGCACTCTTCCGCATTGCAAGCGTCTCGTTATAGACCCACCGACATATCTCCAGCGTCTGCTCCATCTGAGAGACCTGGGATTTTGTCGGGTAGAGTCGATAGCGATACGCTTTAGGCACAAATTATTATAGGTGATAATGACCTATAATGGTATCGGTGGACGGGCTGTATCCCGCCATTGAAATGGCGGGGATTCGCCCTGACTTGATCCTAACATATTGGGTGCCCAACGGCGAAAACATAAGGAGGGAAAATTTCCTCCCTGTGTTTTTGTCAAGCATATTAAGTGGCCTCTTTTAGCACCGATTAATGCGTAAAGTTGTTAGCGTGGACGACACTGTACACAGTAATACTCGCCTGCCACGATGAAGATTTGATCCTCGTCAGTTAATCGTCGATGGCAATGTCGGCAATGAGCGAAGGACAACAGGTTGAGAATTTTCATCAAGATGTCAAGTATCATGCTTTTCGCTTGCGTTGTTTAATGTCACGGACAAGTTTAGTGTCGATCCATGTCTTATTGGTCTCATCTGTGAAGCACTTGAACCCACGACTACAAACTGTATGAAAATAGTTACGAGAGACTTCGATTGACGGAAACTCGCTCATAAAGGCATTGTATACAGCATACTCAACAAGGTACCGTTCACCGAGCACATCTGCGAGATCTATAACAAATTCACGTATTTTGATGGACTTGTATCCGATATTGACATATTGGGCAGCTTCTTCGGCCTGTTCCCTATAAAAGTCTGCTATGTTTTCCATAGATATATAAGTAACCTATTCTTACCATATTTATAACTATCGAATACCAATATATAAAGGAGTGTCAACAGTGTGTAGAGATTACGACTCACAATTGAGTTGAATGTAAAAAAGAGTAAAGTTTATAACAGATCACTTGAAGGGCACGACATGGCACATATGATCAAAGCCGAACTTTTTTTGCACTTTATCATATTGATGGACGCGAGCCTTAAACTGGATGGTGGTGCCCGGACGAATGTTTTTAAGCAAGGTAACTGTATTGGGGCTTAAGTCAACCACAAAAGCGTGGCTGGTCACGTGATTTTTGGTGCCGCATTCAATATCATCAATAAGGGCATAGGTTTTGCCATGTTTGAAGTGCAGGTTGCCAACTTTGCGAAATTTGCCGCGAAACACGTTAACACCCTCGTAATCGGCCAGGTAACTCCGCCGCTTGTAATCGGTGTAGTTGATCCCATCACGGTGACCACAGGCCGGGCAGCCAGATATAAAATACTCGTCTTCTAATGTTGATTTACCACAATGGGTACATTTGATGAAGGGTAGTTGTAACATAGTATAGTGTTGAACGGCTAACTATAAAGCATTATGGTGTTTCGTATAGCCAAATGGTAATGCCTAATTGGCGGCGAAGAATAGAGGGTAACACAACTTTAATGCTTGATAAAACAAAGGGAAAGGAAGAAGATCCTATCCCATGTGTTCTACCTTGTTGGCACAGTCGTACCTATATCATCCATATGATACATATGTGATATTAGCGTTACACATATATAAATGTAGTGAGTGGTTAAGCCAGATACACAAAGGCCATGCACCAATCATCCTTGAAGACTCTTGGCCATGGTGGGGGCAACAAATGACATGTGCTGGTTGATGAATCATACGCTTCACATAACTGACAACGGCCTGATACTTTAGGAATATCGGGTATGTGGTTGGATATACCACCATGTTTGAATGCTACGTCATCAGGGTTATACTGGGGTGGGGGGATTACCTTTTTACGTCTTGTATTGCGTTTTGCATTGTCACAAGTTTTACAAATCCAATCGTGCTTTTTAAAGTTGCTTGGATAAATGTTATCAAGGGTCAATGGTTGCTTACAAACTCTACAAGTGTGTGACATATACACTTACTCGATATTGCCAACAATTACTGCCGCTATTCCTGATCCGATTACAATTGCTACAATTGGATATATCATGTTATATTCATGAAGATGTGCAGTAACCAGACCTGTTATGAATTCAATTGTTAGGGCAATGCTAATGAGTGTACGGTTTGATACATACATACAAGTTATAATTCGCTGTGGTTATATATAAGGGTTGGCACTACATAAATGTGTGATAATCGACCTTGAGGAGTTCTCTAGCCAAATATTTCACACTGAATGTAACCGGAACAACTTTATTATTGTAGGTGATGTTATCAATTAATTTGGCATTAATGATTTGAAGGAGAAACTCTTTGGTATATTGATGTTCTGGTCCGAGACCCCAAAAATTTCCAAAACGAACACGCTTGGCGTGGTTAATACGTTCTGTTACTTCATCGGCTGTCATTGAGATATATAGGATGGAACTTATATAAAAGTATAATGCATCAATATCTTGTTATAATGAGGTTTGGTCCCAATTTGATATACATATGATGGATTTTATTACACTTGGGACATGTGCATGCAATTTCAAAATAGGTATTGTCTAATGATTGGAAATGGATTGTGTTAGTTGTGATGGTTCGGCATCTTTTACACTTAATATCAAAGGGTAAGGAAGTATTATTACTCGTCATTGTATATAAGATAGAATCTTGCTGACATTTATATCTATGGGAGTCAGACTCGTATCAATGGGTAGGACATTAAGGTTGAATAACTGAAATATTAATTGGTAGCGGGTTTGTATTGCGTTGATCTGTTCGAGTGTCAGATAGTGATCTTCACCTCTTGCTGATAACCTACGATGTATCACTGATGGTTCAGCATGGATGTAAATGACCAGGTTTGGAGGCACAATAGCCAGTTGTTGATCGTAGACTTGTTTGATAGCGCTAAATGGGGGCCATAAGTGCTTCGCCTCTATTTCAAGCGATTGGTACACCAATGAGCAAATGAATGAACGATCTGATACTATAGTTTTGCTTAATGGGAATTTGATGTCCTTGTAGAGATTGAACCGATCAGCACTAAAGTAGTCTATCTGCTTGAATACATCATTGGTCGATGATATGAGATCAATATAATGTTGACTTGCTGGTTCCTTAATGTAGATTGCATCATAGGTGGATTGTAAAGCATTGAGAATGGTGGACTTGCCTGATCCATCGCATCCAACCAAATGGCAAAGCAAAGCACTTGTCATGGAGTTATATGCGTTATAATAGTATATAAAATGTTACAAAAATAAGAAGTGTAAAGGGCGTTAGCCAAATGCTTGGATTGCTCTGATTGACTTTTTAATCACGTCCTGGCGATTAATATAATCATCTTTGAGATCCTTGGCAATCTTTACTGGGCTAACTTTTAACCGATAGATGTTTTCTGGGCGACCCATTGTACCGGCATCTTTAAGTTTCATGCTAACATCTACCCAGTTATGGTGTTCAAGGGTCTTGAGAGCCGCTGATACATATGGTTGGCGGAGTTGTAATGCTCGTTCGATGTCCCATTGTGAAACGGGTTCATCCTGATTCCTCATAAGGAAGGCAAGCACTGCTGCTTCCTTTGATTTTAGACCGAGATTTTTAAGTGCTTCGGTTATATTATTGGGGTTTGTATATTGCTTTGTTGTTTTCATACAATCTAATAGTCAACTGCGTGGTATAAATAGTTTACTGTTTGGGATTTGAGAAACGTGCTCTACGCAATTATACAACTGGTATTATAGATTTGATAAAAAAATAAAAGTGTGTTTATGTATGTAGATGATATACATTTAAAGATGTTGATTTGATATTTGGACGATGCATTACGAATGATTAATACTGGTGGGATGTAGTATGAAGCGCATTGGGTTATATGCGTAAGGTAACTAGGTTGTGATGCCTAGCAATTCCCTGAGGACTGTCTCACGCTCCTTATAATGGCTTTTTGACAGTTCCATGGCTTCAAGTATACCTTCATCTAGGTAGTGATCTAAAACGTGGTTGTAAAGTGTTATAAACTGTTTTTGAGTCAATGTAATGATATATGTCATGAATCATCAGCCTCATAAACATAACTAACTATGCTACTGCACACTTCACACTTGGGCATTTCATTGGGAGCAAGTTTAACATGTTCAACTACCCCGCAATTTGGACAAGTATATACTCGATGAGCAGAAGTTGCACCTTTGGCAAATGTCTTGAATACACTATCATGTTCTTTGATGGTATATAGTATTATACAGTGTTCAAGGAAGTCTTTGGCCAGGGGGATTAACTGCTCGCGTTTGTGTGTTAATAGATATTCAAAGAATTGTGCATGGGTTCGATTCATCAATGGATGACAACCACGTAATTGTGCGCATTTAGTTAAGATATCATCTAATTCATCAATGGGTTTCATATCGACCTCATCAACTTTTCAGGATGTAACCATATCTCGCCATCAGATACACAATGCATAACTGCTGGATTTAATTCTAATCGTTCGAGGAAATCACAGAGCCATTCAACTGCATCATATTCGGCAGTAGATAGAATATCAGCATACTCTTCATCAGTAAACTCCTCACGGGTTTCGTTGGGTTCAAGCACATCAAAGTATGGACTGATACGTTCATCATCCATGGTTACGAAATGTGCAGGTTTGGACTCATCAAATTGAACATCATAAATTGCATTAGGATTGAGCCTGAATGCTTTGTTGTCGTCGCGTAAAATAAATGTCATGGGGTGGGCCTCATAAATTAATCAGTAAGTATACTACTGTAAAGTATACTATGCTCAAGATTGCGATGCGGAAAAGTAGATCGTTAAGAGTGACTTCATAGGTAGGTTTCAACAAATGTCACTCCTTTGGATGTAAATCGCCATTCATTATACTTGCGGTTGTGGGATGTTGCTGTACCAGAACGTCTGAAGTTACCAGTCGATTCCAAAAACTCACGATTCGTTAACATGTTGATACGCTGTGATGGAAAGATATGGGCAACATCTTGAGTGTAGAATGGTTCATTACCTACATGTTTATACAGGTTGACAATGACATCTTTGTAAGGCAAGAGTCGTCTACTTGACATGGTTATATATTAGTAGTGATGACATTTATACTTAATTATTCATCATCGTTGTCATCTTTTAATACCCATTCTAAAACTTTTAATTGTGCCTGTAACATTTTTATCTCCGATTTCTTTTGAACATTGCCATATAACAGTGCAAATTTAATCAGTTCTACTTTTTGTTCTATATCTGATAATGGCTTCATTCTACAACATCCTCAATATACCACTTACATAATGTCAATGCTTGTTCATTGGCGTAGTATGGGCAATACAATGTTGGACCACCATGGACATTTAACGCATGATACTTATCATTTGCGTCATCACATTTACATGTATAATGGTCATCAGAGTAGTAGTCACCTCGACTATACTTTGCAAATTTACAATTAAGTGTGGTCATAAGTCATTCCCTTTCATATCTGTTATCCTGCCATGAGATAATCTAAACCGTCGCATCCATTTGAGTTCACACGAATTACAGGA
>Ga0255346_1006347_pt1 | contig 11634 bp, 17 predicted proteins | sample wastewater_treat_FD_194410 | JGI IMG/M metagenome (GOLD analysis project Ga0255346, IMG submission 194410) | Wastewater microbial communities from Lulu Island WWTP, Vancouver, Canada - plant22 | ecosystem: Engineered > WWTP > Wastewater > Unclassified | place: Canada: Vancouver, British Columbia... | reverse complement strand
CTGCCCCATGATTTACACCGTTGGCTGGTTATCAAGGTCGATGTTCTGTTCCTTGAGAATGCCGTTCAGTTTGTTGTAATCGGAACGCGTGATCTTTCCGTTCGTCACAAACTTCTCGCCCATCTGTTTCAGTCCGACGTATGTCACCCCGCCGGGGAGCATACCACCCATCACCACGACCGGATGCTTCAGCAAGTCTTTCACTCCGTAATCGGTGCAAGCGTACATCGGCAGTTTGCGATCTCCGCCACGTCACCGGTTTGATCCGCCGGATGCGAAAGCCCGTTATGAAAGTGCTGATTCATCGGGATCGCACCTTGCGCTTCGCATTCACGGTGGGATTCCCGTGTCGATTCATCGTGCGACGTGACCCACATCTTCCGTTTCACGCCTTCGTGCTTGTAATACAGTTCCGATCCGCCGTTGAGCGCCCCGCACGTTTCCGTGCGTGCGATCAGCTTCGCCCTGTATCCGGAATCATTGAAAAAGTTCTTCAGTTCGTTCCGGACAACCCCGCCCAGCGCTTCGATGCTTTCAGCGATCTCGGTCGCCGTCCCGCCGGCTGTGGTCGCTGTCTCCACCGCCCGACGAATACGGTTCTGAATCGCTTTCTCAAGGTTCACGTTCACGATCTGAATCTTACTGCACCGGACTTCCAAGTAGGACTGCGTCGCTTGCTGAAGGATGTCATCTTCCAGCCCCTTCGTGCGCCCTAAAACATCCCGTCCTTGCTCGACCCCTTGCTTGATGCTTTCTGCGATCAATGGCTTCGTATACTTCAAAAGCAAGTCGTTTTTCGTCGTCCAGTTCACGGAAAGTGCGCCTTTCACAAGATCAGCGTCCGGCGTCGCCATCACAGCCTTCCGGACTTCGTAAAGATACCGGCTGACCTTGCTTTCAAAACTCTTTTCAAGGCTCGACTGTCTCCGGCTGAACGCTTTCAAGATCGCCAGCTGTTTGACAGTCCTTTGGGGAAGGGTAGGGGGGAGTGCATTAGACAAACCCTTTTCGCTATTGGCTTTTCCAGCCTTCTCGTCGTTTGCATTCTCGGTTTGTGCATCATCCCCCGAACCCCAAAAATCTTCATAAGCCGGCGCTTCTCCGGCGGGTGCAAGAAGCGGACTGATCCACCACTTGTCACGCCATTCCGCATAATCAAACCCAAGTTCCAGTTTTTCGTTCACTTCGTTCGCCGTGAATCCCATATCAAAAAGCGTCTTGGCGGTCGTCACCTTCCCGTTGAAATCTTCTTGGAACGCCGGCACGTTCTTCAGATCGAACTTCATCACGATCTTGGCATCGAACGGTTTGACGATGAATTCGTTCACGCTGTCTTCAAACTTGCGAAGGATCGGCATCAGACAGTAGAACCAGAACACCTTCATCTGCCCTTGAAACGTGGCGTAGTTAAGATTCTCGGTGATGTTGAACAGCGCCTTCGGCGCTTTCCAAATCCCCAAGATTTCTTCACGCATCAGTTTCTTCTGTTCGATGAACTCCATATCCCTGTGCGTGGTCATCACGGTGGACGCTTTCAGTCCGGATTCCAGCACCGCCGGCTGGTATGCTTTCTTCGCTCCGCCATAGCGCTGTTTCCACCACTGGTTCAGCCGTTCCACTTGGTCTTTTCCAAGTTTCTGATCCGTGGAAAGCACGAAGTTCGGGGTAGCGTCGTTCTTGAAAAAGGCGTTATTGAACGTCAAAGCGTTCTGGTCGATTTCGATCTCGTCATCGATCGGGGAAAGCGGGGAAAGACCACGGTACGGGTTATAGGGATTGAACGATTTCGTGTGAATGATTTCTTCCGCCGGAATGATGATCGTCCCGCCCTGTGTCGTATACTGCCACGCCGTGATCAAGCCGGTGGCACGATCGATCTTCTCGGTCATACACTTCGGGTTTAAGTTCACAAGCTGGGGGATTTCCCGCCCGATCATTTCCCCGACCGTGTTAGCCACTTTCCGGATGAACGCTTCCCCGTATAAAGCAAAGTAGCCTGTCCATTCTTGCAAGAAGTCGTTGCCGGACTGCTGTGCGTTCGGGCGTGCGAACCGTGCTTTGAGCGCTCTCGCATCCGATGATTCCATCAGTTCTTCGCCGTCCAGCGTGTAGAACCCGAACTGCGCCTGTGGCACGTTTTCAGCGATCACACTGATCGCTTTGTAGACGCTGGCGATGTCTTGCATCGGGAACTGGACTGCGTTGTCCCCAAGCGTCATCGCTTGCCCCGTGATGAAAAGTTTATTCCACGTCGATGACACGGACTTCGCTTCCATTTCCTCGACGATCTTCGCCTTGATCGCTTCAAGGTCTGCATCTGCCTTTACCGCCGGCTTCGATCCGAATTCAAAACGCCCGATCTTAAAATACATTTTTGTCTATTCCCCCAATGTCCAGATCATTCTTCCCTGTGACTGTTTCCACGCATCCACGGCAAGCGCCAGCGACCAGAATGCGTCGCCGTGTCCCTCTGAATTCGATGGCGCTTTCAGATCGCAGTCCACCGATAAAAGCTGACGTTTCTGCCGTTCATCGTTTAAAAGCTGTAAGTTCTCCGCCGTGATCTCGGCGTCCAGTTCCGTCGCCATCCGGAACTGATTTTTGCTTCCGAATGTCTCGCCTTCCATCTCCGCCGGCAAGATGCCTTGCTCTTGAAATCCTTCAAACTCCGCACGGGTGTTGTCGTACTTCAACCGCTGAATGCCGAACTTCTCAATCGCTTGCGTTAAATAAGCGATCTGGTCTTTGTATTCCCAGCCGTCCATAAACTTGCTGTGAATCTGAACCAGCTTCCCTTGATGCTCCGCAAGCACACACAAGTGGGAAGGATGCGTTTTCTTCCCGATGTCAAAGCCGGCGACCACCGTCCGGCTTTTAAAACGTAAATCCCCGACAAGCGGGTAGTTCTTCAGCCGGTTTCGCACGATCCTGTTCAGCTTCGCCGGCGTGATGAAGCATTCCGTCGACCGCACCGGTTCGCACTGGAATTCTTTCAAGAACGATTTTTCGCCCATCGACCGGCGGTACTGCATCAGCTTTTCAAACGGGTACTGCTCGCCCCACAACACTTCCTTTGCGTCCCAATCCTTCACAGCCGGATAGAAGCGGACGTCATACACGCCCGTCTGTGACAGCTTATAAAACAAATCTTCACGATCCTGTGGCGTCCCGACCACGTGCAAGAAATCCCGTGGCATCGGTTCGATCTGTTCCACGAAGATGCGTTCCACCTTCTGCAAGATCGAAAGTTCCATCACATTATCCGGATCACGAAGGATGTCGTCACAGATCAACCCCTTCGGGTGTCTGCCACGCTTAAAGTTCAGAATCCCTTCCGGCTCAAGTAAGAACTCTTTCCCATCCTTCCCATACCGGCAGATCGATGCGCTGTCCGTCAAATCCTTGTAGCCCCCGAAATACTCCGGCAACGCCTCCACGATCCGCTTCAGTCGCTTCGTCTGGTACGATGCCATCCCTTCGGAATAGGACAGATACAGATATTCGTTGTAGCGATCCTCCATCCGGTAGAGTAGCCAAGCCCAATAAGCGATCACCGTCGTCGACTTCAAGTGGAAGCGGGCGCTGATCGTGCAAGTCCTCGTTCCGGTCTGAAGCCGGTAAGCCCATTCTTCCAAGTGTTCGCCGTATGAAAAGCGACCTTCGACCCGCTTGACCCCTAAAGCAAAGATCGTGACGAAAAAATAAAGAAAACTATTTCGTGCTAAATCTTCGCTGAAGTGTTTCAAGCATTCGTTCTTGGAACTCTCGATCTTCTCCGGTAAGTCCGCCAGCATCACCATTCGATTGCGCCACCGTGTTCACGTTTTGATTGTTCACGACCACCGTCGGTCGATCACCCTGTGTCAGCTTTTGTTTTTTCTCAATCAGTTCCGCAAGAAGTTTCCGGCACTCCCGCTTTTCTTTTCCCCATAGCAAAGGATCAGCACATAACGCTTTAAGGTCTTGCAAGGTCGCTTCGATCTGCTGGTTCAAAATTAAAATATCCTTGTGCGCTTCAAATTCCGGATCGACTTTCGCAAGCCGGAAATTTTCATAAAGCACTTGTCCGACATAAGTTCGGGACACTCCCAAACTTTCAGCTATATCTTCCTGTGTGTAATGCTCCGGCGACTTCAGAAGCGAAATGATCAGCGCCTTCCGTGTCCGTGTCTTTAGATTCCGCCCTTCGATCTTTTCAAGAAGCGACATCAGTTTCTTCTTGGGGACGTAGGGTGTTTTCATTGGGCGGGTTTCTCCGAAGGCTTTTCTGAAAGGATGAATCCGATGGCGTTTCCCTTGAACATTACGCCGGAAATCTGGTGGGACTTTTCGATCTTTGCGACCGATTCTTCAATGCGGGGACAGCGTAGCCACGCCATCTTTTTCACCTTCAAAGATGCTTCGTCTACGCCGGAAAATGCACGAACTGTGTCGATTACTATTTCATCTGACATTCTTTCCCCGTGAAAATAAGCGGATGCAGTTCTTTTCTGCTCTACATCCTTGTCAGATTTTTACGGGGTGCGCTGTAAGTCTTTCCCCTACAACGCTTTAGGGCGAAAGGGGCGCTACACGGCTATGTAGCACCCCTTGTATACCCTATTGGAAGAGAAATTCATCCGCCATCTTTGAAGGAGATAACGGCAATTCCTTTTTGATCAAATGCTTGGCAAAAGCCCGGATAGTTTTATTCTCAGAGGCGGGTTTGTTCACAGCAGTTTTTCTCCCGAGGCTTTTTCGTACATTTCAATTACAAACTTTTTAACGTCAGCGGTAACGGCTCCTTTTATACGGTGTCCGTATTTATAGTCAGGCTTATTTGTGACGTATTTAAAAAGCCGGTCGATCTTTTCTTCAAAGGTTTCTTCTTCGCTTATGTCCTCATCTAAATATCCCGCTTTCTTGAGAAATTCAATCACCGGGATTTCGTAAAACTTCGCCAGTTTTTTTAATACGTCAGGATGGGGGTTGTCTCGTTTCCCGCCTTCCAGTTGTGAGAGATAAGCGTTTGAGACGCCTGTTTTCTCGGCAACGTGTCTTATCGACAGTTTGCCCCGCAGTTTCTTCAAATACTTGGATAATTCTTGCATGGCATTTCCTCCTTTTGAATACAGCATAGCATAACATGATAACTTTTGCAAGCGAAAAGAAGGGTTACTATATCTTGGGTTTTCGGAAGCACTTCGGACATTCCGGCTTGCCGTTCCGCTTGCGGGTGACGACCGGCAGATCGACACCGCACACGTGGCACTTCGCTTTCGCCGGCGTCTTGCTTGGGTAGATCGTGAAGGATGGTTTAAGATATTGCGTCATCTGTAAACCCGCTTTCGTCCTTCGGTTTGTCCGCCTCAAAGACGTGGATCAGCGTGTTCGGGATGTGGTAGATTTTGGCGTATTCCTTGCCGTTCTTGCCGGTGAAGGTTTCCCCGATCCGCTTCCAGGCCACCTTCTTTTCCCCGTTCGCTTCGTATTCCTCACCGACGCATAGATATTTCATTTCCTTTTCTCCTTTGCTGTGTAGGTGATCGTCCGGTGTTCCGCCAGCTTCGGACAATGCCGGATTGCACGCTTCAAGGCGCTGACGATCGTGGCGTGCGACACGCCGACCGCTTTGACGATGAACCGGTAGGATCGGCGTTCCCGAAAATAAAGAGACAGGATGCGCCATTCCTTCCGGCTGAATTGATCGATGGGGAACTCACGGCAGTTATTGGTCTGGATCGTGTAGGTTTCTTCTTCCAGCGCATTTTGCTTTTTGCGAATCTTTACAACCCTATTCTCCAGTACGTTCATCCCTCACTCTCCTTTTTGCTGGTCTAAAATAAACTCTTGGTTGTTGCTTTCAGTCTTTGTTTTGCGATTGCACAATACTTCTCTGAAATTTCTATCCCTATTCCGTTGCGGTTCAGTTCTTTGCAAGCGACTAAGGTTGTTCCTGAGCCGAGGAAGGGGTCTAAAATTGTCTGCCCCCCCCCAGAGTAATTTTGTAAACAATAATTCATAAGTTTTACTGGCTTCTGAGTAGGATGTTGCCTAATCGGTTCTTTTCCAATAAGTCCGTTATATTCAATCGTGACTTTCTTGACTGAATTTCTAGGAGAGTTTGTCCACGCTAATTCACAATCTCCAAATGAAGGCATCGTGTTTAATTTATCCCATACAATCCAATGTTTGCTTTTAGGTAAAATGTCTGCGAAAAAATTACCACCCCAAACGATGCAAAGATTCGCTTTTTTGAGAAATGTATTGAAGTGATTTGCGGAAGGTCGTTCAGAGTCCCAATTATCATCTTCATACCTTTTGTGAGCAATCTTCTTCCCAAATCCACCAAAGCCCCTAAAGCCCTTAAAGCCCTTATCCATCTTGATTCCATACGGCGGGTCAGTCACAACCAAATCCACCTTAGGAAGCAACGGAAGAATCTCTAAGCAATCCCCGCAGTAAATCTTCAAATCAGGATTCTTTTCTTCGTAGTAAAGATAATCTTCAAGTTTCTTCATTTCTTGGCTTTTTTTTTAAAACGTGAGCGCCGGCACGGCATCATCCGGCTTTCTTGAAGATAACTTTTTCTCGCCCGTGCTAGTTCTTCAGCGGTCATTTTGTTCATCCTTCCTGTGGATCACGCCCATCATCCAGCCGGCGACGAAGACGATCATCAGATATGCGATCTCTTTCATTTTGCGATCTCCTTGCATTTAAGGCGGTAGTGATCCGCCAGCGCCCGATATTCAAACTCCGTCCACTTGTTCTTTGCCAGCGTCCGGCACATTTCCAGTTCCGTCAGCGCTTGTTCGCCGTATTTTCGGATCAGTCCGGTGCGGTAGCCTTGCCGGTTTCCCTCGTTGAACGTGTTGCAGTGACAGCACTGCCCGTTCACGTTCTTTTCGTGGAAGCGCATCGACGGATGGGGACACTGACTTGTCGAATAGTAATGTCCGGCGTGTTCCACAGGACGGATGCCACAGGAAATGCACTTCCGGTCTTTATCCCGAAGCCGGATGTAGCGGTTAAACCAAAGCGTGAGCGTCCGGACGTGCGCCGTCTTTGGCGATCGCTTGCGTAAACGATTCATCCGGATCATAACGCCACCCGTGCAGTTAAATCTGCGGGCATAAAAAAATCACCTTGATCACGGGACGGCTGAACGGCATATCCAAGCGCCTTACGCCAATCATCGTAAAGATAGCCACGTTCCTGTGCGACGTGCCAATCGGTCGGCGGGTAGTGACCTTCTTCTTGAATTTTCTGACGCATCCGGCGGACGGATTCATAGTTCGGAAGCTCAAAAAACTCCGCCCAAGTGATCCGGCTTTGTGCGTTGTAGAACGCTTGGCACACCTTGATGAACAGTTCCTTGTCGCTGTTCCGTGCCGGTTCGTATGTTTTGAGACAGAAAAGCACTTGATCCTTCACACGTTTCAGTTCGGCGTAGATGCTCATAGATTCACCTATCGTATGCCCCGCCGTAGACCGGTTCGGCGTGTTCGTGGCGGAATGCCGGCGCTTCGGTCTTTTCGATCAGTTCCAGCGCCTTCACGTAATTACAAATCCACTTTCCGTCGGCGTGAATGAATCCACGCTTCATTCGGTAAGTGTCCAAAGCGATCCGTGCCTTGTCGTCCTTCGCCCCGCCAAGAAGCGAAAGCAAAAAAGCAAAGTTCGACACGTTCATCAACTGGGCGTCACGCCTTTGTGCGACCTCGCTTTTAAATTTTTCATTCCAAGCTGTGAAAAGTTCAGCACGGTCTTTCTTCGCTTCGCTTACCATCAGCAGTTCTTCCGTGCATCGTTCTGACAGCGTGTTCGGTTCTTTGTAATAAAAATCTGATAGTTTTAGTTCCACTTTCATCGGGTTTTTAACCTCGCTTTTAGCGCTTCGTGTTTTTGGTCTTCCGTCATCGGTTCTTCAAAGTTTTCCCAATCCGTCCACTCATTCAAAAAGCGTCCGAAGTTCATAGGGCGTTTCCAGTCGCTATTCGCTTCAAGGTGCTTCTTGTAATTCGTGATGGATTTTTCGATGCGGGTAACCATTTCAGCGGTCACTTCCCACTGGAAGAACATCCGGCGGGCAGAGGATTCACCGATCTTAGTGGGGAACATCGCCAGCAGACCGTTAAAGGCGGAAAGAACGTCGAAGGCGTGCGTGGAGTGTTCTGATCCGGCTGTGAAGGTCTGTGCTGTGATGCTTCTTTTTTCCTTAATACCTTCTTCTTCTATATCTTCTTCTATATCTTCTTCTTGCACCCTAACAGTTAGGGTATTATTACCCTTACCATTACCCTTAAGCAATCCTTTGGCTGTATACAGCCTTTGAAGTTCGATGATCTTTCTGTGCGGGTGACAGTCCGGCGTTAAAACGCCATACTGAAACTGAACGAAATCGGGTATCTGAATATATTCCCCGTGGTCGATCAGACGATCCTTGCCGTTTTTCATCGCTTGCATCATCGCATCCGGATCGATTTCAGCGCCGACGTGAAATGACATAGCGTCGTAGTCCTTCTTCCAAAAGCCGGCGTTGTCGCACCGATCGCAAATGAACTGCCAGACAGCTTTATACAGTGGGGAAAGTTTTCGATACCACGGATCGTTCCACTTGTCCGTGTCCGTAAATCGCTTCGCCATTTTGAATTCTCCTATAAGCCCAAGTCCGACCAGATTTCGTCAGTCTTGGAAATTTGTCGTGGGGTTAGGTATTCCGCAACTTCGTGTTGCTTGGCATCGTGGGGAACGCCATCCAGACCTGCGTACAAGTCGGAAATGAATTCTTTTTCCCACTCGTTAAGATCGTGATAGCGTTCCTCACGCATGAATCGAACCTTCTGCCAAGTAGTCATTTACTTCAGCGCCGTGATCGTGACACGCTGGATCATCTTTTCTTCTTCGTACTGCGCCTTCACTGAAGGCGGAAGATTGACGAACTTGCGTGCGGATTCGGTTAGCTTTACTTGAAACTTGCCGGCGATCAGATAAGCGCCGACCGGACGTTCCTTGAAAAACGACTTGATCTGGTCGTCAAGGTGTTCGTATTCCTTTGCGGACGCCTTCAACGCTTCCCGTTGTTCCAGAAGGTCAGACAGTTCCGCATCCTCGACAATATTTATCGCATCGCTTTCTTCGTTCGGTAGGCACACGTGCCGGAAGTCGCACATCCCGCACACCGTCCGGTCGACGATCCGATCCGGAAGGTTCTTTGATTCGACACACCGGTTCACCACTTCCAGCTTCTTTGCGATGCCTTCGGCGTATTCGTAATCAATCGCCACGATGATCTGCTTCAGATCGCCTTCCACGGACTTGAGGAACAAGATTCCGAACTCTTGTCCAAGAAGGAAAAGATACAGCTGAAACTGATCGTAGTAGCCTTTGATCCACCACTTCGTCGAATGTTTGAGATCATCCGCCGAATTGATCGACTTCCACATCTGTTGCTTCATCGTCTTGACTTCAAACAGCACCAGCTTCCCGTTGATCTTGATCTGTCCTTCGATTTTTCCGGAAAGCTGAAGGTTCGCCCATTCCAGCGGGCGCTGTTGTTCGACGACGTCAAAGCCGGCTTTCCGGATCAGTTCGATCGTTGATCCTTCCAGCACGTTGCCGTCCGACATCCGCAGAAGCGAATGCACTTCCGGCAGTAGCTTTTCTTGCCAGTTCAGCCGGCTATAGACCAGCTTGCGCACGCACGGGTGTCCGGCGCTCGACGCATAGTTACAGCGGGGGGCGTAGGATTGACGCTCCCGCAGTAGCTTGTCTTTGATCTTGCCGACGATGTCCAGTTCTTGCAGGTTCGGTGCGATCATAAAATCACCGCCCTTCATCGACGTTGACCACCGGAACATCATCGGTCAGTTCGTCGATTGTGCCGGATTCCACCGCTTTGCAGATCGCTTCATAGTCCTTGCGGGTGATCTCCGACGTGGTGTCGATCTTGAAATGCTTCTTCAAGAACTTCTTTAGCTTCGCTTCGTCGCATCCGGCGGACTTGCAGATAGCGAAAAGGCGCTTGCGCTGTGGATCGCTGATCAACGCCGTGTTGCCACCGCCTTCTGCGCCCTTCTGGTAGTCCACGCCGGTGATCGATCCGACCGTGATCCCGTTCCGCTTCAAATCTTCTTCGGTCAGATTCTTCAGACCAAGCAAAGCGGTCACGGCACGTGCTTCCCAATTCGCCAGCGACGCTTTCCGGATGTCCATCGGATCGGGTGTCCGCCCGTTCTTCGCAAAGAAAGAATCCGAAGAACTGCGCCCGCCGTCGATTTCGATCTCGACTTCGCCGTAAAGCTGGTCAAGCACCTTCGACCCGACCTTGCCGGTCACGATGTAGGCATACGATCCGTCGGGATTCATTTCCTTCGTGACTTGCCTGTCACGGAAGTAGATTCCCCAAACCGGACGGATTTTCTGCGCTCCGGTCGCTTGAAGGTAAAACGATTTCCCCATACGCACCCAATCCGATGCGTTCGTGCGCTGGATGGAAACCTTTGCGCATCCGTCAATGACTTGGGCGATGGATGCGATCCGTGCGATTGCTTTCTTGCTGTCCAACTCGACTTCTAGTGGTGTGGGTACTGCCACCGGCGATGTTTCGATGATTGCGTCACCGGCGATTTCTTTTTCGTCTGACTGTCTCATTTCTGATTCTCCTTCTGTCCTTGTCTACAGGAATTTGGTTTGTCTTTCGTTTTTAAAAGCACTTCTGCTTCTTCGTTCGTGATGCTGTCGATCCAATGGGGACGCTCCACGTTCCCCGTGTCATTCCTCCTTTCCTGTCTCATTAGTTTTTCCTCCGCACCGCATCGATCGCTTGCGGAAAGTAGCCTTGTTCGCTGATTCGTTTCAAAACTGCGTCAACGTGCTTGACGGATTCCTTGCCAAGCGCTATGCGAAGCCCCAGCCGGTCGACCAGACGTTTCAGCCGTCTGATCCGGCGGGCGCTTTTGTGGGACTGCCGTTCTGCGGGTGTGGTTTTAATCATCATCGCCGTCACCAGAAGGTAAAAGGTGGCATTGACACGCCTCTGCGATCTTCCCGCACAGCCGGCAGTCATCTTCGTAGCACTCCGGACAGCGCCACTCGTCGAACTGTTCTTTCATCACATCTTCCGGATACTTCGCACCGCATTGGGCGCACTCTTGGATTCCTTGCAGATATTCGGTCGTCATTTCGCACCCCGCTTTTTCCAAAACGTGTGCGATCCGACGACGGCGGTTTGCTCCATTGACTTCGCCCAATATGGAACGCCGAACGCTTTGGTGTTTTCCCAAAACGTCGCCCCGTTCGTGTAGTTCGTGCCGGCGGATTCCTTCCACGCTTTTTCAGCCCGCTTCCACACCCACGCCGGTTCATTGAACTGCGCTTTGAATCCGTAGACGCCTTTGAGCGTTCCACGATTCCGGATCGCTTCCGCCGTGGCGACTTGGCAGACGTAGGATTCGCCACGTGCTTCGCCCATCAGCGCACGGATGCCGTCAGCGTCGGGTATTGAGGCGTTCGCCGGCGTGGCGAAAGAAAGGAGCGCCAAAACGAACGCACCCAATAACCCTTTGAAGAACGCTTCGATCTGTTCTGCGACTGCGTCGATCTCCGCATCCGAAAGCACTTCCAAATCTTCAAAACCTTCGTGGTGGGTAAGGT
>Ga0255346_1006344_pt1 | contig 11641 bp, 8 predicted proteins | sample wastewater_treat_FD_194410 | JGI IMG/M metagenome (GOLD analysis project Ga0255346, IMG submission 194410) | Wastewater microbial communities from Lulu Island WWTP, Vancouver, Canada - plant22 | ecosystem: Engineered > WWTP > Wastewater > Unclassified | place: Canada: Vancouver, British Columbia... | reverse complement strand
GCGGAATAACCGGGAAAGAGGTTTTCGGAAGCGACGGTGATGTTATCGGCGTGATCAGGGATCTCATGGTAAATGCTGTTCCATCGGGACAGAATGATCCCAACCAGCAGATGATAACAGGCATCAAACTTAAAATCGGAAAGGAGACAAAGCTGTATTCCTTCACTACCTTCAGGGTTGTCAAGGTACGCGAGAACATCAACGTGACATGCTACGACCTTATTGAATTAAGCAGTCAAGAGATTTCTGAAGGTCTGCTTCTGGCTGAAAACATTCAGGACAAGCAGATTGTTGACCTTAATGGCAGAAAGCTGGTAAGGGTCAACGATGTCAGGCTTGCAACCCTTCCGACGGGTACTTTTGCTGTTGCCGTTGATATTGGTATATCCGGGCTCCTTCGCAGGATAGGAATACTGGTTCCGATGCAAAGGGTGCTTTCCCTTTTCAGGATCAATATCCCGTCAAAGTACATTCTGTGGGATGATGTTCAGGCAATCGATTTCTCCAATCTCAATATCAAACTTTCAAAGAGTTACGCCAAACTCCATACGTTGCATCCTTCGGATCTTGCAGATATACTTGAGGATCTGGGAAAGAAATCGAGTACCTCGGTGTTTTCCGCCCTTGATGAGGAAAAGGCTGCCGATGTTCTTGAAGAAATGGAGACGGATACCCAGGTTCATATTATTGAAAGCCTTCCTGTCGACAAGGCTGCCGATGTCCTTGAAAAGATGCCTGCCGACGAGGCAGCAGATATTTTGGATGAGATTGAGAATGAGAAAGCTGAGCTGCTTCTGAACGAGATGGACAGTGAGTTGTCGCAGGAGGTAAGGGAACTGCTGGAATATCCCGACCACCTGGCAGGAGGGCTTATGACAACCGATGTTTTGTCGTTCAGACCGGAACTTACCGTGGATGATGTAATCAGGGAACTCAGGATAAAAAAACCCGAACCTTCCGAACTGTATACTCTATTTGTAACTGAAGGGGATGACAGGCTGGCTGGAGTGTTCAGCCTCAGCGACCTTATCATCGCGGAGCCCGAGACTGTCCTGAGCGAGTTGATGAAATCCGATCCGGTCTTCCTTTATGACGATCAGAGGATTGATGACATTGCAGAGATCATTTCCAAATACAATCTGCTTGCCGTTCCGGTTGTAGACCGTGAAAACATGTTACAGGGTATGGTGGTTGTGGATGACGTCATTGAAGACCTGATGAGCAAGAGGAGAACATTTAAGAGGTAAGCCTAGATGATGCTGAAAACGAAAATTGGCAAGAGCAGATTTGTCAGGAACCTGGCAATATTTTTTGCCCTGCTTGGTCCGGGGATAATAACCGGAAGCGTCGATAATGATGCTGGCGGCATCACCACCTATTCCGTTGCCGGGGCCATGTACGGCTATGGTATGATCTGGACTTTGATCCCCTCACTTATTGTGCTTCTGGTGATCCAGGAGATGAATGCCAGGATGGGGATTGTGACAGGTAAGGGATTATCCGATCTGATACGGGAGAATGCAGGGGTGAAAGTCACTTTTTTCATATTCATCGGGCTTCTAATCTCGAATATTGGCAACACCACAACCGAATTTGCAGGTGTGGCGGGCAGCATGGAGGTTTTTGGAGTAAGTAAGTATATTTCCGTTCCGGTTGCGGCCGTTCTTGTATGGATACTGGTTGTAAAGGGTACATATAAGGTTGCCGAGCGTATATTTCTGATCTTCAGTGCTTCTCTTTTGACATACGTGGTTTCAGCCCTCATGGCAAAACCCGACTGGGGAGCGATAGGTTCGGCTATCGTAAGACCGGGGATCAGTCTCAATACTCAGAGTCTTACCATGATCATCGCGCTTGTGGGAACAACCATAGCTCCCTGGATGCAGTTCTACATGCAGGCAACGGTTATTGAAAAGGGGATCAAGATAAAGGAGTACAAATTCACGCTTGTTGATATTATTGTGGGCTGTGTTATTACTGTCGTGGTTGCTTTTTTTATAATGGTAGCCTGTGGTTCCACGCTTTTCCCCAACGGTGTTGTGATATCCGAAGCAAAGGATGCCGCCCTTTCCCTTGAGCCTCTTGCAGGAAGGATGGCTTCGCACGTGTTTGCCTTCGGACTGTTTGTGGCTTCGGTTTTTTCTGCCACCATACTGCCCCTTGCAACGGCTTTCTATGTTTGTGAGGCTTTCGGATTTGAAGCAGGTATCGACAAGAGTCTTGATGAAGCCAGGGAGTTTTACATCCTGTATACAGGTATCCTGGTACTCTCTGCAGCCATAATACTTATCCCTAATGCACCGCTTATCAGCATCTCAATATGGTCGCAGGTTCTTAACGGGATACTTCTGCCTGTGGTTCTCGTGAGTATGATCCTGCTGATAAACAATAAGAAGATCATGGGCAACTACACGAACAAGCCCTTTCAGAATATCATCGGCTGGACTGCTGTCGGGATGCTGGTTCTTATGTCGGTCGCCCTGTTGGTACTGCCTGCCCTTGGCGACTGATCAGCGGGCTTCATTCACTGCCGGCCAGCCTGTTTCAGAAGTAAATTCACCTGCTTCTATCAGTCCGGGATCGATAACAAGGTGCCTTATAAGCTTTCGGTTCCATGTATAGGTAATATGGATCATCCCGTCGTCGGTCTGTATTACTGCCGGATATGAGAATTCGCTTCCCTTCGTGTCCTTCTCGAGGAGCGCCACCGGTTTCCAGTTGATGCCGTCGTCCGAAATAGCCGTATTAAGCATGTGTCGTCCCGATTTAAGATGGTTGTAAACCATGAAATGTCTTCCGTCGCGGAGAGTCACCGCGTCTATGCCCGAGTTCGGGTTCGGGAGATTCAGGGGGCTGAGCGGGCTCCAGGTCCTGCCTTCGTCCTCTGACCATGATGATAGTATTTTGGATTGTTTGCTGCGGCAGACGATCTGGAGTTTTTTCCCGGGATGTATCAGTACCGATGGCTGTATGGCAGAGATGGTCTTGTCGTTAAGAGCTTCGGTCATACTCCATGTCATCCCGAAATCGGGAGTCATTTCCATATGGACCCTCCAGCCGTCGTGTTCGGAGCTCGACGGGCAGAGTAGTGTACCGTTTCCTAAAAAAACAGGCTTGTTTTTAACAGGTCCCATGATCCCGTCGGGGAGTCTTCGCGGCGCCGTCCAGGAAATGCCGTCATCTGCCGAAACCATCATTTCGCCCCACCATTCCGAGGGGCTAGGTCCTACCTTGAAGAATAGCAGCAGTTCGTCACCCTGGTTAAACAGCACCGGGTTCCAGCAGGGATATCTTTTACCATCCCTTAATCCGTTGGCAGGTTCTTCCGGTTTCGACCACTTCCCCTTAATGAATCTGCTGGTCCAGATACCCACGTCAGGGTTTCTTTCTTCTGTTCCTCCAAACCAGGCAGCTATAAGTCCTCCCTTTATTTCTTCAATGGTGGAGGCATGGCAGCTGGGAAAAGGGACGTCATCCGGCTGGTAAATGAATTCCCTGAGTGTGATGCACTGACTGCCGCTGAATGGCTCCTGGGCATTAATAATGCCACTGATGATCAATGCAAAGGCGATAAAGGATAATTTCTTCATTTTTTCTTTCTCGTGAGAATGGTTAACAAAAATCCGGCCAGGAAGATGGTCATGGTCCCGAATACAATAGTGAGGTTTGCATGGAAAGGACTTCTGAAGGCAGTCATGCTGTCTTCAGTGATCAGGATGGGGGAGAGGCTCATCCATATAATGAGTATCACACCCATGATCACAGCTGTTATTGCTTCGGTTCTCCCCGATCTTTTCACTATAAACCCAAGCAGGAAGAGGCCTAACATCCCGCCGCTGAAAACCGAGGCAAGGGCCCACCATGCGTCGAGAACACTCTCGACTCCCACCAGCAGTATTGCTATCAGGATACCCAGAAGTCCGGTAACCAGCGAGGTGATCCTGAGAACATTCATCGAAGCTTTTTCTCCTGCCTGTTTGTTGATGTATTTCTTGTAGTAGTCTGTAAGGACAATTGTGGCGGTACTGTTCAGACTAGTCGAGACAGTGCTCATTCCGGCTGAGAAAATTGCTGCAATCAGCAATCCGGTCAGGCCTGGAGGAAGACCTGCCACGATGAAATGGGGAAATACCCTGTCGCCTGCACCCGGAAGGCTGAGTTCTTCAGGCAGAAGTCCGGGCTGCGCGGTATAGAATGAAAAAAGCGCGGTGCCGATAAAGAAAAACAAAAGGGAAACGGGTATATAGAGCAATGATCCGAACAAGGCGGAGAATCTGGCTTCCTTGACTGAACCGGCGCTCATATATCTCTGGATGTAGTTCTGGTCGATGCCGTAATTCTGAAGGTTTATGAAAAGACCGTAAATGAGCACAACCCAGAAGGTAGAATCCCTCAGGCTGGGTCCGAAGCTTCCCAGGCTGAATTTATCGTGTTCAGCAGCTATTTCGAACAGGCGTCCGGCGCCGCCGGGCATTTTGAAAATAAGGAATAGAGCGCAGGTAATAGCTCCAAGAATAAGTATTATTCCCTGAATGGTGTCGGTCCAGATTACCGCCTTTATTCCTCCGAGCATGGAGTAGAGGATAACCGCCAGACCTGTTATTATTATAACACTCTTTATCTCCCATCCGAAAAGAGCATTGACGGGAAGGGCGAGAAGGAGGAGGATAGCTCCGGTCCTCATCAGCTGGGTAAGTATATAGCATGCCGACGCGTAAATCCTGGCCCAGGCGCCGAAGCGGAGTTCAAGGTAATAGTAGGCGGAAACACTTCCGACGCTTCTGTAGAGCGGGACAAAGAATTTCACCGCGGCCCAGGCTGCAAAAGGAATCGACAGACTGAAGACGAAGGCATTCCAGTTGGATGAATATGCTTTCCCGGGAAGGGCAAGGAAACTTATGCTGCTTACAAAGGTTGCAAATATCGACATTCCGACAGCCCATGCAGGAATTTTACCTGCTCCTGTTGTGAACTGCTCGGCTGTCCTGTTCCTGAAAAAGAATGAAGCGCCGAAGATAACACTCCCTGCCACAAGGGAGAAGAAGATCAAAGCATCAATTAATGTAAGTTTCATTACCTGGTTTTGGAAAGTAAAGTCCCTGCCGGGGGCATAAATGTACAATTTTTTATAGATTTGTATTGAACAATTGCGGGAAAGAGCTGTGACATCATTCTCCGCCGGGAATGAATGAGGTTTTTCCGCGGCCGTCCCGCTGTAAAAAGTTATTGCCGGGGATGAAGAAATTCGGATTTTTTGATACGTTTTATTACAACAGCCCTGAAAAGGGGAAGAAATCGTTCTTCGACAGGATAATCCATTGCAACCGTCTGTATTTCACCTTGAAATACGCGGTTATCGTGTTCAGGACCAGGAAACAGGCTATTAAGGGAATCTACGATACGAAAGCCTGGGCCGATTCATCCTTTTACATATTCAGATTCATTGAGAAGGCCGGAGGCTTGTTCAGAATAACCGGCATGGAGAATATCAGCCGCGATCCGGGTCCGGTCGTTTTTATCGCCAATCATATGAGCACTCTTGAGACGATGATCCTCCCCGGGATAATTGCTCCCCATCGCGAGGTTACCTTCGTGGTGAAGGAGAGCCTTGTGAAGCATCCTCTCTTCGGCCATGTAATGCGATCGCGCGATCCGGTTGTGGTTGGAAGGACTGATCCGAGAAAGGATTTTGAAATAGTGATGACAAAAGGGCTTGAACTGCTTTCAAAAGGAATATCGGTTATAATCTTTCCACAAAGCACGCGAAGCATAGGTTTCAAGCCTGAGGAATTCAATTCGCTAGGGGTGAAACTTGCGAATAAGGCAGGAGTCAATGTTGTGCCCATCGCGTTGAAAACGGATTTCTGGGGCCAGGGAAGGATCATCAAGGAACTGGGTCCGCTCGACAGCAGCAAGCATATTCACTTCAGATTCGGGGAGCCATTCCCCGTCAGCGGAACCGGAAAGGCGGATAATCAGAAGATAATTGACTTCATTGAGAATTCGCTGAGGGAGTGGGGAGCAATTAGCAATTAACAATTAGCAATTAACAATTAGTAAATGACGCAGGGCGCAGGGCGGAAGAACGGCTTGCGGCGAGCGGCATGCGGCTGGCGGCAAAAGCACGGGGCACGGGGCGCAGAGACAGGTCTTGCAGTCTTGCGGTCTTGCAGTCTTGCGGTCTTGCAGTCTTGCAGTCTTGCAGTCTTGCGGTCTCTTCTAAAGCGGCACATCGCCTATAATACATCGCCTATTATACATGATACATTGTCGTGCAAGTCCTGCAGGTCTCTTACAATGAGGCATTTGACTATGTCGCTAAACACTAAACGCTTAACCCTGAACGCTAAACTCTAAACACTAAAACACTAAACACTAAACTCTGAACACTAAACTCTGAACACTAAACTCTGAACACTAAACCCTGAACCCTAAACACTTAACCCTGAACTCCGAACTCTGAACCCCAAACCGCTCGCCGCCAGCCGCCAGCCGCAGGCCGTTCTTTCCACTTTCCACTTTCATATGAGCCGCCCGCCGCATGCCTCCCGCCGCCCTCCGTTTTTATCATTTTTTAAGTGTAAAAGGTACATTTATTAATATATTTTTATTTACATTTGAAGAATAAGTACCTTTTTTTTCTTCAATCTGATCATTTAAAATTCAGTTAACCTTAATATTACTCACTTAAAACTCTGGTTATGGGAATCTTAGACTGGATCGTTCTAGGCCTTTTCTGTCTGGGCCTGATTGGTATTATCGTTTGGGTGACGAGAAAGAAAACGGAGACTTCTGCCGATTACTTTCTGGCAGGTCGCGATGCAACATGGCTGGCTATCGGCTCATCGATCTTTGCCTCAAACATTGGATCGGAGCATCTTGTTGGTCTTGCCGGGGCCGGAGCCTCCAGCGGGATGGCAATGGCTCACTGGGAAATGCACGGGTGGATCATACTGATCCTGGCGTGGTTTTTTGTTCCTTTTTACGCGAGGAGCGGAGTTTTCACCATGCCCGAGTTCCTTGAAAAGAGGTACAACAAGGGCGCGAGAAGTGTTCTCTCCATCATCTCGCTTGTCAGCTACGTGTTTACAAAGGTAGCGGTGACGGTATACGCGGGCGGTATTGTTTTCAAGCAGGTGTTCGGGATCGAGTCGATGTTCGGGATTGACTTCTTCTGGATCAGCGCCATCGGACTGGTGGTTCTGACGGGTATCTATACCACCCTTGGCGGTATGAGAGCGGTGCTGGCGACATCAGTACTTCAGACACCGATACTTCTTATCGGATCAATCGTGATCCTGATCATCGGGCTCATAAAGGTTGGCGGATGGTCGGAGGTTATGGAGATTTGCCGGGCAGTACCGGTGAACGATTATGGTGATACCATGACGGAGCTGATGCGATCGGCAAAGGACAAGGATTTTCCATGGACCGGTGTTATACTGGGATCGGCCATTATCGGTTTCTGGTACTGGTGTACCGACCAGTTTATAGTTCAAAGGGTTCTGTCGGGGCGAAATATGACTCATTCCAGGAGGGGAGCGATCCTCGGTGCAGGTTTCAAGCTTCTTCCGGTCTTTATATTCCTTATTCCCGGTATGATTGCCTATGCACTTAATACAAAGGGTATGATACACCTTCCCGATTCGGATTCGGCATTCGCGGTTCTGGTTAAGGAACTGCTGCCTCTTGGATTCAAGGGACTGGTTGTTGGAGGCATATTAGCAGCTCTTATGAGCTCGCTTGCTTCCCTGTTCAACTCATCCGCGACCCTGTTCACGGTCGACTTCTACGAGAAATTCAGGCCACAGGCCACGGAAAAGGAACTGGTAAGGGTAGGCCGTATTGCAACAGTGGTTGTTGTAGTTCTCGGTGTGCTCTGGATACCGGTGATGAAGGGACTGGGGAAATTCCTGTATGCCTATCTCCAGGATGTGCAGTCGATGCTTGCACCCGGTATTGCAGCGGTCTTTTTGCTGGGGATTCTTTCGAAGAAGATCACTCCCAAAGCCGGTCTGTGGGGGCTTCTTATCGGATTTGTACTGGGTATGACCAGGCTGGGCTTCAATATCTTCGGCAAGGGAATGTCGGGTGAGGGCCTGCTTTATTCGATATTCATCGGTATGAACAATTACAACTACGAGGTTATCCTGTTCTTCTTCGTGATTGTGCTGATGATGATAATAAGCTATTTCACCAAGCCAAAGGATCCGGAATTGATCAAGGGTCTGCACGTGGGATCTGTAAGCCCCGAACAGAAAGCACTGGTAAGGGCAAGTTACAACAACTGGGATCTTTTCTTCTCGGGTCTTATCATTGCTGTCATAATAGCGTTTTATGCTTATTTCTGGTAAGCCGCGCACAGGGATTAATCATAATTGAAATAATATGTACGATTTTAAAAGTAAAGAAGTCTGGTTTGTCACGGGTAGTCAGGAGCTTTACGGGCCTGACACCCTGCTTCAGGTAGCTGCTGATTCAAGGGCAATAACGGAGGCTCTTGACAATTCTCCCGCGATACCGGTAAAGGTAGTCTTCAAGCCTGTTCTTACCTCCCCGGAATCCATTTTTGAACTGTGCTCGGACGCCAGTCACAACAGCCGGTGTATAGGATTGATAACATGGATGCATACATTTTCGCCGGCAAAAATGTGGACAAAGGGACTTTCGGTACTGAGCAAGCCCTTTCTTCACTTCCACACACAGCTTAACAGGGATATCCCCTGGGATACCATTGACATGGATTTCATGAATCTGAACCAGTCGGCTCACGGCGACCGGGAATTCGGGTTTATAGGATCGAGGATGCGGCTGAACCGTAAGATAGTGGTTGGTCACTGGGAAGATCCGGAGGTTATTGAACAGATAGCAGTCTGGACACGTGTTGCCGCCGCTTTTGATGATGCCTGGAATATGAAGGTAGCGCGTTTTGGAGATAATATGCGCGATGTGGCAGTGACTGAGGGTAACAAGCTGAGCGCCCAGATTCAGATGGGCTATTCGGTAAATGGCTACGGCATTGGAGACCTTGTTGCCGTCGTAAATTCTGTTGACGAAAGCAGGGTACGAGAGCTTATCGAAGAATACAAAGCATCCTACCATGTAGCACAGTCAGTGGAGGAATCGAAGGCTTTATGGGATGCTGCCCGTATTGAAGCCGGAATGACCAGATTCCTTGAGGACGGGAAATTCAAGGCATTCACCACCACCTTTGAGGACCTTCACGGGCTGAAGCAATTGCCCGGGCTGGCTGTACAGAGGCTTATGGAAAAAGGATACGGCTTCGGAGCCGAAGGCGACTGGAAGACTGCAGCTCTTGTCAGGACCATGAAGGTAATGGCTTCAGGATTACCGGGAGGCACCTCTTTCATGGAGGATTATACCTACCATCTCGATCCTGCAGGGATGAGAATTTTAGGCGCCCACATGCTTGAAGTCTGTCCCTCGATAGCCATTGACAAGCCTTATCTCGAAGTACATCCGCTTTCGATAGGAGGCAAGGCTGATCCTGCCAGGCTCGTGTTCAAATCTGCCACGGGGAAAGCCATTTGTGCTTCTCTTGTTGATCTTGGTAACAGGTTCAGGATGATAGTGAACAAGGTAGAAGTTGTAGAGTGTCCCGACATGCCTAATCTGCCGGTGGCCAGCGTGCTCTGGAAACCGGAGCCTGACCTGAAGACCGCTGCGGGAGCATGGCTTCTGGCCGGAGGCGCTCATCACACCGGGTTCAGCACGGCGATAAACGCGGATTATATTGAAGATCTTACCGGGATGATGGGAATCGAATTCCTGCTGATCGATGAGAAATGCGACCTGACGGAATTCAGGAAAGAGATCCGGCTGAATGAGGTTTATTTCCATATTGCAGGCGGTATATTCTGATCAGAATCGGATATTGCAGATCAGGCACCTTAATCTGAAGCGGGAGCATGAAGCTATATTCGGAATTTCAGCGGCATCTCAATGCAGTTGACTGCATTATATTCGGTTACGATATTCTTGACAAGGAGATCAAACTGCTCCTGATAAAGAGAAGCTTTGAGCCGGCAAGGGGCATGTGGTCTCTGGCCGGAGGTTTTGTGAAGGAGTCGGAAAGTCTCGACGAGGCCGCCAGCCGCATACTCTACCAGTTGACAGGACTGACAGATGTATATCTCGAGCAGTCGTACACCTACGGGGACATCGACAGGGATCAGGGTGCAAGGGTTATCTCAACGGCATACCGGGCTCTTATCAAGATAACGGATATAGACAGGAAACTGAGCGAAGTGAGCGGCGCACACTGGCAGTCGCTCCAGAGACTGCCTCATCTTATTTTCGATCACGGGACAATGGTGAAAAGAGCCCTTAAAGAACTGCAGATTCAGATAAAGGTTAAACCCGTGGGATTTGAACTGCTGCCCGTGAAATTCACACTGGTTCAGCTTCAGGAACTTTATGAGGCTATTTACCAGAAGAGTATCGACAAGAGGAATTTCAGGAAAAAGATACTTTCCATGGATATCCTTGAAAAACTTAACGAAAAGGAGAAGGCGACTTCAAAAAAGGGAGCATTTTATTACAGCTTCCAGCGTGAACGCTACGAGAACTATGTGACTCAGGGATTTGACTTCAGTCTGGATGTCAGTTAGCCGGGTTCATTGAAGAAACAGGATGTTTAAAAAACGCAGATCATGCTCGATAAACTGAAAAATGAAGTATACCAGGCGAATATGGATCTGGTGCGGCATAAGCTTGTGATTCATACATGGGGAAATGTCAGCGGCCGTGATCCGGCAAGCGGCCTTATTGTTATCAAACCCTCGGGAGTCAGCTATTCGTCAATGAAGGCTTCCGACATGGTTGTACTGGATCCGGACGGCAGGATTGTCGAAGGCGGTTACAGTCCTTCAACCGATTCTCCGACTCACCTTTATCTCTATAGAAAGTTCCCGTCGATAGGTGGTGTGGTGCATACTCATTCCACCTATGCAACATCGTGGGCCCAGGCAGGAAGGGATATTCCTCCCTTTGGTACCACGCATGCCGACCACTATTACGGAGAGGTTCCCTGCACCCGCGAACTAAGGGAGGATGAGGTGAAGAACGATTATGAGCTTAATACGGGTAAGGTAATCGCGGAGCGTCTGGGAGAGCTTGATCCGCTTGTAGTTCCTTCAGTTCTGGTGCATGGTCATGGCCCCTTCTGCTGGGGAGCTGATGCCGCCGCTGCTGTTTACAATGCTGTTGCCCTTGAGGAAATAGCAAAGATGGCTCTCTGTACGCTGCTCCTGGGTGGAAAGGAACCGATAGAACAGTATCTGCTCGACAAGCACTTCCTTCGAAAACACGGGAAGGATGCGTATTACGGGCAGGGTAAAAAGTAAAGTTTAAAATTATCAAATCATGACAGATAAGTATGTTATTGGCCTCGATTACGGAACCGATTCCGTCAGGGCTGTGGTTGTAAACACAGCCAATGGTGAAACGGCAGGAACCTCGGTGTTTGAATATCCCAGGTGGAAACAGGGACTTTACTGTGATCCTGCTTCCAATCGTTTTCGCCAGCACCCTCTCGATTATATTGAAGGTATGGAGACGACAGTCAGGGAAGCTCTGAAGGGGCTGCCCCGGGAGATAATTGATAATATAGCCGGAATAA
>Ga0255346_1006342_pt1 | contig 11645 bp, 10 predicted proteins | sample wastewater_treat_FD_194410 | JGI IMG/M metagenome (GOLD analysis project Ga0255346, IMG submission 194410) | Wastewater microbial communities from Lulu Island WWTP, Vancouver, Canada - plant22 | ecosystem: Engineered > WWTP > Wastewater > Unclassified | place: Canada: Vancouver, British Columbia... | reverse complement strand
TGGGATGGTTTTCGGAGATGAAAAGGTACTTGGATCCTCGATAAAAGATTTCGAGGATGACAGTGGATGTGCTTTCGAGGATGACAAAAGTGTTGTCATTCCAAGCGAAAGCGGGAATCCAGGAAGTATTTGTTCTTTTTAATATTAGCAAGAGTGAGAATATAGATTCTCTAATAATTGATTTAAGGAATGGCAAAAATACGAATGAATAGATTCTTAAGGACCTGTGCTAAAAAACCTCACTTCAGAATGATAAGAAGGACTGAGAAATGATTTTTCCTATGTTTTCCTAAGAAAGATTATTCTGTTTCGTAGAAATCTCAGTATTTGAACAGTGCTAAAGGAACCTATAATCCTCTGAATTAGAAAAATAAGTAATTTAGGAATGATAATATAATTCTGCTACCATATTTTAAAAAAATAACAATTTGTGCTATATTTAGGTCTAAATAATATGAGTACAACAAACATTATAAGACCGTTTGATCCTTGGAATAGTGAACTTTGTACTTGCCCTCGCAAATTCTCACTAAATCCTTATACCGGGTGCAATTATGGCTGCTTATATTGCTACATTACATCCTTTATTCCAAATGCATTTCACTTAAGAGTTAAGGTTGATCTAATAAAGAGGATTATAAGAGACTTAACTAAAATTCCTGACAATGCTCTTATAGCTATGAGCAATTCATCTGATCCTTATCCAGAAATTGAAAAAGAAAGAGAACTAACAAGAGAAATACTTAAAATTCTTAAAACAAACAATTTTAGAGTGATAATAACCACCAAATCTAATATAATTATTAGAGACATTGATATACTTCAAAAAATGAACAGTGCCATATCTATAACAATTACAACATTCAATGAAAATATCTCCAATAGATTAGAGCCTTTTGCCCCTAAACCAAAAGATCGGTTAGAGGCTTTGAAAGAGGCAAAAAAAGCTAAAATACGCACTTCCTTAAGGCTTGACCCGCTAATTCCAGATATAACTGATAATCGCGATAATATCTGCGATGTAATAGAAAAATGTGCGAAGTATATAGACCAGGTCATAGTCTCAACTTTTAAACCAAGATTTGACTCAATGAAGAGAATTACTAATGCCTATCCACAATTAAAAGAAAAATATAACTCCATTTACAGGGAAAGAAAAGGAAACTCATTATATTTACCATTAGATTTAAGACTGAATCTAATAGAATTAGCAAGAAATGAAGCGATCAAACACAATCTAAAATTCTCTTCCTGTAGAGAGGGTTTCTCTTACCTAAACACCGCTACTTGTGATGGAAGTAGCCTTTAGATTTACGGGAGTACCGACTATTGACTTTAAACTATTTCTTTCTATATTTTGAGAAAATAACTTAGAGGTAAATTTATGTATAGACCTGAAAGTTCTATTATTGATAATAAAACCCTAAAACTTTTTGAAGAGATTAATAAAATCTTAAAGGAACAAAAAAGTATTGACATTGCAAGTGCCTATTTTAACATAGCTGGTTTTCAATTAATTAAGAATTCACTCACAGACACAAACAAATTTAGATTATTGATTGGTACAACACCAGAAACTGAAGATAAAAAACCAGATATTTTCCAACCCGAAGTAGAATACAAGAGAAACTTCCGTAAGGATTTGGAAGATGAACCTTTCGAACGAGATAAAAGAGAAACCGTAGAATCATTGATCGAATTCCTAAAAGGTGATAATGCGAAGGTTCGCCTATATGACAAAGGCTTTTTGCATGGAAAAGCTTATATTTTTGATAAATTAGCAATAATAGGATCAAGTAACTTTACCTATTCAGGTTTTACATCCAACACAGAACTTAATGCAGTACTGGATGAAGTATATGCAAGCTATATAAAAAAAGAATGGTTTGAAAAGTTCTGGTCCGAATCACGTGATTTTAAGGATGAATTCTTAAAAATTTTTGATGAATCAAAATTTGGAACTAAGGAATATCTCCCTTTTGATGTCTTCATTAAAGCTTTGTATGAGTTACAGAAAGATGATATTAACTTTGAATTTAGTTCTATCATCTCAACAACAGGTTTACCATCAAGTGAAGTTGATTTAACAAATTTTCAGGAAGATGCGGTAAAAAGAATATATTCAAGACTTAAAACCTACAATGGTGTTCTTGTAGCTGATTCAGTAGGTTTAGGTAAAACCTGGATAGCAAAGAAAGTAATTGAGGATTTTGGCTTTTATCAGAGAAGAAAATTCCTTGTTATATGTCCAGCATCTGTGGACGAACTTCTTTGGAGACCAGCATTAAAAGACATTGGTGTTTCAGAAAACATTATTCATCAGGAAGAACTTGGTCGTGAAGATTTTAGTTTTGAAAGTTTAGAAAAAGAGCTGAGCCTTAAACTTAAAGATATAGCCTTAATTGTTGTGGATGAATCGCATAACTTTAGAAATTCAAATACAAACAGATTTGAAAATCTTTTTACACTAATAGAAAAAGCAAGTGAACTATCCAAACCAAAAATCCTTCTCCTAACCGCAACTCCAATGAATAACAGTTATTGGGATTTTTATTTCCAGCTTATGCTAATTACTCAATATAATAAAAGCATATTTTCAAAAGAAGGAATATTCGATTTAGAGAAACTATTTAAGAAAGCTGATAGAGGAAATACCAAACCACTGAATGATATTCTGCAAATAATTTCAATAAGAAGGACAAGGCAATATATTAAAGATAATTATCCCGATGCAGAATACAAAGATAAAGAAGGTAATTTAGTAAAAATCAAGTTCCCGAATAGAGAGCTCTTTGAGATAAATTATAGCCTTAACGAAACTTATCAAGGACTCTATTATAAAATAGCAGAAAAGATAGAAAAAGAGCTAAAACTTGCCTATTACAGACTTGAAGAATACAGAACAGTGGGTGAAATTGATAAAATGGCGCTGGGGAGGATGAAAGCTCTTGCAGGGATATTACAGATTATCCTTCTTAAAAGGTTAGAGAGTAGTATAGAGGCATTTAGGAAAAGCATCCAGCACCAAATAGATTTTCTAAATACATTTAAGGAGTTTTTTAATAAAGGTAAGGTTTTAAAAAAGAAATTTTACGACAAATATATAGCTTATTTAGAGGAGGAAATTGACGGAGAATTTCAATCCTCAGAAGAATTAAATAAAGACTTGGAAAGTATAAATCTTTTTGAATTTGATAAAGATAAATTCTTAGCTCACCTGGATAGCGATATTGAAACATTTGGAAGTATAAAGAAGCTTATAGAAAGTATAGATGAAGAAAGCGATGCTAAACTCAGAGAGCTTAAAAATAAGCTCATAGATTTAAAAGATATTGGCAACTTTACAAATTTATCAGAAATAAAGGAAGCTGGATTAAGGATAGTCAGAAATACTAAAACTGGTGATTACTGGTTAATTGAAAATGAATTCCTAAAACCTGTGATTAAAAGTCCAAGAGAATGTAAAAGCATAATTATTAAACCAGAGGATTTAAAGTATTCAATCTTAATGTGTAGTATATCGTTACCTATATAATATTGCATATATATTATTTTAACCTATAATATTCTGTATCTTTTATATATAAGGAGGATACAGAATGAGAAAGAAAGGTTTACCGTTAATATTAAGCGAAGAGAATAAAAAAATGCTTACAAAAATAATCAAATCTAGAACAGAACAGGCTGTCAAAATAGAAAGAGCTCATTATTTACTGGATTACGCTGAAAATCCTAATATTTATGCATTAGCAAAGAAATACAAAACTAACAGACCAAAGATTGAAAGAACAATTCATAAAGCACTTTTATATGGATTAAATACAGCACTGAGTGACCTTCCACGTTCTGGTAGAAAAGAGGTGATATCTGATCAGGCAAGAATGTGGGTCTGTTCTCTTGCTATTTCTTCTCCAAGAGAATTTGGATTACCACAAGAAGTATGGACAATGAGTTCATTGGCTTCCTATATTAGAGAACATTGTATTGAGAAAGGATATCCTGCTCTTATTCACATTCAGAAAGGAAGTTTAAGTAGACTTCTTAAAGAGAACCATATTCAACCTCATAAGGTTCGTTATTATATTGAATCAAAAGACCCAGACTTCCAAACTAAAATGGAAAGAATCTTACTAATATACAAAAGAGTAGAACTGTTACAGATAAAAGAAGAGAATCTAAAAGATTCATCTGTTAAAATAAAAGAAGAACCTGATTTTGTAGTTGTCTCATATGATGAGAAACCAGGTGTTCAAGTTCTTTCCAATACTACTGAAACAAAGTATCCGCTCTCTCATTATGGAAGAAATAATACCCTATTAAGAGATTATGAATACATTCGTCATGGAACTTTATCAATATTAAGTGGTATTGATCTATTAAGTGGACATATTCATATGAGTATTAAAGAATACCATAAATCAAAAGATTTCATTGACTTTCTCCAGCAACTTGACGAATATTATCCGAAGAAAGCAATAATACAAATTATACTCGATAATCATTCAATTCACACATCAAAAGAAACTAAAGAATATTTAAAACAACACATTGGAAGATTCCAGTTCATTTTTACTCCTAAACATGCTTCATGGCTAAACTTAATTGAAGTATTTTTCAGTAAACTGCAAAGATGTTTTCTTAAGTATCTTAGAGTTAAATCAAAAGAAGAATTAATAAATAGATTATATTCTTATATTGATGAACTAAATAAAGAACCAGTTGTATTCAGATGGAAATACAAAATGAATGAGGTGCATAATGATATGTTATTTATGTAACTATTTAGTAGTAAATCAAAGGGTGAACTAAACAAAACTAAGGTAATTGAATATATTGAGTGGGGAGAAAAGCAAAATTATCATAAAAGGCCATCTTGTGCAAGCAGACCTAAATGGTGGAAGTAAGAAATGATTGATTACTCGATTGTTTATCCATCTACTCATAATCCTTCCTGGGTAGTATTTATGAATTATAATTATTATTGTATCGATAAGGTGTTTTACGGAATAAAATATTTAAATGATGAGTATTTGTGTGCTTTTATGAATTCTACAATTTGTGTTTTCCAATCAGAATTTTTTGGCTATTCTCTTGTGAGTGGAGGAGGTTCCTTTATTACAGTAGAAGACTTAAAAAAGTTACTTATTATAGATAAAATTAAAGAAAAAAAACTTATCGAAATATTTAAAGATTTAAAATCAAGAAAATATTATACTATCTTCACTGAAATTGGCATTGATCCATCAAAATCTATAAGATCTCAGAAGCCAAATCCTTTACCTGACCGTAAAGCTCTGGATGATATCATTTTTGATATCTTAGGACTTACTCAGGAGGAACGAAATGAAGTCTACTGGGCAGTCTGTGAACTTGTCAAAAACCGCCTTGAAAAAGCAAAGAGTGTATAATGAAACCCAAATATTAAAAACCTTAGCATCAAAGAAATACCATTTACTCCACATGTAATTCTTGACTGATGCTCGAAAATCAAAAATATTTATCACTAATGGTATAGTTAGCTTCTCCTATTCAATTCTCCCTCACCTTTTTTGGTTTTACCAACCAAATTAACTTTGATTAAATCTAATGTCAATGGTGGTAGCCAATAGGTACATTCCAAAAAGCATTTTTATTTTTTTTAAATTCAGATAAAAACTCTTCTAATTCTCTTTTTACTTCTAAAAGTGTAATTTTTTCAGAGAGTAACGATGAAATAAATTGATTTAGGCTAATACCTTCTTTTTCGGCTTCTTTTGCAAGTTTCCTATGTAAATATTTTGGTATTCTAATAATAAATTTACCGCTGTGTTCTTTCATACTTTCAGGTAATGGAATTTCATGTCCTTTTTCAATTGAAAGTTCAAGCCATCCTTCCATAGCTTCATGAATTAAATTCCAGGTTTCTTCATAAGTTTCACCCTCCGTCATACAACCAGGAAGTTCAACAACTTCTGCAAAATATCCTCCGCCAACTTCAGGTCTTATTTTAATTGAATATGGTAGGTTTAAATAATAATCTAATTTCTTTTTCACTGTTTTATCCTCCGATAGAGTCTTTGTGGTTTTCATACCATTCCTCCAAATTTAAAAATTCAATTACTTTTTTAATATAATCTATTTTAATTTCCCTTCCTTTTAGTGTTGGAATTACTAATGGGTATTCACCATCTTTATAATAATAGAAATGACTCCCCTTCACTTTATTTTTTCTCCATCCAAAATACACTAATATGGTTTCAATCTTTCCAATTTCAATTTCAACTGGTAATGCAAGTATTTCTTCAATTAATTTCTTTAATTTCAATTATCGCTCCTAATGATATCACATATAGTATCATTGTCAAGAATAATTTTTTAACTTTTTTTACATTCTCTAATAAAAAATTATAATGTCAAATTCAGGCACGAACAAGAAAAAGAGAATGAAATATTTAATAATACAATGGAAAATAAGGAAATTTTTACGCTGAATCTAAGAATTGATTGAATGTGGACGTTTTCCATTTCTATTTGAAAACGGTATCTTCACCATCGTAATCACCTTGAAAAGCAATCTTTCCAGTGATGAAGGAGAACCCCCCCATTTCTTCCACATATAATACTAAAATTACAGCAATATAAGGACCAATTCCAAATAATTCTAAAAATATTATGTTTTCTCTTAAAAATAAACCCTCCATATATATAAGTGGGGTAAAAAAGAGAACTCTGTCACTCCCAAATATAAGAATATTTAAAATGAAACACTGGATCCCCAATCAAGCTGGGGATGACAAGTTACTTGATCCCCGATAAAAGATTTCGAGGATGGCAAAGACAGATACGAAGATTCCAAAGTACTTGTGCGAAAATACGCACTTCGGAATGGCAGCGGAGAGGTAAGGAGATTCTTCGCTAACACTAAGAATTACTGTTAAGCAGTTCTAACTCATGCTATTCACAGATTTTACTTAGAAATTTACATCAAGATAAAACAGTTCCAGAATGGCGATTATATATATAATATCAATGAGTAGGTATGGTTTCTCTTACCTAAACACTGCTACTTGTGATGGAAGTGGTATTTAGATTTACAATTTTGAATTACACTTGTATAATGCAAAGTGAAGAAATTTGGTTGAAAACCGTGATTTGAGATGCAATGCTTACTAAGAAATTTAAAACAGTGAGTGATTAGCTACCTCTTTATTATAGAAATAGGCAAATTTATTACAAATTAGAAACTTATGAGTTTATTTTATAAAAGGGAGGGCTTAAATGAAGCCTAAGTTGTCTTTAAAAGCAATTACAAGAATTGCAATTCTATCAGCATTATCCGTAGCTCTAAGCTATGTTCGGATTTATCAGCTTCCTCAGGGTGGTAATGTATCTCTCAGCATGGTTCCAATTTTACTTGCTTTTGTCTACCTTGATAAAACTTCAGCAATACTTACTGCTATCATCTCAGGAGTCTTGCAATACATCCCTGACCCATATTTCATAAATCTCTTACAGTGGCTACTCGATTATCCTCTGGCTTGGGGTGCTCTTGCATTACCTGTCATTTTACCAGAAAAATTAAATAAAACTTTAAAAATAATATTTGGCGGTATTATTGGTGGCATTGGTAGATTTGTGTTCCACTTCCTCTCAGGGATACTTTTCTTTGCAATGTTTGCTCCAAAGGATGTAAATCCTGCTATCTATTATGCAATTTATAATCTTTCATATATTATCCCGGGAGTAGTTGTAACTATAATAATTTTGCTTATCCTTGATAAAATGGGTATTGGCAAAGTTTTCAGGGTTTAAAGTTGTTTTAATGATAGCTTCATAATATATTAAAATTATGTTTAAAAAGATTATCTGTATTATTTTTTGCATTCTTTTAAATAGTTTTTTATTCATAAAAGAGAGTCCAGTATCATTAGTTAGTGCAAATGAAGCAATTCAGGGAAATTTCGGAAATGGCTCCTGGATGCATGTTGATACCTTTATTGGTAAAGATTCTGTGGCTCTCTCTAATTTTGCAGTAGCTTTAAAAAGAGTTGGTTTTGACTATGTTATTATTCTCGCAAAAGATATTGATGGCTCAGCTACATTTCCATCTAAAAATGCATTGCTTGTTAGATACAATAAAGATTATATGGGAGATATTATAAATGCTTTAAACAAAGAGGGTATAAATGTATATCTCTACTTTGTAATTAATACAGATCCAGCCTGGTTAAAGGCTCACCCTGAAGATTGTGCTTATCAGGCTGGGATAAAGGGGAGCAAAACACCTCTCCCGCATCCAGAAAAAAAGCTTGTTAATTTAACAAGTAAAGCTTATATGAATTATGTTTCTCTTCTAATTAAGGAGGCAATTTCAAAGTATAAGATTAAGGGTATACAGCTTGATTATATGAGGTACACTAATGGTTTTTACGGATTTTCAAAAGAAGAACTAAGGTTAGCTAAAGAAAAAAACATTGATGTAGATAAGATTATAGATCTTACATACAAAACTTTTGTATCGCCAGGAGATTGGCGGACAATCCTAAATAAGTATGACGAGGGCGACAAAGATGTTTTAAATTGGGCACGCTTACGGGAGGATATTATTTTTAGCTATGCCAATTACATAGCTAATATTGTTCACAAAGAAGGAAAGGAATTTGGCACTACTCTTGTATCTTCCGGAGCTTTCGATTCAAAATTTAGTGAAGGGGGAAGTAGTTCTCTTCCATATGCTGCGATTCATTTTGGCCAGTCATATTCGATGATTTCCACGATTTCTGATTTTGTAACTCCTATGGCTTACCATAACGAAAGAAATAATGTTTATGATTGGATAACCTCTGTCTGTAATGGAGTTCGTAAAAAGGTGAAGAGTAGTTGTAAAGTAGCAATTGGACTACAAGCAAATTCTACAACTACTGAAAAGATGAATGAAGCAATAAATGCTTCTTTAAGAGAAGGTTACAATTTTGTTCTCTTTAGAGTGGGTACTTATTGTATAGGATATTATGACTTTATACCAAAAGATTGTTCCAACACAGATATCTATTTAAATATATGCAATCTCGTTGAGGGTAGAAGCATAAAAGGTATATCGTTAAAGAATACAGGAGGAATATTCAAGCCTGTAAAAAGCCCAAATTATTATTGGATAACAGAAAACGATTCTTTTAAGTTCTTTTCATCAGGTTACATTGTATCTTCAATTGATAGTAGCGAATTCTATATTAGTTCGACTTTAAGCTTTGAATCTGCTAATAATGCCTTATTGCCATATATTATATGTAGTGATGAGAAAAGCGATTTTCCAACTTTTACTTCCAGCTCCTTCACATCATTAAGTATTGATATATTGACTAAAGATAAAAAACTCTTAATAAATAACTATCCCCAACCAGCAACAGCCGTAAAAACAGTTGATAGTTCAACTTTTATTAATACCACCATATTAAGAGAGTTGCTTAATTGTGAAGAAATTATTGATAACTCTCATAGCTCAGTTACATTACGCGCAGACAAAAAGGAAATAAAATTTAATTCAAAAAATAGTGTGATAAACTATAAATTAGGAGAAAAGCAATTTAGCTCTGAATCAGGAAGCAAAAACTTGCTAATAGAGAATGGTTTATTTTATGTGCCTTTAAGGAGAACTTTAGAATTCTTCTGTTTCACTGTTTTATATAATTCACTAACAAAGGATATCCATTGCTACAAACTTGATAGAGGTTTTAATACTACCTTATTTGCAAAAATTTCCGATATATGCGAGGAGAATCTGTTTTTATCTAATGCTAATCGAATTTACATCCCTGTTAACGACTTTTTAAAAGGGCAATACTTGAATTTGCTTTTTGAGATGCACCTTAAAGGAAGAGAAATATTTATATTATGCAATTTAGATGATAGTACAGATGCTTATTATTTTGAAATGATTTTTAACCTAATAAATATAAATGAGCCATTAATTTTAACTCTCGATGGTCTTTCATATTATCTATCCTTATCTAAAAAGGTTTCCCTAAAAGAACTTGGCGGTAGAGAACTATTTACTGAATTCAGTGATAATATAAGGGTAGAAGACTACAAAGGAAAAATTAATTTAATACTTAAGACTTATGATTCAACTAAATTAGATTCTTCATATAATTATTTTCTGCTTATTAATAGAGAAACATTACCTTTTATATTTAGTATAAACTCTTTAGCTAATCTAAATTCTTTATATCAACCGAGTAATTTCCAATTCTAAAAGTTTTTGGTTTTTCATCTTTTGGGATTCTAAAAGCAAGAAAGCCTTCTTTGAGTTCACCAACTCCTAAATCCCCAAACGGTTCATCAGAAATAGATAAGTCCGGTGAATATTTATTATTAGCCTCTGTTATTATAACAGGATCTTCCACAATACTCACATAAAATATTGTCTTTTCTCCTGCATTTTTTACGGAGAACTGAACACATAAGATTTTTTCATCTTCCTTTGGTTTAACTTCTTCTCCTAAAGTGTTAACAATTGTTTCCTTATAGTACGAATTTTTGTAGGAGTACACTATCTCTTCTTTTAAATTTTTTTGATTATTTACATTTTTCTTAGGAATAATACTAAAATTTTTGAAAAACAAAACCAAAAATACAATAATTAAAGCAACAATAACGATATTGTACCAAATATTGCCTTTTTTCATTTAATAGCTGTTCCTTTCTGCTGAATAAATATATAACCTTTAAAACCTTCTTTCAACTAAAAACTCAATATTTTATAAGATTACGTAAAAAACATATTGCTTAATCAAATGACTAAAGAATCCCCTCAATTTAGTTAAATATGCACCATAAAATAGGTAAAAAGATGAGAAATAATCATAATTATAACATATTTTTATTCATAAATAAAAAATACCCTCTATAATACATAAGTTGTGAAAAATTAATAATTTTTTTCACTCTTAAAGACAAAAAACATCAAAGAGCACTGGATCCTCAAAATTACACTCATTGTCATCCCCAACTTGATTGGGGATCCAGACTCCTTTAATCCTGGATTCCTGCAATCGCTCTGAACGACAACTACCACCAGTCAACCTGTGGGAGTATATTTTAAATATGCTTTGTAAGGATCTCCATTTCATTATACTTATAAAAAATTGGCCTGGATCCTCGATAAAAGATTTCGAGGATGACAGTGGGTGTGCTTTAGAGGATGACAGTGGGTGTGATTTCGTGGATGACAAATCCCCACTATCGTACCTGAAGAAGCGTATCTATAAGCGACAAAGGATCTCTTCATCTATACCAGGAAATAGCAATTCAAATTTTTTGTAAAAATAACTAAAATTTTCCTTGACAAACAATTTTTCTAAATTAGCATTATATTTGAAGATTAATTGAATGCTCTTACTTAAAACGGAAAAAGAGTCATTTAAAAGAATTTAGTAAAAGTAAACAGGAAAACTCCTCCAGATAAATAGTTAGTTTCACATTAGTTTCACAATTAATTAAAATTTAAGGAGGATTTAAAATGTTTAATCTAAAGAGTAAACTCTCTCTCTCGAGAGGGAAGGACTGGTAATTTTTCAAAACTTCTTATAATCTGCTTATTAATGTTTCTTCTTTCATTTTCTCCATCCAAATTTACTAAAGATGCAAAAGGTTCTTATGTTAGAGAA
>Ga0255346_1006330_pt1 | contig 11661 bp, 11 predicted proteins | sample wastewater_treat_FD_194410 | JGI IMG/M metagenome (GOLD analysis project Ga0255346, IMG submission 194410) | Wastewater microbial communities from Lulu Island WWTP, Vancouver, Canada - plant22 | ecosystem: Engineered > WWTP > Wastewater > Unclassified | place: Canada: Vancouver, British Columbia... | reverse complement strand
TAATGGAGCTGTTGCGCGGCGAATCAATTGAAGAACTGAGCCGCAAACACGGTCTGACAATGGCCGAGATCTCTGAATGGAGAGATGATTTTATAGTAAACGGCATGAACGGCTTTAAGAAAAAGCCGGAAAATGCCAAACTGGCCAGAGCTGAGCGGCGCATAGGACAGCTGGAGATGGAGTTGGACCTGGTAAAAAAAAAGAACGAGTTCATTGCCAAACAAAGAAAGAGCTAGTGGAATACCTGAGTGGACAAACCTATGATAAGACCGGCGGTGGCTACCCCATGGTGAAGGTGTTCCTTGTAGCAGGGTGTTCAAGCCCCAACTGGTATGAGAAGCATGAGCAAGAGCAGGGCGAAACACGCGGTCGGAAACCTTCGGTCTGTGATCAGGACCTTCTTGCTGCGATCAGAGAGGTCATTGCGGAGAGCTTGTTCCACGGCGAGGGTTACATCAAAGTCTGGAAGAAACTGGCAAAAAAGAAACATATCCACGTATCCAACCGCCGTGTTAACAGGCTAATGCGTGAAAATGATTTTCTAAGCCCGTACAGACACGCTTGTGAAATGAAAAAAAAGGAGCATAAAGGCAGAATAATACAGGAACATCCCAACCTGCTGTGGGGTACGGACGGTAAAAAGTTCTTTGTAGAGAGCATAGGCTGGTGCTGGTTTTTCGCAGTTATCGACCACTTCAACGATGAGATTATCGCCTGGCACATATGCAAGCGTGGAACCAGATGGGCGGCTATGGAACCGGTCAAAGCAGCCGTAAAAAAAGTCTTCAAAAGCCTTGACAAAGGTGTTTGCAAAGGCACCTCGTTGAAGCTTAGAAGCGACCACGGAACACAATATGATTCGGATGACTTCATGAAAGAGATGGCTTATCTGGAACTTGACATGTCAAAGGCTTTTGTGAGAAGTCCGGAGTGCAACGGTTGTATTGAACGCTTTAACAGGACTATCAAGGAGGAAGTATTCAGCATCGAGCAGTTCTCCTCACTGGAGCAGGCACAGCGCATCATTGAGACCTTCATTGGAAACTATAACAGAGAGTGGATGATACACAGACTCAAATATATGTCACCACAGGAATACAGAGCAGAATATGAACGTAAAAAAGCAGCTTAGCCGTCTCTAATACACTAATAACCTCTCGGGGTTTGCCATGCGGCAGGGGCAGAAGGCCCCTGAGAGTGCATCCCCGATAGTAATGATTGAAATAAATTTAAAAAATACTCGGTTATTTGGATTTAATACAAATGCTTTTTACTTTTGCATTATCGTTTACACAATTTATTGGATAGTGCCTTTTTCTTCTTCCCATTTTGAGTTACGGTTTCATCAAAACCTGCGTTACGCTTATCCTTTTTCTCGTAGTGGAGTGAAAGGAAGTAGAATGCAGGTGTTAATTAATACCAACCATTTAGACCATCTTTTGAATGTCGTGTTGTTTTGGGCAAACAGGTGGTTCCATGTAAGGATACAAATTTAGAATACTTGAATGTGAGCTTTAGCTTTGCTTGCAGGTTTCTTAACTATAAAATAGATTAAAATTAAAACCTTACAATAATGAAAAAGATTTTCTTACTGCTTTCAATGGGATTGCTGTTGTTCTCCTGTGGCCCTCAGGAAAATCCTGACCCGGGTGTACTTTCTGTCACTACAGGTACAGTAACCAATATCACTACCACAACAGCCACTTGTTCCGGAAATGTGACATCAGATGGTGGCTCATCAGTAACAGCCCGTGGTGTCTGCTGGAGCACATCACAGAATCCTACCACTTCAAACTCAAAGACAACAAACGGCACAGGCGTGGGATCTTATACCAGCAATATCACCGGACTTTCGCCCAATACCACCTATTATGTGAGAGCCTATGCGACAAATTCAGAAGGTACGGCCTATGGGGAGCAAAAAACTTTTTCTACAAATGCACAACAAGCAACCCCCTCTGTTACAACAGGGGATATTACCAATATCACTACCACGACAGCGTCCTGTTCAGGGAATGTGACTTCAGATGGTGGTTCATCAGTAACAGCCAGGGGAGTCTGTTGGAGCATATCTGAAAATCCTACAATAGCCAACTCAAAGACAACAAACGGTACTGGCCTGGGAGTTTATACCGGCAATATCACCGGTCTTTCCCCGAATACCACCTATTACGTCAGGGCATATGCTACTAATGCTAATGGTACAACATATGGTGTACAGAGATGGCTTACTACATCTGATCCTGGACATACCACCACAACTTTAGGTGGTATTATTACAGAAGATACGTACTTATCAATTGATAATAGCCCTTATACTATCACAACAGACGTGCAAGTCGCATATAATTGTACTTTGACTATTGAACCAGGAGTGATAATTAATGGGAATGATAAATATATCAAAATTTGGGGAGTACTTAATGCTATAGGTAGTCAAGAAGAAAAAATCACTTTTAATAATGTAAATATTGCACCTGGTAATAATAACAATTACGAACTATTTGTTATTAATATTCAGTATTCGATTATTAATGAGGGTAGTGTTTATTACCCTACTGGTCACGCGATCTATGGTTCAATAAATATCAAAGATTCTGAATTATCAGACATCCCACTTTTATACATATGGTACCCTAAAGCAAATTGTCATATAGAAAGAAATATATTTAAACGATGTGGTGGTATAGATACCGGCACAGATCATGAAATAAAAGTATACATTAGAAATAATATTTTCTTCCAACAACAAGCATCATTGTATAGCATTCCTTTTGCAATCTCGAATTTTGCAAGTTATAATTCCTCGCAAACCATTATTGAGTACAATAGTTTTTTAAGCACAGATAAATATGCGATTTATTTGCGCACAGGCTATTCAGATGCAAATATCATAGCAACAAACAATTATTGGAGTACAACAGATGTCAATGTCATTAATACAATGATATACGATAAAAATGATGATCTGGGTTGTGCAAATTATATTGAATTCATACCCATCTTAACTGAACCACATCCAAACACACCTGTTTTTAATCCTTAGAATATAGCTCATAGAAATGGGAGTCACTACTAAATACAGTGCATTAAAAAAAGGGGGATAAGACTGTTGCTAGTAAAATAAGATATGTGTCAAATAAATACTTACTGATTATTAATAATATAAGGAAAGAACTTGCCATGAATGATGCTGAAAAATTAACTTATTTTAACAAACTTATTGAACCCTACGAAAAGCGTAGAGAAAAGAAATTCTTTATTGACCAATACCTTAGAGGCGCAGGTAATGAGTTGAAAGAACATTTTTGGTCAGAAAAGTCTTCATCCCGTATGGCCTTTGACTTATACACGTGGATGAAAGATGATAAGAGCGTTGTTGATATTGAATATGAATTTCTTTTACCTGGACTTGGTAGTGGAGGTATGAGGCCAAATATGGATGTTTTTATTGAGACTGAAGATGAGCTTATTTTTATAGAAAGCAAGTTCACAGAAAAAGCCAATCTTCATTACATCGATAATGGACATTTAAGCCCAGCATATTATGCACCAACTCACGGCAAGAAAAACATGATCCTCGCAACGAGATTTCATGGTTATTATTTTGCTGACAAATTTTCCAGTTTTTGTTATGGTTTTGAAGATGTTATGATGAAGAATGGGTGGCATAACGGGATAGATTGGTTTGAGCCAAAACAAGAGACCTGTCATCTTCTTGGTGTGTTATTCTACATCTTTGATAAGCGGAATCAGAACAGGTTAAAAGGGAAAAAGATCCGATTGTTTAACATTTTTTGGGAGATGGATGGAGATATTGTCCAATCAAATCTCGCAAAAGAATTTAAGACAAAGGCTAACACACTTATTTCTGAAATACTGGATAATGGAAAACCGAATGGAATTGCGGAATTCAAATTTGATACTTTCACTATACAAGAAATGCTTCAAGATAATACTCTGCTGTCAAAACATATTGTTTTTCCAAAAGATATTAAGGAAACGATTTATCAAAGGAACGATAGCATGGTTAAGGGAAAGAAAAGATAAAATAACCCAGCAATGGCAAAGAAGCCATATTGTCCGCACCGAGTACATACTATTAAGATATAATGTACTAATCCCATCACTTGGAATCGAAAAGAGTTGTATAAAGATGACTGGAAATGATTGCGCACCTGAGGAAAGATCCAGGGAAGGAAGGTATGGAGTTTTCATTCTTTTGTTTATGGATGCAGTGCCGGTCGCGGGCGGCGTTCATTTGCGACGGCGAGTGAGCGGAGCGAACACCGCTGGGTTTGGGTGGGAGGCGAACGAAGTTCGCTGGGTGGGGCTAAGGATCATGAGCGGAGGAAATTCTGATCGAACGACCACCTGCCTTACAAGCAGGGAATCATGATAAAAAGCATGAGTGGAGCGAATACCGTATTTATACTGGAGCGTCAAGAGATTGTTGTCCGGAATGTAGCGTTAGCGGAATGGAGGATGACAATCTCTGAGCAGAAGTGAGGATAAAGATCAGTGATTTGAATGGAGCGGAGCTTGCGGAGAGGAAAGAGAATGGCTGATGTCTCGGCTTACACATTGGTTTCTGGAAAAACTGGAGAATACGTTCCCGTAATCAAAAGTATTCTGATAGTAATCAATAGTAAAAATAGAACACAGGAATATGATGGGTGCAAGACTGCAACTGATAAATCGATTGAAGTTTGAAAACTTAAATTTCTCCTTCCTGAGGTTACAATGTATATCATTTAGTTATGTATATTTGTAATACAGAGTAGCCTCAATTGCTCAAAGATCCATATCGCTCCAGGCCAAATGGTTCCAAAAAGTTCCTTATTTACCCGACTTGAAATAACTTACATAAAGTCAATAAAAAGAGAAGCCGAAAACTTATCAGAGTAGGCAAAATAATTAAATAACCTAATCATAGCATTATTTAGAGTCTCTGTAAAAAAACAACTGTTACCAATGGACTTCGTTTAGAGAAAGGAATGAGTGTGGATGTTGTATCAAGATATGCAAATCCTTTTCTTACTAATGGAGGACAGGAAGTACAAGAGGCATTCTTAAGGATATATGGAATTGATCTTAAAAAAGCACACTGCTTATCAATGAATTATCTTGATGTGCAAAGAATAAATTAGGTTGAGAAATCTAATAAAAATCTATTGATTACATTTTAAGATTATTTAAGGATTAAAATGACTGCAAAATTTGAATATAAAGGCTATTGGTATTTGCCCCACCAACAAGACAATGCGGTTGCTGGAATATTAACTTATATCCCTAATGAAAAATTAAATCTAGAATTAATTGGAAATCTTGGTTATACAAAGGATGATATCATAGAATTTTTTAAGCAAAAACGAGTTAATATTATATGGGGAGAAACATCTGAGGCTAAAAAAGTTACATTACTGAATTGTTTTTCTTCCGGAGTAAGTTATCATAACGATTGTTCTTTTCCCATCATCAATTATTCCATCCAATATTGTTTAGTCGGATATCATCATCTTGAAAAATTTGAGGAAAAAGTTTTTAATTGGTGCCATGTTGAAATGCCAACATTGACCACATGGTGTTTCCCGGGATCCATAAAAAAACAACTTTATCGTTCAACTGACAAAAAAAGTATAGACCAGTTAAGTGTCTCATTTTCTAGCGAGGAAATGAAAGACCCTATTGTTTCTGTTCCAATAAATGAGTCAACTATATTGAATCTTATGAGGGATGTCAAACTACACGATGAACATTACATTTTTTCATTTGAGCAAAGTACATATTTAAAAATCCAGAAAAATCAAAAAACTTCAACATCTGAATTTTTAAAGGATATTTATCAATTTGAAAATTTCATGTCTCTGGCAACGCTTTCTAAATTAAATGCCTCAAAAATCGTGTTGTTTGATGATACCAAATTGGATAATAACAAGAGTTACTATCCTACTGAATTGTTTTATTGGCTAAATAATCCCGAATCAGAACCAAAGAACAGGCATTCTTTCTTATTTGACTATACACAGATAAAAGATTTATTTAATGATATAATTATCAAGTGGTATAACGATACTGATCAAATCATACCCATAAGGAGACACTTGGTACAGAGCTTGGAAAGAAATCGTATTTTCAGCAGTGTTGACTTCTTGATAATTATACAAGCAATTGACGGCTTTTATTGCAGGTTTAGAGAAGATGTGAGATCATTGGAGAAAATTATGAGAGATATTCTGAAGGAATTTGAGGACATCAAAAAAGTTAAAGAATTAAATATAAATATTGATGAGGTTATTGATTCTAGGCACTATTATTCACATTTTATGAATAAGTCCAAGAAACCAAAAACACTAGAAGGAGAAGCACTTTATATTCTTACTCAAAAACTTCGTATTATATTGATTTGCTGTGTTTTGAAACATTCAGGATTTTGCAATAAGGATATAGATCATATTTTTTGTAACTCATTCCATAACATCCTGTAAATAAATCTTTATTATGCTAGGAATTGACGCTGTTTCGAATGTGAAGCTAATTGGATTTATTTCCCAGTTCGCCGGGCGGGGCTAAGGATCATGAGCGGAGGAAATACCGCATTAAATGTACACTTATGCAGACAGTTTGTCTATATAACAGACATTCAATTAATTGTAATGAATATTTATTATATTTGAAAGTACCTGTCAATTATCCTTTAGAATATATTTACGAGAACTAACTACAATAAAAAGTTTAACCATAATGAAAAAGCTATTAGTAATTTTTACAGGATTTTCCATATTGATGATTTCTTGTGGGCCACAGGATGCGACGCAGATATTAAAAGTTGTAACAGGTCAAATAACCAATATTACTTCAACATCAGCAGATTGTTCAGGGAATGTGACTTCAGATGGTGGTTCATCAGTAACAGCCCGTGGTGTCTGCTGGAGCACATCACAGAATCCTACCACTTCAAACTCAAAGACAACAAACGGCACAGGCGTGGGATCTTATACCAGCAATATCACCGGACTTTCGCCCAATACCACCTATTATGTGAGAGCCTATGCGACAAATTCAGAAGGTACGGCCTATGGGGAGCAAAAAACTTTTTCTACAAATGCACAACAAGCAACCCCCTCTGTTACAACAGGGGATATTACCAATATCACTACCACGACAGCGTCCTGTTCAGGGAATGTGACATCAGATGGTGGTGCGGCTATTATAGCCAGTGGCGTCTGCTGGAGCACATCTGAGAATCCCACGACATCAAACTCTAAGACCACAAACGGTACTGGTCTGGGTACTTATACCAGCAATATCACCGGCCTTTCTCCGAACACCACCTATTATGTGAGGGCATATGCAACAAATTCTCAAGGGACAGCTTATGGGGAGCAGAGAACTTTTAGAACGCTTACTGCCTCGGATATCGAATATGGCTCATTTACCGATTCCCGTGATGGCATAGTGTATAAAACAGTAACCATTGGAGAGCAGGTGTGGATGGCAGAAAACCTGGCGTATCTGCCTGCAGTAAATCCATCTTCCTCGGGGTCCCACGATGAGCCTTACTATTATGTTTATGGCTATCAAAGTACAAATGTGTCTGCCGCTAAGGCAACAACTAACTATACAACCTACGGTGTCCTTTATAACTGGCAGGCCGCTATGACAGCCTGCCCTGAAGGCTGGCATTTACCAAGTGATGCAGAATGGACACAGCTTACTGATTACCTGGGAGGAGAAGATGTTGCCGGAGGCAAAATGAAGGAAGCAGGATTATCTCATTGGGACAGCCCAAACGAGGGAGCCACCAACTCAAGTGGTTTTACAGCCCTTCCGTGTGGCTACCGTTACCGCGAAGGTAAATTTTACAACCTTGGGTTCTACGGCGACTGGTGGAGTTCTACGCAGCTCAGTATAATTTACGTCTGGAACCGGGGTATGACCTACTCTTATCACCACGTTACCAGGAACGCCTACCTCAAGGAAAACGGGTTTTCTGTTCGCTGTATCCGGGATTAAGTGTGCACAGAGGCTGCTACAGGGCGCACAGGCACAATGCCCTAAACAACTGTAGCAGTGAACTATGATAATAATGTTGGAACTTTGTTAACGACCAGGGAGAGTATCGAAAGTAAGGTAAGACTGCGGAAGTAGAGCGAACGGACTGGCTGAGCTACTCGACAGAGAACAACAAGGAACCGGAACAAAGACGAGCCACCGGCAGGGGCCAACAGGGGAATCGGCCAAACCACCCGACGGTGCTTTTATCCAACGATAGAGATGTTGAAAGGAACGGGAAAAGGGGTGATGAAAGAAACACCTCAGGTGTTTGCACAAGAGCTGAACGAAAGTGAACAGTTCGATGAGGTGTCGAAAAGTATACAGGCAGTTCAGAAACCGGAATAATTCAGCTAACATTTTTTAGTAGTAAAAAAGTTGTTCCACTCCCCTCGAAATCATTGAGCATATAGACTTAAGTACTTTTTACATCAACTTATACAAGTTCAAGCCAACTCCACTGAAGTTGGCCTAATTTTTACAAAAATCGTACGAATTTGTGTTTATACTTGATAAAGTTAGGTCGCAGGAAATTGTTTTAATCTTGTCATCTTTGTAAGGAGCCAAAGAAAACAATGTACTTTAGATTACTAGTATGAACAGACAAATGTTAGATCAATATAGAAATTCATTAATAAAAGAAATGAATACGGCATATCAAGATAGAATTAAAATTTTGCTTGATACAAATCAATATATAAATATTAGAAAAAGCCTTTATGAACAATGGGAAGATAATGAAAGTGAAAAAAGTGTTATTTATAAAAAAATATTCTTTATTTTAAAACGACTTGTAGAATCTGAAATCGTTGTTTGCCCTTTAACTTCTTTTGTTATTAGTGAGATTGCAAAAATTTCTGATGATAAAAATTTTAGACAGGAAACAATTGAAATCGTTAGTTCTCTTTCTTCTAATTGTTCTTTAAATGCTCAATTCATCCCAATGAAGGAGAAGATAAATTACTTCAGATTGGAAAACGGAGAAAGCATGGATCTTCATTATCAATTTACACCATTATGTATGGAAGGTGCTACAGCTATTCGCTTACCACTTTCAACTACAGGGTACTCTTATCATATAAACGACGAAGAACTTAGAAATTACTATAGAGAAAAGGTATTTAATGAAGATATCAAATCTTTCTTTGCTAGAAATTCTCTGTATTATCATAAATATGCGAAAGACGTATTTCGTAATACTTTTTGTAAAAGAACTGCGCGAGAAAATACCTTAAAATTTAATGATTTATTAATTAGCAACTTAACAAATGGATTCCAAACGTTAAGTGAATGGTACCAACCAAACTCTGATACACTTTCTTCAATCCATAAGGATGCTTGTTTAGGAAAGCAAATCACAAAGGCTGATATCAAAAAGGATATCAACACATTTAGAGATTACACCAAGTTTCATTATAGTTTAGCATTAATTTTTTCAGCCCTATACATTGATAAAAAAAGGAAATATAAGAAGAATGATTTTGAAGATATTGGTAATGGTGCTTTGTCTTCCTATATTGATTATTATTTTACGGAACAATCCTTCGCAAATTTATTATCTCAAGGGACTGTGGGATTAAACAGTCTCTATAATGTCAAAATAAAATCGAATCCTCAAGATATTTTAGATGCACTAAATGATTTAGAGGTTCAATAATATACTCAGACAATCCATTGAAGACAATATTTTTATTATTCTTTGTTTATTTTAATGTATATTTGCGGTAATTATTACCGCTATGGCAACGAAAATTAAACTAATCCTTCAGAAAGTACCACGCAATGCCGTATTATTTTCTTCCTGGCTTTCAGAAAACGGAATAGACAGGAAGGAGCAAACTTCTTATGTGCGCAGTGGCTGGATAGAAAGAATTTCGCAAGGGGTATATAAGGTTGCCGGGGAAACCCCTACTATATACTCAATACTTTCGTCCTATAACTCTCAGCTTGATAAAAGGATTCATATTGGTGCTTCTACAGCTCTCGATGTGCGCGGATATTCCCATTTTGTGGCAATGGGCAAACCTTTGGCGTATATCTTTTCATCGAAAAATCAAAGGATCCCATCATGGTTTGAAAAAGGGGAATGGGATATGTCTGTCAGGTATTTCTCATCGTCCGCTTTTGGAGAGACAGAGGTTGGATTGGAGATGATGATGATAGATGGGAGCCAGGTGCTTTTGTCTTCTCCCGAGAGGGCATTCATGGAATGCCTGCACCTTTCCCCGGTTAATTATTCTTTGATGGACCTATATTATGTGATGGAGATGCTGACTACGCTGCGCCCAAATCTGGTCCAGGAGCTTCTTGAGGCATGTACCTCGGTAAAGGTCAAGAGATTGTTTCTATATATGGCAGAGAAGTCAGGCCATTCCTGGTTTAAAGCTATAAACACTGGTGTGATAGCATTGGGAAGCGGCAAGCGTGTATGTGCTTCCAATGGAAAATACATAGGTAAATATGACATAACCATACCAAGAGAACTGGCGGACTATGAATAATAACTATGCGCAAAAGGTAGAGCTTCTGTTGAGAATGATGCCCATTATTACCGATGAAGGAGTGTTTGCAGTGCATGGAGGCTCAGCCATCAATCTGTTTTTGAAAGATTTGCCCCGCTACTCGGTAGATATTGATTTAACCTATATTCCTTTGGAAGACAGGCAGACCAGCATCTCCAATATTAATGCTCATCTGAAAGCAATATCTGACAGAGCCAAAAGGTCATTAAAAGGCATACACATTGTGCCAAATCCTGCGACCTGTAAACTTTTATGTGAATACCGAGGGAAGCAAATCAAGATAGAAGTCAATCAGACTAAGCGCGGCATCATAGGAGGTAATGTACTCAGACTGCCTCTTTGCAGCAAGGCCCAAGAAGAATTCGGTTTGTACTGTGAAGCCGATATTGTGCCCAAAACACTTCTTTATGGAGGCAAAATGGCGGCCGCATTATCCAGGCAGCATCCCCGTGACCTGTTCGATATAAAATATATGGATATGCCAATATTGGAAGCGAAAGAGGGCTTTTTGTTTTGTTTATTGGGCAGTGACCGTCCGATACACGAATCACTTGATCCTGTTTTTATTGATCAACGCGAAGCACTTCATAATCAATTTGAGGGTATGACGGATATACCCTTTACCTACGAAGAGTATGAGGAAACTCGTAACAAACTTATTAAAAGCGTCAACGGGTTACTGAATGACAACGATAAACGATTCTTGATTGGCTTCGAAATGGCAGAACCGGATTGGGAGCATTTTGAATACTCATATTTTGAAAAATATCCGTCTGTTCAATGGAAGCTTATCAACCTCCTGAAATTGAAGAATACTAATCCGGAGAAGCTAATGAATGAAGCAGACAAGCTCAGAGGTCTGTTTATACTATAAATGCTCCCAGGCGTCTATCTATGGCTCTTAAAGGGTATAATTTCAAATTACCCCCTTTGTCGGGAAATAGCGTAAACCTGCCGGGTCCTCTCTTTAGTACTATCTGCCTCAGTGATTATTTACACTGATAAATAATTATTACTATTTTTACAACGGCAGAAGACGGAATCGGTCCATCCCCCGTTGTTGTAAAGCCAATATTGGAGTTTC